>Ga0099825_1002513_pt1 | contig 24371 bp, 9 predicted proteins | sample SiratroredBW_FD_76838 | JGI IMG/M metagenome (GOLD analysis project Ga0099825, IMG submission 76838) | Root nodule microbial communities of legume samples collected from California, USA - Siratro red BW | ecosystem: Host-associated > Plants > Roots > Nodule | place: USA: California | collected... | reverse complement strand
TATATATATATATATATACACGTCTTAATCATATATTAGGATGATGTCACGGGTGTTAGTTATGATATTTATATTTTTAAGTAAAAGTCGTCTTTATATTTGGGGTGGTAAAATTTTTGTTTTATCTTCGTTTTCATTTTAAATATCAATTAAATAACTTTTTTAATACAATAAAAGTTACATTAGTGACACTGTTTTATTAAATATATTAATGAGAAATGATTTCTAGAACCCAAATCATTTCATAACATTTATAAATCACAATGACTGCACGATTTTAACTTTCTAATCATATATTTATTATTTTGTATTATAATTATTATAATTTTTATTATTAAAAATAATATTAATCATATACTCATTTTCATATCTAAAATTTTAAATTATCATATATTCATTCGTTCCCATATCCAAAAATTTAAATTATCATATATTAGTTATATTTATATCGGTCGAACTAGAAAATTCTTCATCAAAATTAGAGTAATGTAAAGATTATCCACTGAACCATTTTATTTGTATCCTAATTCCCTTAATATTGTAATATGACTATTTAATATTGTAATATGACTATATAATGTTTAACGATTAGTGTATTTCATAATTAGTAATAGGTCAATCCATTATTAGCTTAGTCAACTCCATAAAACTTAATTGAGATTGAGAGACCATCTTTATAAATTTAATAATAATTCACATGGTTAATACTTTATTATTTATCTAACTATACTGAGGTAAAAATTTTATATTTACGTATTTTTTCCATATTTCCTAAATTGACAAAAAAAAATTAATTCCCACAATGTACATAAGTGGTACAATTTTATTATAAAAAATCCATGCTCTTAATATATGTGTTTAGTATTTAGAAAATGAAATAGTAGGAATATAGATCAATTGCTATTTAATGTTGAAAGTGTATCTATTCTACATGATCTTGTTGTTTAATTTATACTAGACAAAAAAAGTAGTGGGAGTCCTAAATGATTTAAGTCTTAATATTCAAATCACTATAAAATTATAAGGTTTGAACATTGGATAAAATTAATTGTAATTGAGAAAGTGTTTGGTGAAATTAATTATAATTTGATAGTAATATCAATATTAGTGACATTCTTTTAAGTAAAAATTGGATGAAATAAATTGTAATTGACAAATGGTGAAATTAATTGTAATGGAGCAAGCCTGCAGGTTGAAATCAATTGTAATGAATCAAACTTCAGGGTAAAATTAATTGTAATAGTCAAACTCCAGGGTAAAATTAATTATAATATACATAGACAAAGCGTGTCCTATTATTATTGAAATTAAAATTAAAATCAGTATTAATGGTTAAAGATGAAATTAATTGTAATGGACAAAGCCTGCAGGGTGAAATTAATTGTAATGGACCAAGCCTGCATGCTGAAATGAATTGTAATGAATCAGGCTGTAGGGTGAAATTAATTGTAATGGACTAAAACTGCAGGCTCAAATCAATTGTAATGAATCAAGTTGCAGGGTAAAATTAATTGTAATAGACAAAGGGTGTGTCCCATTATTATTGAAATAGTATTAATGGTTAGGTAAAATTGTAATTGACAAACCTTGCCCATTAATACTGAGATGGCATGGGGTCTCACTCTTAATGTCTGCCCACAAACACTTTTTAATTAACCACCACAATGAATTAAACCAACTAAAAAAGATCTGCATCATTTCAACTTTAATACTAAACTCATATATACTCTAACTTAGAGTATCACGATTTCATTTTATGAAAATTAAAAACGTGTAGTAACACAATTTCTTCAAGTAAAATTGTGTTATCTATACACGATTTACCTTTAGAAGAATTAAAAATTTCTATGCATTTATGGAACAAAAATTACACTAATACTAAATTTTTGTCCCGTATTAAATCACCCAAAATACTAGTCCAATCCTATCTTAATATAATCCTGCTTATTTTCTAATCATTGTAGTTTAAAATAACTTTAAATATACTACATTCTTAATAACTTTACTCTTTTAATGCATTACTTTAAATAAAAAAAATATTTTAAATAGTGGTACTCGTGCATGATTTAAGTGTTAATATTCAAATCAAAATTATAGGATTTGACACATTGGATAAAATTATTTGTAATCCACAAAGTGTTAGGTGGAATTAATTGTAATTTAACAAGATAATACTAAAATCAATATTACTGATATTTGATAAGTGAAACTTTAGATAAAATTAATTGTAATTGACAAAAGTAAAATTAATTGTAATTGACCAGCAGGGTGAAATAAATTATAATGGACCAAGCGTGCAAGTTGAAATTAATTGTAATAGAGAAAGTTTGTCCCATTATTATTGAACTCAGTATTAATTATTAAGGATGAAATTAATTGTAATAGACAAAGCCTATTGTTGAAATCAATATTAATGGTAAGGGTGAAATTAATTGTAATGAACAGAACTGTCACATTATTATTGAAATCAGTTTAATGGTTAGATGAAATTGTAATTCACAAAGCTTGTCCATTAATATTAAGATGGCATGTAGGTGAATTTGTAATGGACAAAAATTATAATGAGATATGAGGCCATTAATACTGAGTTGCCCACAAACACTTTTAATTAACCACTACAATGAATTAAACCAAATCTTACAAACAAAAAATATTTGCACCATTTCAACATTAATCCTAAACCCATAGAGTATCACTATTTCATTTTATGAAAATTGAAAACTTGTTATAACAACACAATTTTCTTCAAATAAATTTATGCTATCTATAAAGGATTTACTCTATAAAAACTAAAATTTTCTATCCATTTACAAGATATGGAACAAAAATTACACTAATACTAAAATTTTACCTCATATTAAATCACCAAAAATACCAATCCAATCCTATCTTAATATAAATCTTACTTATTCTTTAATCACTGTAGTTTAAAATAACTCTAAATATACTATATTCTTAGATAACTTTACTCTTTCAATGTATTACTTTAAATAACAAAAATAAAATAATTTATTTAAAAATATATTAAAAATTGATTTTCTTTTAGGATACGAAAATATTAATTATCTTATAAATTTTTAATTTAAAATTACAGTTATTTTGGAACTGAGACAATAAGAAATCAAAATTTGAACTTTCATTAAAAGTATTCCCATTTTTTATAAATTAAAACAAACATTTTAAATAGAAATATTTTTTTATCGTATGTTTGGATCCGAGCATAAATTTACTGTAATGGATCAAATGAGTTGAAAGTTAAAAAACTAAAAAAAGAAATATTATTAAAAAATAGAAAATAAGACAAATTTTTGTTGTAAACTTTCTTCATTATATCGAAGATTTGAAAGGGAAAGGGTTTAGATTTTTTCAAACATTTTATATAATTTATTTGATTATTAATACATTAATATTGATATTTATATAACAATAAAATAAATATAATTAATTATATAATATAATAATAATAATAATTATTATTAATATTAGTTTTTGATAAGATTATAAAAAAATAATAAAAGTAATAATAATAAAATTAAAAAATATAATAATAATTAAAATAAAATTATAAAAAATAATTTAATTATATAATATACCATAATAATATTAATAATTACTAAAATAATAATAAATTTAATAAAATTATAAAATGATAATAATATTAATAAAAAATTATTAATAGAAATTATAACAATATTGGAAATAGATTTATAAAATAATAATATTAATAATAATAATAATTTAATTTTTATTTTTAAATAATTAATAATCTTATAACTTTATTAAGAAAAGTAATGATAATTTATTAATCACAAACAAAAAATTCATTATTTTAATTTTAAATTAATTAAAATTACAAAATTATCCACTAAAAAATTATTTTATAAATTACATACATCACATTACTCACAAACTTTTATAAACTTTTCACTTATATCTTACTATCTTTCTCTTGATCCAAACAACCAAATTTTGCGCACATTTTCATCTCAAATCGATTGCCTCATATCCACCGTCTAATCCAAATGTACCTTTAGAATAAGTTTTAAAAAGAAAAGAATAAGTTTTTTTCTTAAATGAAATATTTTTTTAAGAATTATTATTACTCTCTCATATTTTTTTTAATTTTTCGAAATTAAAGTTTGATATTTTAAAATAATATTGTAGTTTAAAAAAAAACTCTTTGTGATAAGTACGTAATTTGTAAAAACAATATTAAAAAATATTAAATAATCAATTTTAAAAAATATATATAATTTTTTAAAATAATGTCAAAAAAATTTATTTAAGTATTTTGAATAAAAAATTATTCAGTTACTTATTTTATTAAATAAATAAATTATTTTTTAGGGATTATCAAAAATTACAATTTTCAATTGAAAGATAAACGTTGAAATTACCAAGCGGTGTATCTTATTATATAATCGTCTACATATTATTGATAACATAAAATATTAAAACATAAATAAAATTATGAAGGAAAAACTTAATGACACATTTCCTTTACCTTGCAACCACAATAAAAATAATAATTTTATTACTTTTAAAGTACATAACTTAAAAATATATTTTAACATGGACTAACTTAAACATATGTTTGTCGAAAAAAAAAAAAACTAAAATATCCTGTTCGGTGGATACATAATAAAAGCCAAACAGAACCTAAGGAAGGGAGGGACATGGAGTTGGTTCACAGAAGAACACGACGGTAACGATGGATGACCCACAACTGAAGCAACTCTTGAAGCGGTCGCAAAGGTCAAAGTCCTCATCATCTTCTTCTTCTTCCCACATCACCAATCTCGATGATGGCTGTCTTATGCACATTTTCAGCTTCCTTCTCCCTATTCCAGGTATAACCCCCTTCTTTTTCCCCTTTGCCCTTCTAATTTTTTCTGTAAAATTTCAATCTTTTCGCCCAATTCAACAACACCCTTGTCTTTTTTCTGTTCAATTTTGCTACTTTGATGTGCCTTGGTGGGATTTATGGTACTTAACCTGCCTTTAAGCTGCTAATTAGCAACATGAACTAGGTTTTGTTTTCATTTCTCCCCTGTTTGAAAATATTGTGATTAATTGGTGTTTAAACTTTTTTTATTGCTTGCATTTTGTTGTGTTACGAGGATGAAAGCTTAAAATTTGATACTTGAACCAACTGTGTGTTGGGTTATGGTGTCAAAATTTGGAGCCTTGAGATGGATATTTGTGAAATGAATATACAGCCATGCTCATGTTTACTTTCATGTTGTGCAAGTTTAGTGAAGCCTGTGACATGAATTTTGGGCAGGTGAAAGCCCTGCTGCATTATTAGCTTTTCTCTTTCCTTCTGTGTTGTCTCTATTATTTCTGCTAGTTTTAGATGTTGTTATATCCTTACTCTCTTAGTGCTTACCCTTGGATCTTTTCATCAATTAATTTTCCTTCAATGGAAAAGGAAGAAGAAATTAATAACATTCTGCAGAGCATTCTATATCACAATGTTGCTATTGAGTTTGCAGATCGCTTTAATACCGCCCTCGTTTGCCACAGATGGAATTATTTGGCGTGTCATCCTCGCCTGTGGCTTCGGGTAGATAGATCAGTGAAAGACTCATCTGAACCTGGTGTTTTCCCCAACATTGAAACTGCTGTTTCTGCTTCAAGGCATGTAAAATTAATGCTATTTGTGTGTGATTTTAGATTTTTCTTCAGACTATGGATTCTAACTGTCACTTTCTTTCTTACAGACCAGGTGATACCATTTTAATAGCTGCTGGTGGAAGTCATCATGTAGCAAACATTCAAATAAGGAAACCACTTTGCTTAGTGAGTTATCCAATTTGTGTGCGTGTGTGTGAAACTATTTATTAGATTATTCTACTTTTAGTCAGATTTTTGAGTCTCATCCAGTTTCCACTAACAACCATCCTTGAGATTAGGCTTTGAACTTTTACGGTCTTTCCAAAGTTAACCAAATGTGATTTTAATGGGGTTTCACTGGTAGAGATAGGATAGGAGCTTGCGTATTCTGGGATGCTTAAGTCCCACATCGAGTGGTACCTGGTGCTCGGTAGAGTACTTAAGTGCTTGGTTCTCCCTCCTTAATAGTTAGCTTTTAAGGTTTGGTACTCAACAGGATATATGGATGGCTATTGGAAAACTTCATTGTTTGTTGCATCAATTTTCACTTTTGTCTTTGTTTTTTACTGTTTCACAAAAATAAAAACAATGATAGTGCATTCCTTTCTGTTCTATAAGGTTATCCCAATTTGTTTTAGGTCAGTTAGTGCTGCTGCAAACAAGTAGATTTCTTAAATTTATATGTCATGGGTCGGATTTATTATTAACACTAGATCAAGAGTTGGTTTCATTAGAGTATGGGTAAGACCCACAAATTGGAGTGATTGAGTGACCAAATTGGCAAAAAGAATGGTGAAAATGGAAGCATAATGTAGAACAGAAGCACAGCAAGAATGTTCAGACTCCATTGCCAACAAGAAGAATTTTCTCAGACTCCGATGCGACTGCCATCACAATGGAGATTAAGAAACACTATTTTCCATTCCTAAAGTGGTTCTTAGGTTGATGACATGTTTGGAAGTTCTCTTTCCATGAAGATGATCCTCGTGCTTTTAATCATAGGGTGCTAAAACAAGTCTTCTAAACAAGACTTTTTATTTGTTATTGTTTTCTAAAATGATTTTTCAGAACTGTATTGAAATAATATTAATAAAAGGACTAAAAAAAAACTGAGTGCTATTGGTTTCACGTCACTGCCAATTTCTTGCACTCGAATTCGTTACTGGTAGTTAGTGGTTGTCCTTATTCTAATTCTCAAGGAAACATTAATGATAGAAAATCTCTCCAAACTTTCGGTTTTCCCAAATCAATGTTGTTTGTTCAGATTGGTGCAGGTGAACTTCCTGATGACACAACACTTGTTTGTTCTCGAGGCTCAGACAGGTTTGCATTCCTTACATTTAAATTTTGTATAGTGTTCGTGTGAGGTAGTAGCTAGGAACCACTTCTATGCTGCTGGGTTTGAATGGATAATATTCTTGGCCAAACAGAATGGTTCATATCCTCTTAAAGATTAAAGTGAAAATTTTACAATATGAGGGACTATAACGTTTACAATAATGGTCAGCATTAATTTAATGCCTTGAAAAGTACTACAAATAACATAATCTTCAACAACACTTGGTATGTGTTTTTTGTTTTGTGTGAGCAGTGCACTAGAGTTCCTATCCACTTGCAAATTAGCAAACTTAACAGTGAGGGCTGAGCTAGGTTGCTGCTTGCTACATAGAAAGGGAAGGTTAACTATAGATGGATGCATCCTTCAATGTGAATCAAATCCTCTGGATTATCTCTCATGTCCCATTGTGAGCACAGCCAGTAGCAGTGAGGTGGTTCCCTCAGAAACCAAGAGTAGTAGTGATGGTGTATTTGTTTCTCAAACCCGAATTGAAGGGGGTGCCAAAGCTGTTTTAACAAGTGGGGATTTGGCTTTGCAACGTGTGAGAGTGATTTATGCTCGAACTTCACTTCTTTTCTGGTTTGATGTAGAGCAGATGTGTGATCAAATTGACCATGACAAGCCTCTCTGATATCATTATTTGTTTTGGTTGGTTACCTAGACTTGTCTGTAATTTTAGTAGTGATTATGGTATTTTCATTCTTTGACTTGTGCTCTTTTGGTTCTTGTAATTTACTCATATAAGCAACAAACATTCACTTTACCATGTTCTTCATAATGACTTGTCTACATTTAATGCACTAATTTTATAAGCCAAGTTACTCTCACATTTCATGAGATTTAATAATACGATACTGAGAAATGCAGGATATGATATATTAGATGTTTAGATTCATTTGGTGTATGTATATCTCTGCATTTATATACCTCGATAAAATAAATGCCATTGTAATTTTTTAAAACAACACTAAAGTTGAAAATCGTTATTTAATATTCTTCAAATTAAACATACTAAATGTATTAAACTCAAATGTATATATGAAGTAGAAATATCAAAGTATAGCTTTAAAACTTTGTTAAATATAAATTAGAAATTGTAAAATTGTCTATTGTTTAGAAACAATAATAATATCAATTTCATTAGTTCCTTAAACAGCATAATGTTGGCATTGAAAGGTTTTCCAACATTCAATTAATAATGTTCCATATTTTAGTACTTTAGTATGTGCATGATTAAACTCTTTTAGGATTCAGTTTATTTCTTTTCGGAAGTAAAAGTAGCAAGCACTTTGGTATGAGCATGGATAAACTCTTTTAGGATTCAATTTATTTCTTTTTAACGAGTGAATGGAAGAATAGATATTGCAAATTTTTACTACAAGATGAAGAACAAGGTTATTTAAGAAACTTCAATGTTAGCTCTTGAAGGAGAGAGGTAGAAGAAATTTGCATCACCTACCAATTTAGAATTTAATGTCCAGTTATATGCAACCAAGTAAAAGAAATAAAGTTATTTGATTTTGATGAAGAAGGCTGTATAACTAAAATTTCCTCAATTTTTAGTGATTGTGAAAAGCTTTACTCACATAGGGTGAATTATGCAATAAAGAGGAATAAAGAGGAATGGAACTTTTAATTTCTTAAGTAATCAATACATTATTAACTAATTCATACACTTATGATTTGTCACTTTCTTCTTTTTCTTCTTGCTTATATATAATTGTCTTTATTTTTCCTATCATATTAGAGTATATTATATCTCATAGATCAAATGAAGTGTAAGACTGTTTGTACCATACGCCATGAACATGTTATAGATAAGCTTAGTCAAAACTAAAATATATTCAATTTTAAGCATGTTATATATAAGTTTAGTCAAACTTAAAATATAGGTCATTTTGTCTCATTGATTGTATTGATTGTAACAAATATTAATATATTGTATTGATTGTATTTAGAATAATTAAATTTATGCTAATAACATGTATCATATTGATTGTATTTAGAATAATTAAATTTTGTTTACATTAATTATGTAACAAGATCGATTTTATTTATTTTATTACTTTTTAATAACGGTGACATCTTCATATATAAATCGATTTAGAATTATATTTGGATGTAGCACAAATATTAATATATTGACAGAAACAGAATTGTTATTTACAATGGAGTTTATACAAGCTATTTATACAAGTACTAAGTATCACTGTATTAATACAAAAGTTTTGGGATCTAAAAATTGACACGGCCAGAAACCAAAATTAGGTAATTTTGTCATGAGGTAATTTAAGATTGCGATATGTACCAACAGTATAAATAATAAAGAGATTAGAAAGTTAGTGTATATATGAAGATTAATAGTCAATTCCTTTAGATTTAAAAATTTATAAAAAAAAATGGATTATTTGGATTTTGATAGTTGAAAAATAGAAACATAGTTAAATAATTTTTTAGAATTCAATCAAAGATGTAAATCCTTAATTTTCCATTACACTCTTTGAACGAAAGATAAAACAAAGAACAAAGAAAAAAGAGAAAGTAAAAGTACAAATAAGAGTGAAATTGAAGTGATAATTTGTTTTATTTGACTGGATGAATAATGAGGAATGATGAAATAGTTCATCAGGAAGAACTTGTTCTTCCTTTTATCCTCGCATAAAATAGGTAGGTCTTCATATTCATACTTATTAATTATAAGAAAACAAAAATATTTCATTCTTACTGAAGTGGAAAACACAACTCATATAAAAAACTATATAAAGAAAAACAAAATATAAGTCTATCCATAACAACTAATATCCGAAAAAAGATATTTATAAAATTAGAGACTACGTGTGTAATATATTTAGTGAACTAAAATAAAATTATTTAGGTAGACATAAATAATTTACGTATAACTTTATTAGAATTGTTTAGAATGTGAACTAACTTCTTTATTTGTGATATAGGAATTTATTTATTTAACTATAAAGTAGACAAAACTGTAAAACTAAAATGGTATTTAAAACACTTTGAAATTTAGAAGAAGAGACACATGATTTTAATAAAAATGAAAATATTTTTCTATTAGGATTTTTTTTCTGCATTTTACAATCTCATAAAAAAATCCATTTATTCTTATCACGATCATCTTTAAAATTATCAAACTTTGTTATGACACATTCCTTTAACCAAGTTTTCATTATTAAGATTTCAATTTTTAATGTTTTATTTTTAATTTATTCAATCCCTAAATTCCTAATCATTTATAGACAGAATTTTATCACAAATAGTATAAAATCGATTGAGAAAAGTAATTGAAAACTAGCAAAAACAGTTTAAAAACTTGTGTAAGCCATACTTGAAGTTAACTTAACGGCAAAATCTTCTTCCACCTCTCCATTTTTAATCTGCAACCCATCATTAACGCCAAAATGATTAAAATGCCCTCTGTGTTTATAATTTAAATAGGTTTTAAAAAATATTTTCTAAAATCTATTTCTGAATATAAATTTTACGTTCTTATAAATCTATCTATACCAATCATCATTTTATAAAATTTAATTAAATTTAAAGTTTATATCTTAATAAAATTTAACAAATCTATTATAATATTTATTATCAAACCATTCATAAATATATAATTTTTATTTAACTTAAAAGATAAGTTTCAAATCATAGACTATTTCTAAACATTCGTATCCATGGGACATCTTTGCATTCAAATAAGAACGCATAAATGGTTGCATTCAAATATTCAAAAGTTAACTCTTGAGTCAGGCAAGGTGATAAAAGTGTGGGCAAAACATTGTGGAATTCTTTGCACCATCAATAATATTAATTACTATAACATGCATACAAATCAATATCTCATCAATATTCCTCTCATGTTTTTGAATATTATACAAACTCCCCATTTTTGTCAACCCATTAGAAAAATTTGAAAATTTACTAAAACCGTATCTAACAAAAAAAAGGTTGGGTGAAATATCAAAAGAAAGTGAAGTCATACTAATATAGACTATAATTACATTTTATCGTTTATGTTCTAAATTTTATGTTCCAAAAAATACTCCCTGTGGATTTGAAATAAAATGTTAAAGATAATTTTTTGTATTTTTAAAATTGATGGGGTGCTTTTTGCCTAACTTGATTAGTCCCTGGAGGAAATGTGTTAGATAAAACAGTATCAAACTGATTGAGTATAGCCTTCGGCTTATATAGTTCTACAAAGCCATCAAATGTGATTTTTACTTTGTACACCTACCTACGACTGATGCAATATTTAGTAGGAGGAAGATGTACAAAGGACCAAGTATTATTAAAATCTAATGCCTAAATCTCTTTTATCATGGTTGTATGTCATTCTGAAAATTTCACATCTTGATGAAAAAATTATGCTTGATTCACATATGCCTTGTAAGACAGAGATAGATTGGTTAAAGAGAAAAAATGATGATAGCAAATGTTTACTGACGATGAAAACGAACACAGTCACTAGAAATTGATTCACAGCTCTATACTTTCTTCCTGCACCTTCTAAAAATAACATTTTATTCTCTTTATTTTCTTCATCTTCTTGACAGCGTCTCGATTCTGTTATCCAAAATATAAACATACACATTTCAGAATAAATAAATTGAATTATACAATTTAAAATATAAATTTTAAGAAAATATTTTAGTACTTCTCGAATTATGGAATGCAGGAAGAAAAGCAAGAAGAAACACTCTATATTGACATAGTGAAAATTTTTCCACAAATAGGAAAAAAAATTATCGAAAACCATTAAAAGTTAAACTAGGCACTCTCAGGCATAGATTCTGAAACTACCCAAAAGCTTGGAGTAATAATGACTTAGAGAGAGTCCTTATTGCAAAGTTGCAAAATGGCGATTTAATTGATGGATGAGAAGACCATTTATTTGCTCAAAGTTTACTCAAATTTTGGCAACACTAAACATACGAGGCACAGTTTCTTGCATTTCTTCGAATAAATAATTCAATAACAAAGAGAATTATTGATTGGTACCAAATATAAAAGATAACTCATAACTAAAGAATTCTTCCAGAAATGAAACAAAAATATAAGCTTATCTATAACAACTAATAAATAACTAAATAATAAAAAAAATATAAATATATTATTAAAATTCTTTGTTAGTTAGCAACGAGATCAAATCATCATCTTATAAACGAGTTTTATGTGGTTGAATTAAGTTTAAAAGTTTATCATGTTACACTCTTAGAAGACTGTCTAATCTCAAGTTTCTCATTTGAGCTAGTGATAACTTCAATTCATAAACCATTTCTAAACATTCGCATCCATGGACGTCTTTGCCACGACAGAGGCAACAACGCAGAAATGGTTGCATTCAAATATTCAAAAGTCTTGAGTCATGCAAAATAAGATGACAAAAGCGTGGACACGGACTCTGGGGGCAAAACGTTGTGGAATTCTTTGCACCATCAAAATTAATTACTAGAAGTGCCCACAAATCAATATCTCATGAATATTCCACTCATTACTTTTAGTATTATACAAACTCTTCATAGTCTCAAACTTTTACTCTATCAGCCAAATTTTGCCAACCCATTTATAGAAAAATTTGAAAATTTACTAAAACCGCATCCAACAGAAAAGGTTCTGTGAAATATCGAAAGAAAGTGAAGTCATACTAATATAGACTATACTTACATTTTATCTTAATTAGTATATATATATATATATATTTAAATAATAAAATACATAGAAGTAAAACGGGTAATATAATTAATACACAAAAATTAGAAAAGGAAAAAAAAAATCTAATTATTAATAAAATAGATAGACAAAAACACTTAGAAGTGGATAATGGGTACAGTTGTCCTTAAACTTGCGTTAACTTCACACAAATTTTAGCAAGGACCACAATTTCAGAAGATGAGCATCATGGAACGTAGAAATGGGTTCAGATTAGAGTCTCTAAGTCAAGCAATGGCGTGACATGCATGCATAGCGTCAATGGGGACAAAAGTCTTGTGGAATTTCCATGTTTATGGCTCTTCTATTCAGCCAAGGCTTGTCGCAGTATAAGAATTACCAACTACCATATTATTCATCATCAATATTCCTTCTGATACCTATTTGCAGAGGATGCAGTTTTTGGATTCCAATTTCCATGGAATGTCCTTTCTTGTTATTTATGTTTTGTTTTTTGTGAGCTCTGTTGTGGAGTTAGGATCCGCGTCTACACCATCGCAGCTTCAATTGGAAGCAAACACTATCATCAATAGTGGATGGTGGAATCTCTCGTCCTCAGATTCACATCGTATCTGTTCATTGATTTATGGTATACAGTGCAATGATGGTGGAAGTGTAATTGGTATAAGATATCTGTGTTCCAAACGACGGATTCAATTAGCAACACTAAACCTCTCAGCTTTGGAGAATTTAGAATCCTTTGAGATCTCCAACTGTAGTCTAGAAGGCTCTATCCCACCTGAAATTGTAAATCTTTCCCAACTCACTTATCTTGATTTATCCAACAATTTTCTTCAAGGGAAAATACCTCCGACGATAGAAAATCTTTCCAAACTCACTCATCTCGATTTATCCTTCAATTATCTTGAAGGTGAAATACCTCTCACGATAGGAAATATTTTGGAACTCACTTATCTTAATTTATCCTACAATTTTTTCCATGAGGAGATACCTCCTACCTCCACAATAGGAAATCTTTCCCAACTCACTCATCTTGATTTATCCAACAATTTTCTTCAAGGTGAAATACCTCCCACAATAGGAAAATTTTCCACAATAGGAAAATTTTCCAAACTCACTTATCTTGATTTATCCCACAATTCTTTCCATAAGGAGATACCTCCTACCTCCACAATAGGAAATCTTTCCCAACTCACTCATCTTGATTTATCCAACAATTTTCTTCAAGGTGAAATACCTCCCACAATAGGAAATCTTTTCAAACTCACTTATCTTGATTTATCCCACAATTCTCTTCAAGGTGAAATACCTCACACCATAGGAAATCTTTCCAAACTTTTTTCTCTTAATTTATCCTACAATTCTCTTTATGGTGAAATACCTCCCACAATAGGAAATCTTTCCAAATTCTTTTATCTTGATTTATCCAATGTGGACCTTTCTTTCAATAATTTGGAGGGTCCCATTCCAGATGGTTTAGATCCATATGTGCTAAAAGGAAACAAGGGTGTATGCAGCAACTTTTTAAATATACAAACGGAATTCCAAATCCAGCCTTGTCCAGTCCGCGGACTAACGTGGAATCAACTGGTCATAATTCTTTCTGTTACCATTTTCCTAATCATAACCTTCTTTTCACTTCTATATCTGAGGCACAATCGCGGTGTAGTCAAGAACAAACATGCAAGGTTAACAACAGAAACATCTAAGAATGGGGACTTGTTCTGCATATGGAACTATGACGGAAGCATAGCCTATGAAGACATCATTACAGCAACTGAAGACTTTGACCTCAAATATTGTATTGGAACAGGTGCATACGGGAGTGTTTATAGGGCTCAACTACCAAGTGGCAAGATTGTTGCGGTGAAAAAACTCCATGGCTTTGAAGCAGAGGTCCCCACATTTGATGAGAGTTTCAGAAACGAAGCCAAAGTACTATCAGAAATAAAGCACCGCCATATCGTCAAGCTCCATGGATTCTGCTTGCACAAAAGAATCATGTTTTTGATTTATGAGTACATGGAGAAAGGAAGCCTGTTTTCTGTCTTGTTTGATGACATGGAAGCAATGGAATTGGATTGGAAAAAGAGGGTTAACACAGTGAAAGGCACTGCACATGCTCTCTCATATCTACATCATGATTGTGTCCCTCCAATAGTGCACAGAGACATATCAGCAAGCAACGTGTTGCTTAACTCCAAGTGGGAGCCTACTGTTTCTGACTTTGGCACAGCTCGATTTCTCAACCTTGATTCATCCAATCGAACTATAGTGGCTGGAACCATTGGATACATAGCTCCAGGTAAATTGTTCATATTCTTCTCTAGTTCTATATGTTTATTTATGATTTCATGAAGATCAACCCTAATTAAAATACATATAAGCAGTTGGAATAGGTTTTTACATTTATATTTCCAACTATTTTGCTTTGGATCTTTCAATGTGATGTTGGAAAAATGCAGAGCTTGCATATACAATGGTTGTGAATGAAAAGTGTGATGTGTATAGCTTCGGAGTGGTGGCGCTGGAAACTTTGATGGGAAAACATCCTAAGGAAATACTCGCATCACTTCAATCAACTTCTATGGATGATGACATCAAATTATGTGAAATATTGGACCAACGCCTCCCGCACCCAACATTTTCAGTTTTACAAGACATAGTTGTTGTTGCCGTTGTGGCTTTTGCGTGCTTAAATCCCAATCCTTGCTCTCGTCCAACAATGAAATGCATCTCTCAATGTTTTCTTAGTCAGCTCACACCATTCAACATTCCTTTACGGCATATTTCATTGCCGCAGCTCATGAGTCAAGAACTCAGCCACTACTTGAAATTGTGAACTTTCTGAAATCTATAGTAGAAATTTAGACTATAACAGCTTTCCATAAAGATTTTGTGGTTATTTATCAGTTGAATAGTTACAAAACTTTTTGAAATTATGTCCTTTTATGTCCAATATAGATTATAGTAATGATAAAATGAGTAATCATTGTATGTCTAACACAAGTTGTTCTTACCCTTGTGGTTAAAACAATTGTTATTTCATAACCAAATGATATCAAAGATATGTTATGTGGCATGTTGAAAACACAACAACAACAACATAATAATAATAAATTTGTTTTCCAAAGTGTAAAATAATGCTTTCTTTCTTAACAAACTCTCTATATAAAATTACTCTACAATCATATTAAATGATTATCAGAATTATGAATTCATAAGTAACTATTGTCCAAAATATTTTTTTTTTTAAAAAAATAGTCTCTTATTTAAATGGTAATTTATATATTTTTTGTTATCCCATTTAAAATGCTATCTTGATCTGAGCCATTATGGACTTATTCATAACTTGATCTGATCCAGTATATATGCATAAATATGGTTTCTCTTGCCTAGGTTAAGAGAACACGTGACCAAATTTTCGACACTTGAAACAAACAGGTCTCTTAGTATGACCATCTTTACAATAATACTCTTTTTCTGTTCACACTTAAGACACTTAATATCTTTATTAGAGACTCCATTGGAATTTCCTGAAAAAGCTTGGATGGGTTATAGGGCTTTGCATCATTATGTCTCCATTTATTTAGCTAAGGCCCAAATTATTTTGATTTATTATTTTAATTATTTTCAAAATCTTCCAGAAATTGACATTTGTGAATAAGTATAAGAAAACTATAAATTTCTAATACCTCCAATGCCTTTCTTAGTTCATGCCTAAGTTCATATTCAAATTTTTTGTACTTCATTTTCATTCTCTTATTTGGGTGATGAAAGAAAGTAAAGTATTTTCCAAACTCTTTAAATTTAGAACCATATTTTACTAGGTCATACTCTCTTATGCATAAATTTTATTTCTTTTTATCTTCTCACAGGAAAGTATCCCATCAGTATTCAACCTCTCCTATTAACATAAACATAACATAATTTGCCTTAATTCATAACTCAACATTTTTTTCTATTTTATTAATCCATTACTAAAATTGTGAAGGCATGCTTCTCATAAATTCCATTAAACTTGCAATTATGTAGGTCCTTTAGGTCTTTGATTTCTTAATAATAACGTAGCATGGAGTGTTCCTCCGACACCAGCTAATTGTAACACCTCTTTCTAATATATCGCGATTCTTAATTTAATTGTATTCTATGATGTATAAATATTCTAAACTGTTAATTTAATTATGATAATCATTAAATAAATGAAACGAAGTTAGGACACTTTATTCCACAAAGATAGTTATGAAATAAACAAATAAATAATGTTAGTAGCATCTCAAACAACTAGACAAGATTTTTGTATATAATGTCAAGAAGCCGATATCATTTCTTTCTTGCTAAACAAATATTTGCAGTAATCCCTAAAAAGAAAAATACTAGGAAGCCTTAGTGATTGCCCATGACCAGGCAAAAACTTTAAATGACTACAGGGTTATACCCGTTAGGATTTTCTTATATATTTCCCGTTATAATTTTTTCACCCCAATCCCCAGTATTATACAAGATTTATTTTCTTGTGCATATATCACTATCCCGCCATTCTCAGAGATCATCACAAACAACCTGAAAACTGAGCACCAAATGTCATTAAATAGATGTCCCTTTAAAACAAAATCCTTAAGATGGTTGGATAACAACAACGTTGATAATTTATTGCTACTGTCAAAAATCATCGATAATATGTTTGTATTAAAGAGTTGCATGTTCAATTTCTAATTGAAATACTTATTCAAAATTAGCCCTCATAAAAAAGAATGAAGACTGGTGAAATAGATTGAGTATAGAATTATGGAAAGGAAAAAACTCAGATAACTATTAGTAGGTGAGTTGGCGCCCTTGTTCCATTGACTATCTATGCACAAAACACCAAGTTATACTCATCTTTTCTGTTTCAAAATTAATACAGCTGCTTCACCAGTACTCTAAAGCAATAGACTATAGACACAAATACAAAATGCAAACATATTAAAATTTAATAGATTGCTTACCGTTGTAGGACCAAACATTGGGGTAGCTGAACTCAATTCCCTGTAGTCGGTCTCTGTTTCACCACCAAATCATCAGCAGAGTAATAATCAGCTATGAGCCGGTACATATATGATGGGTTATGCCCTCCGCTGAGAAGTTCCGAAACCAGAAAATGCAAGAAAAGCAAAAGATTAATACACTTACTTTCTCAAGTGCTGATAAAAAAGAAATTACTTTCTCAAGTCAGCAATGAAGTAGAGCTAATTTTCTTGATTAATTCCATTTTAACTTACGTGTCAGTAATGAAGAGATTAACAAGGTCTGGTGGCACATAATCAAATGCTGGATTAACAACGTGAAGAGAACCAACACCAGTTGCAGAATCCATCAAATCTGAGAATTCTCCAAAGTCTAGTAGCTCGGATGGAGATCTCAACTCATTCAGTAGGACATGAGGATTGTGAGGATACAAAGGGCACAACTGTCAATAAAACAAAGCAATTTTCAATGAAGTCAAATAGTCGGTAACATGCAGCACAGCTTAATTCCATAGCTGGATGAGGTAACAAGGTTTACTTACTAGCAATTAAGGGTTGCTTGAGGTAATGTGTATTAGCTACGATGCAGGATACCATAAAGCAATACACTAATTTAACAATAGGAAACTATATGTGATACGTATTTACAAATGTATAAAATTCTTGAAACATAATAAATATATTGTACCTACTCGTATCTAAGATATATGTAGATCCGTGTAAATAATATAAAATCTAATCAAATCGGATGCAACTATATAACTTAGATATTTATATAGCAATAATTAATTGAATAAAAAAAATTCAATAATCAATCATATTTCGTATTCAATATCTTTTGAATACTTCAATCCTAGACCTTCCATAAAGGCCTATAATTATAAATCAATCCCATAAGGAGTACTCATATTCACTTATATACATATAATTATTTGTGCTCTTACGGACTTGAGTGTCCCTTCTATAAGTGAATCTCCCCTCATCGTCTTCAGCAAACTCGACAATCAGATCTCGGAGTCATAACCGGAGACCAACATTGTTTTCCGATGAGAACATTTGGTGCCCCATGGGGCACAGGTAAAATTGTTCCTGTACCACAAGTCTTATGTTACTCACTAGAAGCAAAATTGCCACATCATCATCATCATCATTGTATCCTAAGAGGGACTTCGCAAGCATCGATTATTCGTTTAGTTTAGTTGTGAATTCTTATGTTGTTACTCTAATATCCAATAGTATATCAGCGCTATTATTCCGCTGCTACTGTTTGCTAAAATAGTGTTGTAGAAAAATCTGAGTATGCTCTACAACTAGTCTAATATCTCACATTAGAAAAGAATAACCCTTGTTACTAGATACAGAGTGTGGTAGTGTAAAAATGCATATCTAGGAAAGTTCTGGCAAAAAAAAAAAAAAAGAAAATTGGTATTTAAGCATATCTGTTGGTAACCCACCTCTCTTTCTTGGGAACTTGCCTAGTGTACTAGTTGACGGTCTATAGTCATAGTTCCAATAAACAGTATTGTTCATAGTGAGAAGTGCATAAGTCGATTTTAAATCCATGACAACAAATTATGAGATACAGAAGTTCAATGAGAATAATTTCATTTCTCGCTGTAAAGTACATATTCTCGACCTACACCTAATGGCAGTCATGCATATGCTTGTGGTGGGTCTTCACCTAGGAAAATTCCTTGACACACTAGCCAACATCGACGAGCTCCACAATCAAGCAACACTATATCAACATAGAGGAGAGAGAACTCTGACACAAAGAAAACGGCGACAAAAGTTGCTTCTACCTTGGAATAACACACAAGCCTTTAAGAAAAGGAAGGTGTGTCAGTAGGTATGATAGTTATACCCTTTGAACATTAGTCAAGATGTTATTATTTAGGATGTAGGTGGTTTCCATGGTAGAGGAAGTGGAAATCACTAGAACCAAGTGACTTCAGAAGCCGAGCACGAATAGAGGGAGCAACCTTGGAAAAATCCCAATGACGTCAGATGGACCATCAATACTATAACAAGAGGATTTGCTCGAGAAAGCAACTCAAGTTTTGCAAGAAAAAGACATCTTTGTAGTATTAACTAACAATTTGGTGGGTTGAAAAGCTCCTCATCGACTAGGGAAGCTTGACAGACACGCTTTACTGGTCGATGTTCTTAAAGCTTGACATCCCTACTTCTCTCATCTAGTCGTACTCGAACCCGTTGCTAGGTTTTACAAGGGAATGTGTGCACACCCGAGCATATGTCAAACTGCATACTACGTTCAACACAAGTGAAGCATTTTGAACACTCACGGTCTAGTATATTTTAGTGGAGGCCGACACTTCGTATAACATCTAAAACCACTGTAGTCATTTATTAGATCTTATATTTAAATTTACAAATTTAGCAGAATGTATATTATTATTATACTAATAAATGCACATACACATAACAACTAGTTCTAAAATCTCGAGTTTAAAAAAATATCAAACTCCTTGCATCCAACAGATTTGGTAGTAACCTATCCACTCTATTTCCATATATAACAGAATAGGAAAGAACGTTCTAAGAATTCTTGTTTCCTATAGCATGACATATTTGAGGGAGATAGAGATAATATATTAACAATTTACCTTATGACTCCCGGCAAGTACAACAAAAGGAACAGCATGCCTATGAGCTGCAAGTGCAACCATATGCAACCCGATTGGGGCAATTACTCCACCATTAGCCATGACGGCATGAGCACCAACTATAACCTAAACAATTATAAGCTGAAATCAATTTAAATTCGGCACAAGTGTCTTGATTCCAAAATTTACACCAGAATCACAATACCATATTCACTCTGGAAATCATAGCAAAACTTGCAGAATCAGGAATTACTGTGGTTTGTAAGCCTCTAGCAGCCAATTCTTTTGCAAGGAGATGTCCCCGATACCTGATTGCATATGCAAATAATATTCAGTGGTTTTCTGAAGAATACAAACAAAGACTTTCTAATAAACTAGAATCATGCCTAGCAAATGTTAATTAGCCTTAACTACGAACCTTGGGGCACCTTCAGCAACAACAACCTTAAATGATCTTTTTTTCTCCTTTGCAGCACAAAGAAATTCGAACACTGTTTTTGAACTGCCTAGCGTTAATATTACCTCACTGAAAAGTAGCAGTGTAAACAAATAAGAAAGAGAATGAAATATTTTATTTTTTCTAAGAAATAAATAAAATAAAATCATAAAATCAAGACATAATCACATAAATCAACAGAATAATGTTTGTCTCCCTTAGACAAATGGATGTAAGAAAATAAATAATAGAGAAACTGAAGAATAGGGTACGGATTCTAGTATTAGTCATGTAGATCAAGCAACCCTTGACAACATGAAACAACCTCCATTTTGAGAAACATGAAATGATGAAACAACTCATTTTCCCCAAAAACAAAAGCAACAAACCATGTTAAAGTTGCTTTCAAAAACGTAAAATAATGAAGACTTTAATTTTTATGTGGTAAATTACAAGACATTTATTAAACATATGCAAGATATTCAGAATTAATACTATGTATTTGGAAATTGATCTTTGACCAATTATATCAAGCAATAGTAATAATCCCACCCAATACCAACGCCGTGTTCATAAAATAATTAAATCATCATTTTATTTATTCTATTACATCCAAGACCAACAATGCAATCCCCAAGGAAAGGTAAAGTAAGGCACAAACAGACTACAAGGGAAGCTTTGACAAATGCTACCATATAATAGTTAAACCAAAAAATAATTGGAATCTTCCATTGTAGCAGACCTCACCATTGTTAGTCCAATCTATTCCTCACAATCAAAGTAATGTAAAAAGAACTCAAAAAGAAAGCATCAGACATTGAATATTTTCATTGTCTCCTTACATCACAACAACAGTTTAGTTTGTGATTTAAGAGTTTAACCAATCTTGTAATAGTTGTAATGTTAATATTCATTATACAGCATGGTAAATAATTCTCAGGGCACAAGCCAAAAGCTTTCAATCAACCAAAGAGAATTCTTCGGTGCAGGAACCCTTTACCGGTGCCTATTTATGACCAGTGGTAAGAGGTCCAACTGTCTTATCATTGATGATAAAAGAAAATATTACATTCCTAGTCTAGGTGTGAAAATAGATTGACATGTAAATATGTTTTTCCCCTCAAGTTTTGAATCTCAGATCAATCTGCTTTTTGGGATCTTATAATGGCATGTTCTGAAACAGGCACTTTAAAGTAGCAAGAGATAAACACGTCTTAGAGTAGTTTAGGATGAAACGAACTTTTGATGAATATGTTCTACTGCTTGTTCTGCTATTTGCTCATGGCAAGAGGTTATGTCTTGAATAAGTTCATTGACTGCTTCAATGACATCATGCTTCAACTTCCGACCTCTTGTACCCTTTTCAACAGCTGTAACAACAGAAAACTCAGATAAATGTAGTTGAATACCAGAACAACAATTTCTTCATTAAATGCCACACAGCAACTAGGAGTCAATATGTTACAACTTTTACAATAATCAGTGAGATCAATCAACCAAAAACATATCAAGTAATGTCAATGAAGTGTTCTAATATTTTTACAAAAATCAGGAAAAAGAATTACATTTTGCGTTTTAGCATTAATTTTATTGGAGAGAATTATCTAAAAGAATACCTCTTTTGTGCGTCAGCATAATATTTTTGGATGTAAAAAGATTAAATGAAAAAGTAACTTTTCCATTGCATTTAAGCTTGAATTTCTGCATATCAAATATCAATATCTTTTTCCAAAAGGCAGAAAGATTATATCTGGAAAAAGATTAAAAAGATATAACAAAACTCAAGTTTCAGGCCATCCTCACATCTACTTTTCCCATCAGAGTCACCCGTTGAGGAAGGAGTTGGTGGAAGGGCAGCTGAATCAGTCACGTCCTCTAGAAGAGTTTGTAATGATGGTGGACGCAAGGTGCTTCTTGCAGCAGCTGCAACAACAGCAGCAGATAACGCAGGATGATCATCTCGCTCCACATCATCTTCATCATCACTTGTAGCGGACATCCCAAAACCAGCCATAGCATCTGTAACTAGGGAAAGATCCTCCTCCCTTATAATGTGAAGAACACGCCTCACAATATTTCCCACAGATAACTCTGCAATCCCATGCATAGCATGTTATAATATGCAAACAAGTAATTAATCTCAATTCCAAATGACTGAAAGATCTTTTAAGCAGAACTACTTGACTAGGTAATCAGGCAGCAAATAAATCAGAATATACATACTTTGACTGTCATAAAAACATTAACCACAGCAGCACACACAAAATGTACATTTTTTGGGTGCCTAGGGTACCAGCCAAGAACCACAGACGAATCCCTAAAGGTACAAATCCGTTTAAGCTGTTTATCTCTTCCAACAAATGTTTTACCATATACATCAACTTCACGACCAAACCCCTAATCCACATGCTAAACAAATACCAATACACACTAACAGATGCCATAAAATGTATATTTCTGTTATAAAATAATAAAAAAAAAAGTATGAAAACTTGATATATATATACCAATAGGATTAGCATCAATAATCTGCTCCCCCACAGCCCTTACTGCATTAATCAGAGATGTGGCCTGGTTTGTGTGTGGCACCCGCTGATGCGAAATCACTGACCGGAGCAACTCTGCTGTCTGCTTCGCTGTGGCCTGAGACCCTTCAATTTTACTATAATCACAACAACACAATCAATAACTAGAAATTACAAAAACAACAATTTAACACCAAATCAAACACACAAACAGAGAAAACAAAATCAATTCCTAAACCTCAAAAGTAACTCCTCGATCCCAATTACACATTCATCCAACTCAAACATCAACAGAGAAGGAAGAACTCACCGCTTCTTAAGCAGATTCACAAATTCATTAACAAGGGCTTGAACATCCGGCATTTTCCTCTAAAAAAAGCACAATAAAAATTACAGTATATATTATAACAAGAATAAAAATAAAAAAAAAAACGGAATAGGGATTTACGATTGAAAATATAAGTAGAACGGTACCCTAATTAGAGAAGGTTAGAATAAGAATATATGAAGTTAGTGTAAAAGAGAGTTCAAAATTGGAGATGCAATAGGAGAGTGTTTGGGATTGGGTTTTATTCTGACTTTAGTTGGGTTTGCGGGAATCCGATAGTCCGGTTTTGAATACGAGATACCCGCCACCACTATGCTTACAAGGGGTATCTGTTACTTTTACTAATAAGGTTCCAGCTTCTGAATGTGATGTGGGTTACTTTATAATATTTACTATTTATAAATTATAATAGTTAAGAGTTTTTTGATCAAAATAATGTGAATGAATAATCAATAATTATTATAAATTAATACATTTGTTTTAAGAAATTATTTCCATTTTTATCTAACTTCTCCTATTAATATAATGTCATATTAGTATTTAAAGGTTACCTAAAGATGCGAGAAGAAGGTGAGACAATTGTGGAACATTGCATGAGAGAAATGTTAGTAATAATTATAGAACTAAAACATAATATATAAAATATATATTATTTTAGTATATTCTTTATATATATATATATATATATATATATATATATATATATATATATATATATATAAATAATAAAAAAAGAAAAAAAAAAAAAAATAATATTTTTAATATATACAATAAATATCAATTTTATTATATATATTTTTTTTTTTTTT
>Ga0099825_1002511_pt1 | contig 24381 bp, 9 predicted proteins | sample SiratroredBW_FD_76838 | JGI IMG/M metagenome (GOLD analysis project Ga0099825, IMG submission 76838) | Root nodule microbial communities of legume samples collected from California, USA - Siratro red BW | ecosystem: Host-associated > Plants > Roots > Nodule | place: USA: California | collected... | reverse complement strand
TTGTAAACTGATCTTGTGATCTGTTTTAGTGGAAATCTTTGCTAGTTTGCAAAGGACTGGACGTAGCCCTTGAGGAAGGGTGAACCAGGATAAAAATTATGTGTTCTTGCTTTTCTCCCTACTCTTCTTGATTGCTTTTATTCACTGCTGCCATCACAGAAAATTGACTGGATTAAAAATCTGTTCGTACTGGTGATCATACTCTGAACATCTGTTTACATAATCAACTGTGATTCTGAATTGTGTTTAATCTACTTGATTGTGTTTAAACATTTTAAATCTAGGTTAACACATTTTTACACTGTAAACTGTTTTGTGGGTTTAACTGATTTCTGGGTTTATCTCTGATATTTTCCGCTGTGCACAATCGATTGTTTACTGGACAGTCCAGAATTACACAGTCAATTGATTGAATGAAGAACTTTCATTCTCTACTTCAAGAACAAATCAGATTTGCGAAAAGTTTTTGAAAGTTCAATTTAACCTCCCTCTTGAACTCGGTCTAAACCTTATTTTACACCTCATTTACAACAACTATCACATCAAAGATAATACCACAAACCAGATTTTAGAAATTAGTACTGATTTACAAGATTATAGAAGAATTAACACTGCTACTTATCAAGATCAGATTGAACAGCCACCAAGATTAAAAACAAATATTAAAATTCAATTACTGCAAAAGTTGTAGATTTACAAATTATTCAAATACAATTGGAACAAACCAGTTGTGATTTGGAATTAAAAACAAAGACATTAACTCTGCAGAAGGATCACAAAACAGTTTGGAATTTGAAATTATTATAATATCTCAAAACCAGAATGTTTTTTCTTGTTTCAGAGATGCTTCATATCCTTGTTATGGCAAAGTTAAACCCAAATTCAAATTACAAGGAACAAACCCAATTTGCAGTATAGTAATTAAACCAATTATGCTTCAAATTATCAAGAATCAATTCAATTACCAACAAATTCCAATGGGCAACGCAAGAACGGATCAGAATTGAAAGAGAAAGGTGAAGAAAAATATAACACAATCAATTATATTGGTTCACCCTTCCTCAAGGGCTACGTCCAGTCTCCTTTGCCCCTCAAGCAAAGAAAGCTCCACTAAATCAATCAATTGTTCAATTACAATCAATCACACAATTCCTACTCCCTGTAAGAATCAAGAAACCCACTGAATTGAGCAACTACTCCCTACAGTCCCCCAATCAATTCAGCAAACACACAAGGCTAAATCCTATAGCCTAAAACAGTACAATCATTCAAGTGTTTTATAGAATTACAAACAATCAACGTATATCTTGATACAAAAGGGATCAAAAATGGTTAAGAAAGACTCCCTGATTGGCATGCAAAAGAGGCCTTTGCACAGTCTTGAAGAACTCCAATGGCACAATGAATTGGTCAAGAGTTAATCTTCAAGAAAAAGCCCCAAATTGATTTTTATCAAGAGATTCTCAATTGCCCAAAAGTGTTTTTCACAGTATTCTCAAGAATTGATTCTCAATTTTTGTAATTCAGACATTTGGCGTATGTTAAAAACCTTCATGTATTTATAAAAGAAAAGCCCAATTCTGTTTTAAAAGAAAATAGTTATTTCAGTTCTCTCAGGCACGAATAAATCGATTTCATGTATACTGGAATCGATTTATTTTTGTCCAGTGCAGTGTATTTCAAACCAGTTTGAACCAAAACTTAGCTAACTCATTTTGATTAGATTTTTAATCACTTTTAGACCATTGTGCTAGTGGACTTCTCCTCAACTATGCATAGGTTCTTTGCCAATCAAGCTCACACTCACTCAGACCAAAGCCTAAATCTCCTCCAATTGCTTGCTTGCTTAGTCTTGCTTGGCTTCATCAAATCTTTAATCTTGTGAGAGTACTAACATATATAATATATAAGCTAGAAACATTTTCGTCAATCAATTTATTAAAAGTTATAATATCATAAATTAGATTTATTAAATCAGGATGAAACTCACAATTTACAATTTTGTAAATCCCAACGTATTAAACTCAATAATAAAATAAGTTAGCATTACTATAAAAGACACATTTTACGATAGAATAATACATAAGTTAAAATGGAATTCATGTAACAAAAACGTAGTGATATTTTTGTAAATATTTTAATGATATTTTTGTCAATATTTGAAGAAATATTATGTCAGTTAACTCAAACCTAACATAATATACCATACACTACATCAGTTACCCTACATCGGTTACCCGTCATAATCGACGTAGAAAAGATTGAAAAGGTAAAAAAAAATCAAAATTTGGAAACTCTGATATGGCAGGGAAGATATAACATTGGTTACGTTCCACCAACCGATGTAATATATAGCTTATATTACGTCGGTTTAGTCCCTCAACTGATGTTATATCTTCATCGTGGCTTAGAGTAAAACATTTGGAAAAAGTTATTGATATTATGTCGGTTGGAACTTTAGAGTCGACGTTATATTTATCCCTAAGAGAGTTTTGGGGGAAAATTTGAGTAGATTAGGGTTAAATACTACGTTAGTTATTGAGCTATAGCCAACATAATATCTCTTATTTTAACATTTCAGCCACTGTTTTTCTCATACGTTTTGCCTCCTTCATTTTCATTTTCATTTTCATACGTTCTTGTGGTTTTTCTCCTTCGTTTTACCATTTTTGTGCTCAAAGTTGTTTCACGTGTATTCATTCACTTTATTTCCTCCATTATATTCGCGGTTTCATGTAGTGAGGTTCGTGTCACGTGGTGCCTCTTTTTCTTCTTAATGGTTTTCATTTTCATTTCACGTGGTGCCACTTTCTCTTCTCACTATTTTTCATTTGCATTTTTGTGTTCACTGGTTTTGCTAGGGTTCATTTGTCATGTGCAAGCTCCGCAGTTGTATTGGTTCAGTTTGTCACTTGATGCGTGAGCCTTTCCCCGTTGTCGTGAATGCTTGGTTCGACATCCCTTGTCGTTTCTCTTTACAAGAGCTTAGCAATTTAGTAAAATTTATTAAAAATAGTTAGAAATTTATTTTTGATTGAAATTTTTATCGACAACTTGATTTAGTGGATATTTGATGGTAGAGTTCTTACATTATATAGATTTATCATAGATTTAGGGTTTCAAAAATTTAGGACGAAAAAACTTTAAACGGTCATAACTTTTGGTAGAGCTCGGATTGAAACACTCAAAATATGAAAGTTGCTCGAAATGACGTAACGAAGCTTGTGGGCAATAGCCGGAGGAGGTTCAAAATCTAATTTTTTTTTAAATTCCATCATTTGCTATTTATTTTTTATATTTTTAATATTTTTCACATCTTTTTTTCTATTTCACCTATCTATATTTGTCAAGAAAATTTTGAAAATTTTTGTGGTGTTTCCTTGTATGGATTAGAAATTTATCAAAGAATTTTGAAAAATTTTGAATTCTTTTTTCCAGAAAATAGAGATATTACACCAGTTGTGGGCTCCCAACTGATGTAATAGGCTAGATATTACATTTGTTGAGAGCCACAACTGACATAGTATATCATCCTGAGCGCTATTAGGATTGATATTTTATGTTAGTGATTTATTTATCAACCGATGTAGTATATGCACATACTACATCGATTATAGAACCGACATAAAATGTCTAAGACTACTGTTACATCGATTCTGAAAGTCCTTTAGAACCGATATAAAAAGCGTTTCTCTACTAGTATAGGAAAAAAATTATATTTTAAGTATGTTGTTATAATTTATTCTAATATATAAAATTGTTATAATAAACTTTATACTTAAAGATATTAAAATGTAAAGTTTAGTTATTATCTTAAGTGGACTCAATCATAATTATCAGAAGTTTTATATGTGCATGTTACACCATCCATAACGAATGAGCTAGCTTCAATATAAAAATAATATAATTTAAGAAATTATTTGGTTTCTACTCTTGGTACAATTCTTGCCCTTAATTAAAAATTGTTAATTCTTTTTATAAGACGTGATTGTGAAAAATTAGTTGTTTTCATAGTAATAGTAATAGCAGAACAGAACGGACTATTGAGCCCAACATTGATATGTGGTCCACAATAAACGGTGTAAGTATAGATAAGCAGATGATATATTTTTGCAACAAATAATGAATGACGAAATTTAAACTTCTAATCATATTTATCATTAATGCAGGGAATTGTCTTTGCTGGTTGCATATTGTATGTTCTAGTAAGGTGTACTGAGTGACAGAAAAGGACTCGTGTATGAATTTCCAAACAACCCCTATCTTACCAAAGTTATGGAAATTTGTGATCATGCTCTGACCAAAATTTTTTGTGCAAAACCTAGTTAAAGATATGGTGTTTTGGTATTTTAAAATCTATTTATTCAAAGTGAAAACATAAATAATTTTAAAAAACTTTGTATCTCTGAACAAGCATCAGAAAAATAAAATATGATAATTTAAAACAATTATTTATTTTTTGTAGTATTTTTAACGGATTCACATTATACTAAAAACTAAATTTTTGTGTAAGAAGTCAATATTAAAATGTGTTTAGGAATAACTATAAAAATGATGGATTTATACATGTTTTTATTGAATGTTAATTCATATGAGAAAAATTATTTTTCTAAGAAGAAGACATCGAGAAGGTCTTTTTCGTCAATAAGAAATGTAAGAGCATTGAAGAAAATTTTCAGAATCACATTCATTTAACGATTGTTCAAAAAGAGTATTGCAGATACATCAACAAAGTTATGTTAAGAATATTATTGAAAATTTCCCAAAAACATTAATAGTCAAAAAATATTAAAATGAGTCGTGTCATTTTCTCTTAATTATTGTAATTTTATTTTATGCTGTGAAAATTGTATTTGGAAAGATCGTCCTTGGGAAAATCAATTTTATTATCATTGATAATTATTTATTACATTTGATATGCAAAAATTATAAATTTGTGATTTGTCCTTTTAGGTAAAGTTGTTTCTTTAAAACTTGGTCCACAAATCACAAAATATTACAAAGGTAACGCCAAGCCGAAATGAAAACGTTAGAAAAGAAACTATTTTTAACATATGAAATTCAAACAAATAATAATTTATGATTGAATAAAAATAAAATAGAAACTATTATATTATCAACATTTAATATTTATTATTTAAATTTAATTTTTATGTACTTTTTTAATCAATAGATAATCATCTGAAATATTATTTTTAAAAACTATTAGAAAAGTAAAAAAAAAAAATTACATGAAAAAATTAATGCTCAGTGATAATATAAAATGTACCTTATTTTTAATTCAATTTATTAGTAATGTTTTTGTTTAATAAAAATTGTGTATTTTTCATCATGTTACCGAATAATAAAAGTTAATTATCAATTAGTTTTTTTTGTCTTTTTCATACTTTTAAAGATTGTTTTAAGATTACTACGTGTTCATAGAACTATGAAAAGGAAGGATTTATACATGTTTTTATTGAATGTTAATTCTAACATAATGATGGGTTATAATTTATTTCTTTTAAAAATATAGTCAACAAACGACTTAGATACAGAAATTACGCCCATCCTTCAACTTTAAGCAATTATTAAGATTATTTTTCTTTAATGTCTCCTTTTTGTCAAATTGAGAAAATACATTGTAGGTTTTAAACGATTCTCGTGCGTTGTACGAATTACTTACTAGTTTTTCTATATTTTCTTTGTCATAAAATAAGTGAAAGTCTACCTTGGATTTTTTTTAAAAAAGGGGTTTCTAGATGCTTAGGGTTACTGGTAGTAGTCAACATTGTTATATTTATTAAACAAGCGATCACTTTCGGGATATCGGTTATTATTGAATTGTTTTCCCATGTTTCTTCTTAGATCTTTCCTGTTTTTTCATAACTTGAGTAAACATGTCCATAAGCTCAACTATCTCTTTTTTATCTCTTTTTCTTTTACACTATAAAAGAAATTATTTAAAGATCAATTTTTAGCTACCAAATAAAATAGTTGTTATTTGTGATCAAAATAATCACCAAATTAGGTTTTGGTTGCTAAATAACTACAAAATAAAAATAATAATTAGATTTAGTGACTAATTAAGTCAAGGTAATTGGTATCTAACATTAGTTACCAATGTTTTAGTCACTTTTACCATTAGATTTTAAAGATACTAATTTAGAATCTAATGGTATAAGTGACTAAAACATTGGTAGCTAATGTTAGATATTAATTATCTTAACTTAATTAGTCATTCAATCCAATTATTACTTTTATTTTATAGTTATTTAGCAACCAAAACCTATTTTGGTAATTATTTTAGTCATAATTAGCAACTATTTTATTTGATAGCTAAAAATTAGTCTCTAAATAACTTTTTTCTTGTAGTAAGAATTCATCACTGAAAAGTTATCCCTCTTGATGATCCGTAAGACTACCATGTACACTAGAATGATGGGTATGATCACTCACTTTTTTATCACAAAAGGTTTTCACAAAAATTTCAAAAGTTTTACAAAAATGAGTGATAAATATTTTCACAAATGATTTTTATTTTCGGTGAAGATTTCTAGAAAGAAAAGATATTGAAAGTTTAGAAAGACATGTTGGTCACTAGTGAACACGCTTAGGTACCAAGTTTTTCTTAGTTTAATTTTTTCCTACACCACTTTCACAAAATTTCTTAGTAAAAAACTTTAGAAAGATTTTTCCCAAATGCGCATGTGTACATGAACTCCTAAAGATCAAAAAAAGATCAATTATTGCTTTGATTGAGAGATTACACCCTATTTTGTCATGGAGACCTAAAAATCAAATGAAAGAACAACACTAAATCAAAGTAATGATACCCAAAAGAAAACAATAAAATAAAAAATTTCACAAAGAGGAGAGCTAAATATTTTCACAGATGATTTTGTTTTTGGTGAAGTTTTCTGGGAAGAAAAGATATTGAAAGTTTAGAAAGAGAGGTAGGTCACTAGTAAACACACTTAAGTACCAAGTTTTTCCTACACCACTTTCACAAATTTTCTTAGTAAAAAACTTCAAAAAGACTTTTCTAAATGTGCGTGTGTACACGAACTCCTAAAGACAAAAGAAGATCAATTATTGCTTTGATTGCGATATTACACCGTATTTTGTCACAAAGACCAAAAATTTAAATGAAAGAACAACACAAAATGGAAGTAATGATACCTAAAAGAAAACAATAAAATCCAAAAGAAAATCCTAAGTGAAATTGCAAGTGGCACTTTGAGACCCTTGATACACTTTTGCAGTTAAATTCTTAAGTATTATACAGTTTGGCTAAGGAGATGGGATTACATGAAAGGCATTTTCCCAAGACACTAAAGCAAAGGACAAAGTTACAATTGACCTAGAATCTATAAGAAAAATACACAAAATTTCGTGACAAATAAATAAAATTACAACATGAATAAGTAATTAGCAATGAATTTAGCTACAAAATTTGTGGATTTGTGATGGAAATATTTGTTTTTATTTATTTTTGTCGTTGTTTTTGGTTTTCCTTGATTTAATTGGCAAGATTTTAGTCAAGCTCTTCCTCTCAAGTGTTTGACACTCACTAATGTGTTTCTTTTCCTTTAAAGTCACCTTTCAAATTAAGCATTCTCCTAGCTCATCCTCCAACACCTAATAAGCTGCCTTGAGAAGTGATAAGTTTCAAACAAGATGCTCTCAAAGAAAAAGTTAAGTCAATTCTTCAAACACTTTAAGAGCAAGATTCTAAAATTGAAAAATGCACAATTTGGAAAGGCACAAGATCAAGCGAGGGAATATTGACAAAACTCAAAGGAATTCCAAGAAAACAAGCAACACAATAAGAAATAATTTTAAAAACAAACACACAAAAGAAACCTATAGAATAACTTTAGATTATGAGTACTTAAACAAAAATCAAAGCTCAAGTTGAATCATAGACACATACTAACATGCAGCTACAATTTTTGTAAGAAGAAAATGAAAATAATGAACCACTCAATTCTAAAAACACTCAATCAAATAGTAGAAGTTAAGTGATGCATAATGAGTGATTGTGTGTTGTTTCAAGTTTTTTTCTCTTATCTTTTGTTCAACATATGTCTCGACCTAACTTCTTTTCCTTTCTTCTCAACTTTTCTTTTTGTTTTTTCTTTTTAGTTCAAGATGCCACAATTTTGTTTTTTACATATTCAATTTTGAACAACAACTTACAAGTTAGGTCAAATTTCACTTCTAATAAAATACAAATACATTTACAATGTTAATAATAATAAAAGTAATTTGAGAAATTTGAGATTTTTTTTTTTTTTTTAAATTTGAAGTATGAAAGTTGACATTTAAGGCCCTCACTTCTAAGGAAGGTTCCTTAGTGATGAGCTTAGAAGAATCCCATTTTAAATGACTTCAAAGAACAAAAAGACAAACATAAAAGCATAGTCAATTCTTATTCAATATAAAGTGAATTTTACAAGAGGCAAGGGATTTTGTTTATAGCGGTTTGAGCCCTTTACAACACCACAAATTTAGGGGATGTAGGACTAATTACACAAGAGAAGGAACACATGCAAATTTCAACACCTATGTAGCTTGCTCCATGTCCCACATCACCCAAAACAAGACAATTTCTGCTCCTATTTTTATACAAAGCTACTCCTGTACATGATTACAAGGCTAAGAAGAAAGAAAAACTTTATAAAAGAAGATTCTTCTATGTCCTTCTTCCTCTTCTAGTCTTCTAGTCTTGATCGTGGTCAAGGCCATAATGTGTGGTTTTTCAGATGATCTTCTATCATAATGGTGAGAAACAACTACAAAAACCCAAAAGAGCACAACCAAACACAAACAACCACCAAGAAGATGTTTGAGATTGGAGCACTTTCTCAATCTCTAATTCCAAACCAAGAAATTTCCACTATATTTTATTGAGTTTCACTAGTACAAAAAATGCATTCTACATCGGGAAAATACGTTAGTTAAAACGGAACCAATGTCAACAAAAATACAGTGGCATTTTGTAAATATTTGAAGAGATATTATGTCGGTTAATTCAAACCTGAGGTAATATACCATATTCTACATCGATTGCCACTCATAACCGACGTAAAAAAGACTGAAAAAAAGTAAAAATTCAAAATTTAAAAACTTTCTAATGGCGCTGAAGATACTACGTCGGTTGGAAGGTCCCTACCGATGTGATATCTTCCTCGTGGCACGCAAGTGAATTTTGGATAAATTGGGTAAAATTTGGCCAGATACTATGTCGGTTGGGTTCTTTGAGTTAAAATTAGGGCTTCTAAGGCATATATTAACTCTTGGACTACAGTTTTCTCTCACGCTTTATTCTCCTTCACTAAGCCTCTACCTTCTCTTGTTCCACGTTGTGGGGTTCGTTTCGCATGGTGCCGCTTTTTCTTCTCACTGGTTTTCATTTGCATTTCGCGTGGTTTCGATTTCTCTTCTCACTAGTTTAAATGTTTGTGTTCATTGGTTTTCCTAAGGTTCGTTTCGCACGCGCAACCTCCACGATTGTCTAGATTATGTTTTGTCATTTGATGCGTGAGCCTTTCTCTGCCGTCGTGAATGCTTGGCTTGACATCTCTTGCCGCTTTTCTCTATAAGAGGTTAGTAGTTTTGTAAATTCATTAAAAATAGCTAGAAATTTATTTTTGACCCAATTTTATTTATCAACAACTTGATTTAATGTATATTTGATAGTATTACATTTTATATACTTATCATAGATTTAGGGTTTTAAAAATTTATGACGAAAAAAACTTCAAACGATTATAACTTTTGATAGAGATCTCGGATTGAGACGCTCTAAAAATGAAAGTTGCTCAAAACAATGTAATGAAGCTTTTGGGCAATCCCCAAAGGAGATTGATACACAATTCTTTTTTCAAAATTCCATAGTTTATTATTTTTTTTATTTTTTTAGTATTTTTCACATATTATTTTTAATTTCACCTGTCTATACTTGTCAAAAAATTCTAGAAATTGTTGTGGTATTTCCTTGTATGTATTAGAGATTTATCAAAGAATTCTGAAAAATTTTGGATTTTTCTAAAAAAATAGAGATATTACGTCGGTTGTGGTCTCCCAATCGACGTAATAGGATAGATACTATGTTGGTTGGGAGCCACAACTGACGTAGTATCTCCTATTGAAAAATTGTAGAACTTTTTTTTTGTAAAAAAAAAAAAAGAGATATTACGTCAGTTGTGGGCTCCCAACTGACGTAATAATAATATGTCAGTTGGGAGTCACAACCGACATAATATCTCCTCCTAGGCGCTATTAGGATTGATATTTTACGTCGATAATTTATTTATCAACTGATGTAATATATGCACATACTACGTCCGTTATAGAACCGATGTAAAAAGTCGAAGACTTTCTACGTCACCTGCATCTACGTCGATTCTGAAACCAACGTAAAATGTCCTCTATAACTGATATAAAAAGCGTTTTTTCTACTGGTATTTATTAATGATAATTTTCTATTTTTCTCATGTGATATAAATACATTGATTTACTTAAATAAAATCATGCATTTTCCACGTACAATTGGTGATAAGAATTATCTACAAAATCTACTATTTAACCAATGTTCAATAATTTGCTACGTAAACTGTCATGGTAATAATCTGCAATCGTACTTTTTCGGCCAAATTCACATTACATAAGTCAAACTTATTGAACAGGTTTAATCTATCACTCTATTGACTTTGCTATATAAATGGAATCCTAGTATGTGCTCCACGGGATTTTTCCTAACCGTAGCAGTTGAAAGAGCACCATCTCTTCCACCTAAGTATTCTCTCATGTGGCTGATTCTTGGATATAATATGAATCATTATTTTATATTATTTGAGCTGTGATGAAATATCTAAAATTCCAAAACCGTTATTACATGTCAATAATGATAAGAGAAAAAAAAATCCTTAACTAAACTAAATCATTTGAAATTCCACAGTTTTGGGGATGGAAACTGTGAAAAATTATAGCTCCATGACAAGTGACAAATATGAAATAATGCATATATAGTTAACTACTGAAATAAGTCCGTTTCACTAGTGTAGGAAATAAACATTTTCCTTATCTAGCATCCAGGATTGAAATGGTTACTTCATTGGTTGAAGAAGTTTGGCTTCTAAGTTCTGATTGCTCTTCATTCAAGATCCTATCTATTAAGAAACCAGGTTCCTTTGGTTCAGGTAATTCATTATCACTACTTAACATAACAACCACAGAGGACATGTTTGGTCGATCATTAGGTTGACGTTGTAGGCATAGAAGACCGATGTGAATGGAACGTACGGCTGCTGATAAGATACACGAGTCCTGCAAACAATTATCAATCAATTTTTCTGGTGTGCCTTCTTTCCACAACTTCCATGCCTACAAATTAAAATAAGTTATTATTTATTGCTTTAATGTATGAAAGTAAAGTTGTTATTTTTTGCTTACATGCCCAATAAGATTGTGACTATAGTGTGGGTAGGTAACTTCTCTGTTCTTTTTTCCACTAATGATTTCCAGCAACAATATACCAAAGCTAAATACATCAGATTTTGTGGAGAATAATCCATGGATAACATATTCAGGTGCCATGTATCCACTACAAGAAAAACCAAAAGTTAGTTTAAAATTTACATGTTCCATAAGAAGTTCTTAACATCAATAATGGTACTTACTATGTTCCTACAACCCTGTTAGTATTTCCTTCAATTTGATCACCTCCACACATTCTTGCTAAGCCAAAATCTGAAATTTTAGGATTTAAGTTGTTGTCCAGCAAAATATTACTTGCTTTTAAATCTCTATGTATTATTCTTAATCTAGAATCATGATGAAGGTAAAGAAGTCCACGAGCCGTTGCACATAAGATATGAAAGCGCTTAGACCAGTCCAAAATCTTGCTTTTAGTTGAATCTGTCAAGATGATAATGTTAGTCATTTTTTATGAAGATTTTGAAAGAAATTTAATGTTTAAAAACTCTGTCAAACATTGCATACTAACCAAAAAGAAATGTATCTAAACTTTTGTTAGGCATGTATTCATATAGAAGCATTTTCTCCTCTGCTTCAATGCAGCAACCAAGAACTTTAACTAGATTTCGGTGTTGCAGTTTGGCACACAATATAACTTCGTTCTTAAATTCTGTTAATCCTTGTCCTGAACTCCTTGATAGCCTTTTAACAGCAATTTCTTGTCCGTCTACTAATACACCCTAAATTTCACATTTGAAAAAAGTTTGACAAAATGAATAGTTATTTCATTAGACATGTTCACCAATAATTCATTTCAATAAAAGAGGCATATGGTATGGTGTCATTTACCTTGTATACAGGCCCAAACCCACCTTGCCCAAGTTTGTTGTCAGTTGAGAAGTTGTTGGTAGCATTAACTATTGTAGCAAGATCGAGCAACGGTAGTTCCATACTATCTTCTTGTCCAACAACTATATCTCTCTTTACTACTACTGACACGTTTTCTTCTAGATTAATTATATTAGTGAAACCAGCGTCAGTGTGTTTCAATTTTTTATTTTAAAAAAATGAACTTTCTGGAATATCATGAAAGTTTTCAAGAGATCTTTTAGCTATTTAATGTCACTTTTGAGACCACAGTAACAAAAAAGGGCTGTGCTTACGAAACTTACCTTCGTACTTGCTTTTTCTCCTGTAATAGTAGAAGATTGCCAGTAGAATCACAAGAACAGTGGCAGCCACGGTGGTACCTATCAGCAACAATGCCTTCTTTTTGTGGGCACCTTTAGGATCTGCAGTTATCCTTGTTTGTCAAATTTAGTCCTTTCATTTTCTTATTTCCTCTTTCGCATTTCAATGGTGCTTTTCATTTATCTATTAATTTCACTTTCAACGTATTTAATGAAAATTCTGACCTAACAATCTACTGCAACTGCATATTAGAATTCATTAGATGAAGATCAAAGTATTATATTGTCACCTGTCCGTGAATCTGCCATTCGAATATACAGATATTGCCCACTTTGTGAAATAACTTTCAAATCAATAAGATCACCGAACCAAATAGAACACCCACTTCCTGCTCCTCTTATATCCAAGTTTGCATAAGCCGTGCACGAACAATTTTGCCAACACTTGACCTTGCATTCGTCGAGAGTCATGCTTCTATTAACCCATGAATGTGTCGTATCAGGAAACTTCAACCCAACAAATTTTCTAAATCCATCTCTCTTGTCTACCCTGCACCTCCACGGTTCACTTCTCACACACCCTTGTGACAAGTCCACGGTCTCTGAAGACTTCGGTTCAAACCCTTCTAAACACTGGCACACAGGTGATGCATCAACCATGCAATTCGCATAAGAACCACATGGGTTGTAAGTGTCACAGATATCTCTTGGAGCGGTTTGGAACAACCTCCATGTTCCGTTTTCGGGGATCCAAATGATCCGTTGGCGGCGGAGAAGGGTTTGGTTCATGACAACTATTGAGATCAGGGACTTGTTGGTGGATCTGTAAGAGTAGTACACTTCATCGTTGTTGTTGTTGACCAACTCGTAAACGAAAAGAGGGTGAGTGGTTAACCTATTTGAACCACCAAATGCACCACTGAACCGGACACCGTTCCAAGGGCCACTCCTATGGTACTTAGATGTTCCCTTCCAAAGAACCATTTCAGGGTTACTGTCAAATGTGATGCCCCATGTGAAGTTTCCAGCAGAAGGGTCATCCCAGTTCTTCCACGCAGTAATACGTCGATTGAGACCGGTTTTTTTGTTCCATCCAAGCTTCATTCCTGGTAGCAATGTGTCACAAGGGTAGTCAAAGCTTTGCCAGAAGAACTTTTCTTCATTACTGCTGTGGTCATCATCGTTGCGAAGTATTAAGTTTCCGGTGTTTAAGAGTTGCAAAATGGGTCTCGAAGGCTTTCTTGTTGTGTTTGTTGACCAGTGAACTGTCTGGTTCTTGGTGTAGAGGACGAGGTTTCCGTCGTTGGTTATGGTCAATTTGGTGGAGTTGTCTTTGAGAGGGTGGTCACGGTTTGCAACCCAAACAATGGTTTTTACGGGGATGTTTTTGAACCAGATTCCTAGGTAACGGTTTGCGGAGTTTCTTAGGGAGAAGAAACCTAATTCAAAAGTTTCATCTTTGGACGATAAGGTGGTGCCGTCAGGGAGAGATTGTGAGAGGGTAAGCGTATCAGTTGAGAAAGCTTTTGAAAGGAGAAAAAGTAGGTTGAAAATACCAAATGTGAGAGTGAAAATCGTCATTGTGTTGTGATTGATTCCAGAGATCACTGGATTGTATGTATGTGCATTTATTGAGGGAATTGTGTGTGTATGACTGTGTTGATTCAACAATATCTTGCGCATCAACGATGGCGGATTGACTTTGGGTTCGTGCATGGGCCTATGAAATGTAAGTACTACTTGTTTTTGGAAGCTTGTCATTTATGTTTCCTTTAGACAAAGTAAAGTTGAAAGCAATGATATTAGAAAAAGGAATAAAATTGATAGAAATAGAAAAAAGAATGAGAAATAGGAAAAAAAAAAAAAAGAAAATGAAGCAGATGTATTGTTTGGATGAGTACAATAGGAAGGAAGAAAGTTTCTTGTATATATGTTTGTTAAGTTCAGTAAAAATTGAGCGAAATAAATTTGGAAAAGCAAGGTAAAATATATTTTCTTAGTCTGTAAAGTTCTAAATATATTAAATAATTCTGTAAAAAATTTGAATTATTTTGTTTTTCTAAATTTAAAAGGTATTTTTAAATTTACTATTAATGACGACAAACAGAAAGATAAATATAACCAATAAATTTATAATTAAAAGTAATTTTTATTATATATTAAGAGATGAAAATTTTTTATTTACTATTATTACTAATAAAAAATTTGAAAATATATGTAAATGTTAGCGAGACATAAAAAGTATATATATTTAAAGTTTAGAAAGATAAAAAATAATAAAAAATTATTTAGAAAACATATTTATATTTAAAAAAAAAAATACATGTGGCAAATCTTATTACACTTGTATCATATTTCCAGTGTCTTGCTCCATACCTAGCTTTTCTATTGGTCTATCTTGAACTTCTCGTGGTCCAAAGGGGAGAGGGGTTATTTAGGTTAGCATTTAATATCATACCCTTGTATCTATGACATTTCATTGTCATTCCCTCTCTTTCAAGCAAAGAAATTTGGTTAGTGAGGCTCATATTAACTAATAGAATACGTTTATTATTAGTTTATGAATGAAAGAAGACATTTATTTACTTTTTTAAAAAAATATAAAAACTATCTAAATAGATAATTACTTTTATATTACTTTTATTCTTAAGTTTTGTTTCCGTTAGGGTTCATATTTTTATTTATTTGAAAGGTATATTTAAGTCAAATTGTAAACATTGTTTAGTATCTATTATTTTAGGTTTCTATAAATACTTTTCAATTTCTCAACTTATAATAATTCACTTTAAACGTTTTTCATTATTATTCATTTTCGTTATTTATAATAAATACGTTTCATTATCTTAACTACAAATAATCAAACAATTACTCTACGCAATAAAATAACAACTCTATACATCCGCTTATTATAATTGTGAATTATTTATTTTATTTTGTAAAAATTAATAATGAAAATACTTGTTTTTCTTATAGTTCTGTCCCCACTTCATTTCCAGTCATTTTCAAGTCCTCAACACAGTTTTTGACTTTCTTGTACAACTGCTACTAAGTTCTTAACTCATTATTTTTATCCGCAGTTTTTTACTCATAACGAAACAAGTGATGAACATATTTGTATTGTCTACAAATATTTTTTAGAATTCACTTTTTTTTACATTAAGGATTTCAATTTTTTGTAATAATATATTAGGATTATGAATTTGAATTGGAGTAAATGTATGATATATTTGCAAAGAAAAAAAATCTGTAAAATAAATTTACAGTGTTTACTTAAATTTATATGCAATTTAATTTTAAATCTAGGACATTTATTTATATGAATATTAAGGAACGCATTTTGATTATTGGACTAACTACCTCAAATTCATGTTGCGTCAACAAAAGGCCTGTCGTCGTAAAGTCAGTAAGACATGGTTTAACACGGACAAAACTTTGAGATTTTTATCTCTTTAATTAATTCATTTTAATACAAATTTTTAATTATGCAAATTCATAAAATAAAATTGAATATAATAACACTTGAAGTAATCAATATTTATATCAAACTTTTGTTAATTCAGCATGTTGAGAAATAGAAGAAACTAATTTATTTAAATATACGTGAAAATTTTGAAATAAAAATATTAATGATTAACACCAATCCTTACATAATTGATCTATCAATCTTAATTTTAAAAGTATTTTAGATCATTGTCATTGAACCCTACACTATTTTTATTTGTTGGATGATTGTTGTTGTTTTTACAATTAAATTAAATTAGTTCTAATATAAACCGTCTAACGTAATATTAGACGGTTAAACACTAAAAATATAAAAATATAAATATGTATGGTCTATTTATTCCAAGTCATCTCGAATGACTCCAATAGAAAATATAGTTAATCAATTTCCAAAACATATGTAATCGAAACAAGTTAGTAAAAACCGTAGAATGAGTGTGTTTTTTTTGGATTTACAAAATTACTCTTAGCTAAACAAGTATTCTTTAAGCTCCTAGTCAATCTTGACTACTCTCTTGAGTATTGTGTGCGAACAAATCATGACTAAGGTAGAAAGGTTAAATGTTTGTGTGATCAAAATATCGTTGGGTTTGTGTACTAGAAAGTGTTCAGATCTTACGAAAGATACAAGGTTTGGTTGTTCTCTCCTAGTTCAAATCATTGCTTTTGCTTTTTAAGAAGGGATTGTGTCTTTTGATGAATAAAAGGTTTAGCACTCTCTCCTAGTTAGTTGGATAACCACCTCACAGTGTTCCTTTTAAAAGCTTTTAGGGGTGTTCAACATCTGAGCAACACTTTAGAACAATGTAACCTCTATTGTAAATTTTGTCTTCTTATTGAAAGACGTTATATAAGTGTTGGAAGAAGACCATCATTGAGAGACCGCTTCTGGTAGTTAAGCAACTTAATCTTTCAACTTTGTCATTTCTACGTCTAATGAGCTTGAATATGGACATTGAATTAAATGTTCTCCATGCAACTTTAAATATTTTTCTTCTGTATGCAACATCCTCGATCATTGGCATAACTCATCTCCCTAGCTAGCCTAGCTTATTGCATCAACTTATTGTAAAAGTGCACATCATCCATGGCTAATAGTTGAGTCAGGATGAAATGTGTCAAAAAGTTACTAAAGAAAGCAGCTTTAGTTTGTGCTTTAAGAGATCTTGATGTTGGCTTGTACTTAAACTTGAACAGATCTTTTTGGTCAAAGAAAAGCAACAAATATTTCCTGTAATAATACAATAGCTTAATCTATGTGCATATTGTATGAACATTAACTATTCTTATCAAACGTAAAGAAAAGACTACATGTCTATTAGACGAAAGACTTGCATTATACATAATCTACTATTTGATCAAAGCATTTGTCTTACAGACTCTGCATGATTATACTTTATGCTTTGTTGTATGTAAGCGCCTAAGCAAAATTATAGGGCGTTAAAACTTTTCTTAACAATAGTATTACTGAGACATTGGATGATTGACTTGACGAAAAAATATTTGTCAAATTTGTGCCATTATCATGAAATTGTAGTGGTATTATTGTAATATTACATTTATCAGGTTTATATCTTTTTACAAAAGAAAATGTAAAATTAAAAAGAAAAAACATTAGTGACCGGGTTTAATAACCAACATTCATATTTTTAAATCGATCACTAATTTTGTCACAGATTTGATTATTAATTCGGTCACAGATTTGGTCATTATATCAATTACAATTCCAGTCATTAACTCGCTCACTGATTTAGTCACAAATTTGATCACCGATTCAGTCATTAATTTGGTCACAAATTCAAACATAAATTTGGTCACTAATTCGGTCATAAATTCAGTGATAGATTCAGTCACTATACATCAACGACTAACAAAATAGTGACTGACGCTGATTGGTCACTAAATCGGTCATTGTTTTAATCAGTGACCGATTTTGGTTATGTACACTACAAGAAAAAAGTTATTTAGAGATCAATATTTAGCTACCTAATGAAATGGTTGTTAATTGTGACTAAAATAGTCATCAAATTAAATTTTGGTTGCTAAATAACTACAAAATAAAAGTAATGATTGAATTTAGTGACCAATTAAGTCAAATAATTGGTATCTAACATTAGATACCAATGTTTTAGTAACCTGTGCCATTAGATTCTAAATTGTTATCTAATTAAGTTAGAGACTAATTTAGAATCTAATGGTAGAGGTCACTAAAATATTGGTAGGTAATGTAAGATACCAATTATTTAACTTAATTGGTCACTAAAATTCAATCATTACTTCTATTTTGTGTTATTTAACAACCAAAATCTAATTTGGTGACTATTTTGGTTATAATTAGTAACCATTTCATTTGGTAACTAAAAATTGGTCTCTAAACAACCTTTTTCTCGTAGTGGTAGTGACCGAAAAATCTACCACTATTTATGATTTTTATTGTAGTGACTTAAACATCATCGGTAGCCTTGTGTTCACATTATGTATCATCATTACTTTTGTGCTTGTATTTAGAGTAATGTTATTTTGACACCGTTGGGTTTTAACCCCAATTTGACACAGTGGTATTTTTGTCAAAACATCTTACATGGCAGGGTCATTTTTGGTAGCGTGTGTTGTAAGGGTAACTATGGTTTTTGCCTCTGAATCCTGAAAAGCCAAAGCTTAGCACTCATTCATACCATTCTCTTCCCAATGCTTCGTCTCCCTCCATTCTCTTCCACTCGCTTCGTCTTCCTACTCCCGTCTTCTTCGTGGTTGCTTTTCTTCCATTTTCCATCAAAAGTTATTAAAGGTGAGTCTTTTATGAGGTTTTCATGGAAAAGGAATTGTTTTTCATCGTTTAAATGTTCATCTTGTATAATTTCTGTATGAAGTTTAGGTTTGTGGAGTAAAGGTTTCTCTTTTATGGGGCTTTTAATGAAAAAGGAAAGATCTTTATTTGGTTTAACAGTTTAGGATTTTGAGAAAGACATTTATTTGTATGATTTTTGTTAAGGGTTTAAGGTTTTGAGAAAGACGGGTTGTGTTGTGTGCTAGGGGAAATGACAATAAGTACTGGGTTGGGGATTGATTGAGTTTGGAAACACATGAACGCATGAACATATCTGACAAATCTTGAACTAAGGTGTCCCCTCATTACAGAAGGGGTAACCTTTGATGTTTTGCAAGGTGACAGTGACTTAATTATTTTACAAAACACCACTGGTTACCCTTTCAGTAATGAGGGGACATCTTCGTTCAAGTTTTGGTGACTATTCACATGAACATATCTTACGTGTGTCGCCATAACTTGAACTAAGGTGTCCCCTCATTACTGAAGGGGTAATCTCTGGTTTTTTGTAAGGTGACAATTACTTAATTCTTTTACAAATCACCACTGGTTACCCCTTCAGTAATGAGGGGACACCTCTGTTCAAGTTTTGACGACTAACCACATGAACACATGAACGCATGAACATATCTGACTTGTGTCGCCAAAACTTGAACTAAGGTGTACCCTCATTACTGAAGGGGTAACCTCTGGTGTTTTGATAGCACAAATGGTTTGATGTTAATTGGTCTTATTGAATTGCTTTGGTTTTTGCAGGATTACAAATGGTGTCATCTGATATTGTTATTCGCGAACCATTTGAATTGGAGAATAAGATTTGATTTGTAGTATGCATAATTGTTTTTTATCATGAAATATTTTGTCATGTAATGTTGATATTGACTGGTGTAACTATATGTAGGAGTCCTTGCGAGTCCGCAATTTGGCTTCCATAAACTCAATGGTTACCCATGGCTTAACGAGGGGACACTTCAGTTGTAGTTTTAGCAACTGATCTCAAACCTCTTCACAAGGACTATTTCTTTCAAAGGAGGTTGTCATGAGGATTAATCACGCTTTCATTGACCACATGATGTTCATTTTAATGACCTCTATGCCTTAAAAGTGGTTTCTTGGCTTCCATCAACCCAATGGTTACCCATGGCTCAACGAGGGGACACCTCAGTTGTAGTTTTGGCGACTAATCTCAAACCTCTTCACAAGAACCATTTCTTTCAAAGAAAGTTGTCATGAGGATTAATCACACTTTCATTGACCACATGATGTTCATTTTAATGACCTCTATGCCTTAAAAGTGGTTTATTGGCTTCCATCAACCCAATGGTTACCCATGGCTTAACGAGGGGACACCTCAGTTGTAGTTTTGGCGACTGATATCGAACCTCTTCATAAGGACCATTTCTTCTAAAGGAAGTTGTCATGAGGATTGATCACGCTTTCATTAACCACATCATGTTCATTTTAATGACCTTTGTGCCTTAAAAGTGGTCTTTTGGCTTCTGTCAACCCAATGGTTACCCATGGCTTAACGAGGGGACACCTCAGTTGTGGTTTTAGGGACTGATATCAAACCTCTTCATAAGGACCATTTCTTTCAAATTATGTTGTCATAAGGGTTAATCACGCTTCATTGACTACATCATGTTCATTTTAATGACCTCTCTGCCTTAATACTGGTTTTCCACATTACATTGTCGTAGTAATTACCCATGGCTTAACGAGGGGATACCTCAATTGTAGTTTTGGCGACTGCACTCAAAATAATCATATTACAGTACTTCATATTACAATATTTACAGTACTTCATATTAACAACAATAATTGTAACAATATTTACAATACTTCATATTAACAACAATAATTGTAACAAAATTTACAATACTTCGTATTAACAACAATAATTGTAACAATATTTACAGTACTACATATTAACAACAAATGCTAAAATAATACAGTTATGTACAAACAATTACAACAATCATGTACTACTGTGATAAGGAATAATAGCAATTTATGAACTTAAACTGATCAAATTGACAACAGATAACATAGTTTGGCATTTGCAATTATCCTCATGGACAACCCATTGATACACAAGTTGCTGGCAAAAACGGTGAAGATTAGACTGCAAATAAACCATGATCAACCAAATTAAAGTGTGACCAACTCAACAAAAAATACAGATAACCATAAAAGTATAACTAAACTATTACAAACCGTGGAGTATACAGGCATATTTTTCCACCAAGAACTAACAACAATACTGTAAAACGACCATTAAAAACATATTTTCCCTTTCCAACCATCAATGTTCAAACACCAAAGCAAAACATCCAAGTTCAGTCAGATGACCATTTTCACAAATTAACCTGTGTGCATTAATAATGGTTCTAACTCTGCATCAGTGGTTACCCCTTCTTTAATGAGGGGACACCTTAGTTCAAGTTTTGATGACTCAACACACATCTGCTCATCAGTCGCCAAAACTTGTACTAAGGTGTCCCCTCGTTAGGCTATGGGTAACCACTGATGTTTTGTCAACTCACAACCACTTATTGTTTAACAAAACACCTGTGGTTAGCCCTTCTTTAATCAGAGCACACCTTAGTCAGCACACAACACCATACACACAAGAAACAGACAGATTCAAACATCACAAACCTAAACCCCTAACAAAAATCATTCTTTTTCCACCAAAAACCAACACTGTAAAATGACCATTCAAAACATCTTTTCCCTTTCCAGCCATCAATGTTCAAACACCGAAGCAAACATCCATGTTCAGTCAATGACCATTTCCACAAATTAACCTGTGTGCATTAATAATGGTTCTAACTCTGCATTAATCAACGGTTACCCCTTCTTTAACGAGGGGACACTTAGTGCAAGTTTTGGCGACTCAACACATATTTGTTCATCAGTTGCCAAAACTTGTACTAAGTTGTCCCCTCGTTAGGCCATGGGTAACCACTGATGTTTTGTTAGCTCATAACCACTTATTGTTTAACAAAACACCTGTGGTTACTCTAGGGAATGCCTTAGTGAGCACACAACACCAATGCACACAACACCAATGCACACAACAAACAAATAGATTCAACCATTACAACCCTTACAAAAACAACATTCTTTTTTTCACCAACAACCAAGAAGAACATTGTAAATCACTTAAAAGACCAAACTTTACTTCAACTACCAACGGAAATCAAACGACAAAAGCAAAAACCTTTTCTATTCCAGCAACTACTAAGAACAAAACTGTTAAACGACAAAAAAGACTTCCTTTTCCATCAAAAATCACATAAAAACCTAAACTTTACACGAAAATCAAACAACAAACAAAAAAAAACATCCTTTTCTATAAAAAAATCACTTAAAAGAGCAACCTTTACTTCCTTTTCCAAAATAAATGACATAAAAAACCAACCTTTAGCTTATACCGATGATGAACCATTGAGGTGGACGAACCTTTAGCGAGAGAGCGTAGAGAGAGCGAGAGAGCAAGAGAGCGAGAGAGCAAGAGAGCGAGAGAGCTTTAGATTAGTATGAGAGAGCCAGAGAGAGCCAAAGAGCGCAGCAAGAGTGAGAAAGCCAGACAATGTAAAGAGAGCGAGAGAGTCAGAGAACGCAGGGAGAGTGAGAGAGTTAGGGTGCTTTGGGCATAATGGTTTTTGGGCTGCCTTCAGTGCTTTACACACTGACTTAAAAAACTAATATTTTTGTCACATACTAGTGTCAAATAAAAGTCATGTCACATACTAGTGTCAAAATAACATTACTCTTGCATTTAGGATTTCTTTTCTTATGTTCACATTCCTTGAAACTTATTTTTAAATCATGTTCTTGAAACTCTAGTTTATTAAAGGATGACCAAGTTTCTCTTATAAAACACAATTGAATATTGAATGCAAATTTCTTATAACAATATTTTGAATGTTTTGAGAGTGTAATACTTTTGTCTTGATTCTTATTTTGAAGAACTTCTTCATGTCATAAATCCTTATTGAAATTATTCTTTAGAAATATGTGTTCTTCTATTATTTTAGTCTTAATCCAATTTTTTTTTTAACTTTTTTCTTATTCTCGACCTTTTTTCATGGAGAATTTACAAGTTATTTGTCTTTTGGGTTTGAATTTTTTCAACAACTTTCTTTTGAGGAATACACATTTATATCTTCTTCAATCTACTACATGTCATTTTTTTGACCTTATTTTATTCTTTGTTTTTTTAAAGAACAATAATTAAATATATGTTTATATATTTGTTCATTTTAATTTTTTATTTAAATGTATCCATATAATCAAATATAAATAATAATGTATTTAAAGTAAAATAATTTTATAAATGATAATTTTTTTCACTTAAAATAGAGTTAACCTATTTTGTTGTTTTCGTCTCATTAGTACTCCATCCAGCAATGCAAATTCTAAGAAGACTTTATACTTAAAAATATAAATTTTTATATTTGAAAATAGTTTATTTTATTTGAGTCTTTATAAATTAAAAAGTAAAAGGAAAAGAAATATAGAACATAAATAAATATAGAACAATTTAGTACCAAGAAATCTAATCAAATATCATTTGTTAAAAAATAAAATAAAATAATATATATATATATATAGATAGATAGATAGATAGATAGAAAAGAAGATCGAAGAAGCTGCAACAATTATAAAATGCAAATTGGAAGGTAAGTGGTTTGGAACCAGCAAGAGGAATTCAAAACTTTAAGCTTAATGACCACAAGTGTGTATGGTTGTAATGGTTTTGTGTTTTTTTGTTTTTTTTTTTTCATTTCATCTTTCTTGATTTTGTTCTTTCTCTCTATTCGGTTTACTCTCTCAATTTTCCTCTCTCGACTTCATTCGATACGCTCTCGATTTTTATATCTATATGTACATGATATTTAATTAAATATATAATAATTAATTAATTAAATACTTTATATTTAAATAATTAGTTATCCTTTAAAAAAAATAAAGTTTAAATCTTTAAGTAACTAATTTAGTTATTTTACCCAAAATTCTAGAAAGAGTTTATATTTAAAATATAAATTTTTATATTTGAAAATAATTTATTTTATCTGAGTCTCTATAAATTTAAATAAGAAGAACTAAAAATTAAAAAATATATATAGAACATAAACAAATATAGAATAATTTAGTATAAAAAATAAAATTAAATATCTTTTGTAAAAAAAAAAAAAAAAATCTGTAGAAATGAAGATTCAAGTAGTTGCAACGTGCAAATTGAAAGGCAATTGGTTTGGAGCCACCAAGAGGAATTCTGAGTTTTAAGCATGGTGACCTCAAGTGTATACGGTTGTCATGGTTTTTTTTTTTTTTTTTTTTTTTTTTTCTTTTTTTTTGTTTTTTTTTTTTTTTTTTTTTTTTTTTTTT
>Ga0099825_1002510_pt1 | contig 24384 bp, 17 predicted proteins | sample SiratroredBW_FD_76838 | JGI IMG/M metagenome (GOLD analysis project Ga0099825, IMG submission 76838) | Root nodule microbial communities of legume samples collected from California, USA - Siratro red BW | ecosystem: Host-associated > Plants > Roots > Nodule | place: USA: California | collected... | reverse complement strand
GAAATTTTTTTATTTTTTTTTTATATTTTTATTTTATTTTTTTTTTTTTTTTATAAAAGTTGGGGTTTGTGATTTTTTTTTTTTTTTTTTTTCTTTACTGATGATTGATGGCTTATTACTGTTGGCCCTCTGGGGCCTCTTCTAGGTACCTGGTTGTTTTTGAACGTGAAGACTGAAGAACCTTTCTTGATCTTATTATTATATTTGCCTTTGCCATAGATAGTTGTCAATCTCAAATAGTTATGCAGTGGCCGCCCCCAAATCTGCTAAGGGCTTATGGGATTTTGACTGTTCTCAAGTTTTGTCAGACATTGAATAATATATAATGAACCTAACCAATGTTTACTCCCCAAATAAATGATATTCCCAGATCATCAATTTTGACCGCCCCGTTCCAGTATTATTTTACTCAATCTTTAACCAAGTAACAGAGGAGTTATACGAGGAATTATCCTTGGATTTTTACGCATTTTGTCATGTGTTTCAGGCTGCATCTCATGTTCATGGGGGACATTTTGCAGCTGGTTTTGTTGACGGTTCTGTCAGACTTTATGATGTCAGAAAACGTGACATGTAAGCACCTCGGATGAATTTCTTCCATCATAAATGCAAATAATAACATGGTTCTTGGCTCACCTTTGTTTATGTGATTGAATCAAGCATCATTGTTGTTTATCACCTATGTTTTGATATGGTTATGCATGCATCTAAATAATGAATTTATACTTTAATTTCCTCAATCAATACTTGTATCATAAGTTTTATCGTTAGTATAAACCTTTCAAGGTCCAATTTATTCTGTAATCACTAATGGCAAAAAATGCTTCTTAGGCTCGTCTGTGAATTGAGGCCTCATACGCAAAGAGTAGAAAAAGTTGTGGGGATTGGCTTTCAACCTGGATTAGACCAAGGAAAGGTAAAAGGAGTAGCTTGCTAGTTTGATATGTTTTTCTTTCTTTTTTGACATGAAATTCCTAGATTTATGAATTTGATTTGAAGTGGATGATGCAATTATGTCACATTGTCGGTTTTCTTCAGATTGTCAGTGCTTCTCAGGCTGGCGACATCCAATTTCTTGATATAAGAAATGTTACGAGCACTTATCTTACCATCGAAGCTCATAGGGGATCACTCACAGCTTTAGCTGTACATAGACATGCTCCAATTATTGCTAGTGGTTCAGCGAAACAACTCATTAAAGTTTTTAGTCTGGAGGGTCATCAACTAGGCACCATTCGTTACTATCCTACACTAATGGCTCAGAAAATTGGTTCTGTAAGTTGCCTCAATTTCCATCCATACCAGGTGTTACTTGCTGCTGGTGCTGCAGATGCATGCGTTTGTATCTATGCTGACGACAACACTCAAGCAAGATGAATCTGCATTTTTTCCAATGATTTCATCGGTTGTCTCCAGCTCAGAAGAGTGCATCAAACATCACTCAGGAACGCCACGCATATTTCTTGCAATTGGGTAATCCTGTTATGATGCTTTAATCCCTCTCCGCTGTGAATACATCTGAAAATATTGGTAGGGGTATATTCTGCTGATAGTGTATGCAAGATATTCATTAGCCTCCATGGTTAGAGGGTTGCACTCGACTGGAAGAAAATCATGCTTATTGATTGGAGGCTTCGGCAAATAATGTCAATCGTCGTAAATGTGTGTAAATATCATTTTCTCCATAATTATTTTCTATTCCTGTTTTGCGTGCTATTCCCACCTTTTGTAAATTTTTTTGTCAGATTACATAAGCTAGTTTGCTGACAAATGTGGTCCTGGAAATGGGGCATCTCACTCATGATTGTAGTTTCCGTTGAATTGGGGGACCCTTGTTTTTAACCAACGTGTAATTAAATTCAAGTTTGTCCAACTGTGCAATTTTTTTCTCAACCATAAACTGGGTTTAAACAATTTGCGTAAGTAGTTTCTTTTTAGCTTTTATACAATAACGACAATAACGCTTTAGCTAGAATCTTCACTAGGCTGATTTTGGTGGTTTTGTAGTATCTTTACGTATTACGAGGGGTTTTTCTTGATGAATGGCAGTGGTTTTAGCATCTCGTGATCTTTTCTTGTTGAGGCCACGAATGTGAGATTGCGCGAGTGGCTTTGAAATTACCCCATCTTAAGTTTGTAATAAAATTCAAAATGGCCCTATCAAAACAACTATGAAATATCACGTGATATGACGGCCCATCTTACGAGGGTTTATTTTCTCAGTAATTAAGGACATTGAACACGTTTCTGCATTTTAAGTGCCTTAAATAGTGAGCAAGGATCAATCAATGAACATAAGAACAAGAACCACTACCATAAACTAAAATATTACATCAAAGAATGTTCAAAGCCTGTCGTCTGGGGTAAAAACTAAAGCTAATGACTTCATGATCTGTTACTCGTAAAATAGGAAGTCGCTTGTATCAATTTAGAGTTTCCATAAGCTGCAAGAAATAATGCAGGTCCCATTTTTTACAGTGTATCAGCACATCTTTTCACATATGAGAAGACTTCACTTACGACCCCCAACCATACCAGGTCCCATTGTCCCAGACAAGCTAGATGATGAACCACTACTGATCATCTTAACCTTTCCATCTGTGTTTCCGAAAACATTCAAATCTTCAAATAACTTGTAAGATGGAACAAAATGCTTTTGTCCTGTTGCACTGGCAGGAGTTCCACCGATACCTCCTCTGGCAGGGAATGAATTATGGTGTAGCACGGGCCTTACCCCTGGAGCAGAAGGATAAGATACTGTTATAATGTCTTGTGTTGAAATCACATTTGTAGCAGGCGAGTGATTTTGATAGTTCGCATATCCAGGTGTAGCTGCCCATGGCGGGGGAGGATATCTTGAAGGGTATTGAAGATGTTGATTCTGAAATTGTTGCTGTGGTTGAGGTTGATGGCCGTGTACAGTTTGGGACTGATACTGTAGCTGGGCTTGGGGCTGAGATTGCAGTGTTTGCTGTGGCTCATACTGTGGTGGTTGCGGTTCATTACGGGTTTGCAAATGTTGTTGATGAGGGCTAAATTTATGATGTTGAGGTTGTTGCAATAAACGTTGGGATTGTGGTTGCAATTGCTCCTGTTGGGCCGGTTGGTGATGCTGTTGTTCGGATTCATAATGTGTATGTCGAGATGAGGGTGGGGATGGGGGTTGAGATGGGTGTTGTTGAGGCTGTGGTTGAACTTCTGACTTAGATTGATGTTGTGCCCAAGGGACAACGTAACTGTTGTACGACAAATTTCCCGGATATGTTTGGGAAGCATAAGAAAACCCTTCTGTTTTCGACTGAACAGGTATCTGATGCATGTCTTGGCTAGAGGCTGATGGTGCGTATGTTGTATGTGGTGATGGTGACATGGACAAAGTGATACTCAGTAAGTCAATAATGTTCTGATCCTTTGCAGTACTAACTGGGGCAGCTAGGTCGGAAAGAACTAATGCATTGGATGGAACATGTAGAGTTGTTTTGTTAGTGTTAACTGACTCTGAATTTTCGCTGGAACCAGTTGTAGCATCTTTTGAAGTCATTGCCTGCGCCTTAGAATGCCTGAAATAGTAGTAAAGTGTTCACATTCAATAAAATATTGTTGAAATAGAACAGTTTCATTACCCATGATCGACAGAATTAAATAACATGAGTGCAAGTATAAAATGAGAACAAATGCTTAATGCAACGATTTTGACTTCAAAAAACAAAGGGTAGATAATTCACTTGCAATTGCTTATCCATTCATGAAAGACCCAAAAAGACATTCTAAACTAGTTTATTTTTTAGACAAGTTATAAGCAAGCAAGGCTGAAAAGAAAAACATGTTTCAATAACCATGAGCCACAAAATATTAAATATATTATCAGTTCTAAGTGACCTCCGAGCTAGCTGTGCAAATTCATCTTCTTCCTCTTCATCACTCTGGCTCCTAGTTTCAGAAAACACTATGGCTGGAGAGCTAGCTTTAGGTGATGAAGAAGACTCTCCAGGGCTGGAGCTGTTTATATTGGATTGATCTACACCAGATTGAGCTTCAGTTGACACAGTGCTGGAACTTGCCCCTTGAATTGGAAACGGAGTACCAGAAGCAATTGCATCATGCCTTGCAAGCAAACTTTGAATACTATCATTTAATTCCAGGCCTCGTCCAAGAAGCTCCTCATCCCTATATGACAGAAGAAAACAAAAGATTATTCCACATATCTGTTGACACACTTCAAAAAGTAACAAACAAGCATATTTGAGTATGTGCCAGGTAGAAAAGCCGAGTGGAACTAACCCAGTTGTTGTTAGCATCTGCATCAACTTTTTCTGGTTTGTGCGACAGCGATCAACAAGATCAATAATTACTTCGTCTCTTACAGCCTATAAAGCACAAAAATCAGACGTTAACTCATTTTGCTTGGTAGACAGGAGACTTCAGAAGGCCAAGCAAAACAGTTTAACTTACTGCACGATCACTAGGATTCACAGCCTGCAACATGTCACTCAAAAGATCCAAAACATGTCGCATGGACTCCAAGCTTGACATACTGAGCATTTCGAGAAAAGTTAGCTAAAATACAGATTTCGTGACACAGATGTTCTGTGACACAAACAACAACAGAGGAAGAGAAAAAAAAAGAAGCGAGATTAACCTTAAACTTTCTATCTCAGTTGCCATAGTTTCATCCAGTGTTTTTGATGAATTGCTTGGCATCCCATATCCAGCTTGCATATATCTTATATTTGGATGGGTGGAAGGAGGAGTAAATATTGGAGCTGCATCTGGTGTTCGCTTTGGAAAAACTACACCAGATCTCTGCCATTCATATAATCCAAGACAATATGATGATGATATAATCAATGCAATCTTTTATCATGTACTTAAAATGTAGATTTGCAACAAAGGGGATGATGGTTGGGTTTTGCTAGGGGACAATTCTCCACTGAGGTGTTGATGAAATGAAGTGTTGTGAACCTTAAAAAGTTAAAAATCATCCATTTGTCACTAAAGAATTGCGACACTTTAGAAATTTTTAGCAAAGCATCTATTAGTTATTTTGAGGTGACACATTTAGTTACAAAAAATTTGTATACATGTTATAATAAGAAGACAAAATTATCTTAAAATTTGTAATCTCACTCTTAAGATGAACCACATTGTCTACCATTTACAGAGTATTCACAAAAGTCAAGTATATTACTTTGAGAATCTAGCGAAAAAGAGTTGGATAAAAACCAATCACGAAATTTTATCAAGTAGACAGGTACCTTTAACTCCTCATATGCCCAATAGTACTGAGGATGTTTACCACCTCGTCCCCCGAATGCCTCTTGCCATGAGTCCAGCAATATTAGGATCTTATCCCTCACTTGCATATCTGCCTAAATAATCATTGCATGTATTTTATGTTAGATGAGACAAATCAAATAAAAAAAATAGTAGTAATTTAATAAAGAACCCATCCATATTTTGATCAACAAATATTAAGATTGTTTTTTGATAAGAAAAAGCTGGGTGACTTTTACCTATAAAATAAATCTTTGTATTTTCGTATCAACATGCAAATGGGTTCTACAGTTGTTGAATTCAACATTACAGCTTTTCTTTTCAAAGAGAAATACCTTTCTAGACATTTAACATAGATAGTTTTGTGCTAGTGAGACCTAATCCAGAATCATATACTAAGGAAAATCTCCACAGGACTCTAGAACATACTGATCACTAATGATATACAGCAGTAGCCGCAGGACTTGATTTGGATATAAATTGAATTAAGCAAAGTGTATTTCAAACAATTACACCATCAGATGCCACAATAAAAAGTAGATTAGATCTTGGCGTTTGCATTTAAGTTTGGTACTAAATACTTTCCACAATAGTCCCTAACATGCCATATGAGGAGAAGGAAACAATGATTTTTACACGATCAAAGGATTGCAAGTCATATTGACAATCAATAATATGAATCTTGCATTCTTGATTAACATCATCTTCTAAATACTTTATTTTCCAAGAGAATTGAATGTATGATTGTATTAATATAAAATACATTAGATTATTAATAATAATGGAAAGGGAGATAACAAATGAGCCTTGGGGTAGTTTTAGTCTGCACAGAAAAAGGAAGAGTGATGAAACAAAAGATTTGACAACTGAATCAAACAGAAGACTGAATTAATTATTTCAGAAAATGTATCACCTAATCAATTTTACAAACATTACACCTGTAACGAATGTAAACTTCTATAGATTTTACAGGAATTCTCCCTTTAAAGAACATGACAGAGGTTTAGTCATAACGATCTGACCTTGTTTATAACCACAGATTTTCATGAAGAATGCAATAACAATTTCTTTAAAGCATCAAATATAAAAAACTAAAGTAAGAACACATCTTAAGTTTCCCTCTAAAACCACCTTACCTTCTTCCTTGTGATTTTGATCATCTCCTCCAGTATGTTCCTCTCAGCAATTTGAAAGTGCACAAAATCACCACAGTTCTTTACCATTGTCTCCAGCAGCTGGGGGTAGACAAACAGAAACCACAAATCAATCTCCAAACAAATGAATTTGAAGGTTAAGTAATCCAGAAGGACACGGCCACAAACAACTTCAGCCAAATACAGAAAAGTAAGACCAAAAGCCAATGCCAACAAAGTACCGTGAGAGCTAGTAATTGAACTCTAGAGCTCCTGTGTTGTAATCTCCTCTTCACAGCTCTTACAACATCTTTTGGCTGCCTGAGAAATTAAGCACGTGGTATTCATTTAAGATTCAGTAAAAACTTAAAAGATTAGCGTCAATTTCCCAGAGACTACTCTATTAAAGGAGTGAAGTATAGTTTGTATTATTATCCATGGACCCTGGTTTTTCTGAGAGGAAACTGAGACTATAAATAATTGTTCAATTCTGACAACAACAATTATGCATGAGAAAATTAAAAACCACAGAATCAAAAAAGAAAAGGGAAAGAATTGATATAATCAGAAAAAAGAACAAGCAGCTTCCACTATTTTTCAAATAATACAATCCTCTTGTCAGTTTTGTCACACAAAAAAAAAAAAATACTAACTACAATCCGATGACAGAACCAACAAACATTAAATGGAACATCATATTCAAAAGCATGAACATGTGGTAGTTGGTCAAAGTCAACTCCTCCAAAATAAAATAAAATAAAACATATTGTCGAACTTGATATGCTATCTATCTTCCTCCTTTTCTTGTAGTTGAAAATTACCAATAATTAGAATTGATGGAATCACAAATTTCGATGTTCATGGTCCAATCAGGGCCCATAAGAAGATCGCTGGTCGCCTTCTCCACTGCGACAGTAGCTGAAGAAGAAGAAGAAGAAGTCATCGTATCTCTTCCCACCTCTCTCTCTTTCTGAAACTTCTTCAGGGAACACCAAAATCAATTTTGGATTAACCGACCCAAAACTCAGAATCCGAAAAAGACGACGAAGCCCTAAAGCAATTTGAGTAGAAAAATCAAGATGACAATCGGAAATGTCCTTGCGAGTTTTGTGCGGTGTGATAAGCGCATTCCCTTCCCTAAGCATGTGTAGTCCACGCGCCACGTGGCACCTGATGATGAAAAGCAAATTTGAATTTGGGTTTCCTTTTTGGCCACTGAAGATGCTCATGATAGGTCTCAGCCGTAGCGTTAAGAAAATTTAGGTATAAAAGGAAAATTTTTTTCCTCGATAACAAGAACCCTAATTGTGTTAATGTTGAGATTTTAAGAAAGAATAAGATCTGAGAAATCTTGACGGTGATCTCTAAATTGTCTCTACTTTCTTGGAGGTAGACGGCGATCTCATGGATCGTTCATATCACTGAAACGGTGCTTATGTTCAGTTTCTTCTTTTATTCTCTCTCAGTCTCTCCCAATTTCCATTTACATCAAGTTTTCTTCTTTAGATTTTCTCTTTCTTTCCCAATCTCTACATGTATTATTACACATATTACATCTATCTAGACTTCGATAGGTAAAATTATACTATATAAATTAAACTAATCTTTATATTATAAATTTATTTTTGAAGCAAACTTAAATTTAATGATGCAATATTAAAGTGTATATTATTTAGATCAGTATCCTAAAATTCATGAATATTTAACTTTCATATTTAGGTGGGTAATGTTGTTTTGGGTAAATAGTTGGTTTAGTATATTAAGTATTTGATATATTTTGGTTTTAACACAATAAGAAAAAAAAATTCTAATACAAATTTTTTTTATTCATTTAGCTCTGTTTGATATTTATTAATTATAACATATATTTATTACAAGTGAATTGATATTAATATGTAATTAACATTATAAGTTTATTATACTAAAATTACTTTAATGTTAAAGTTATTTTATTTTTATTACATTAAAAATGAAATATATCAATTGACGTAATTATTTATCTATGCTATTTTTATATAAATGTTTGTTGTGAGCATCTAATATTATGTTTGATTTTGGTTAATTGTATAATGCATTTATCAAATCATGAACATACCTAGTATTTTCTTTTCTTTGAATAAATATTTTCAATATAGTCAATTATTTTTGTATCATAGTTTTTAATTGCTCCATTTTGTTTTAACGGTTTAGGATTTGTATCACATGGTTCAATTTTCTAGAAACAAATCAAATAAATATTTTAAAATGCCTATTTATTTCAATTAAGTATGATCTCCATTATCTTCATTTATTAGTGTCTTGCTGAGTCTCTCTTGCTAGAAAAAGTGGGTTTAAAAAATTTACTTTAATGTTTATTGTTTCATGAATAGTTGTATCTTATATATGAATAGTTGGTTTAAAACTTTCATATAATAAGAATTTTTAGTTGTATCATATACGAGTTTCGTTAAAATAACTTATATAAGTGATTGATGTGATTATGCAATAGTTTAGGAAGTTACATGTTAAGAGATGTCTTGCTTTAGATATAAGATTTTATATCATGTCATTAATATAAGATTTTTTTTCTATTATTTATATATATGACCTTGAACGGGTAAATAGACATAACCTTCAACGAGTGAAAGATTTCCTCTTTTGAATATAATTGTTAACTTTCTTACTGATTCAGTAAAAGATTTCCTCTTTCCATCATACTTTATAACTTTCTTACTAATTTAGTGTAAGTAAAACGTGTTAAATAATTTATAATACTTTTTTAACATAATTCTAAAATTTATAATTAGGAGTTTCTAAAATAATTTATACAATTGGTAGTATTTTGTTATGACTTCTTTATTATAGTTTTAATGAAGTCAGTTAGCTAACTATTGCCTCTAATATTAACTTCTTATTTCAATATGAAAATATCACCAATATTGATTTACTGACAAGAAAAGGCAACACATTGTCACTTAATCATTAAACACTAATGACTAGACAGTTTAATCTTATGATAGTCTAACATGTTATATGACCTTATTATGTGTTTTGAGTATAATAAATAAGATTAAGTTTTGAAGTAATAACAATGTGTTAAATTTTATACTCTTTAAAACTAATATGTATAATTGTATATAAGATAGATGCACTAAGTTTGATATCATATAATCAATCTTATAGAAAACTTAATTGAGGAAAGTATATTATTTGAAAAATATTTGTTTTATAACTATAAGTTGATTCTAAAGCAAAACAAATATTTGCAAGGAAATAATGTAACAATAATTAATTTGTTATAATATCTTTTAAATATATTATTTTAGATATGCTCTTAGATATCACCGTGTCTTATCTTAATGTAAATTTCAAATATTGTTAAGAAAATATTGGCAAAAACTATACTAAGAAAAAAAATGAAGATTAATTAAGGTAAGCTTTCACAAAAAAAATATAAAGATCATAATGTTATATGTACTAAGAATCTAACAATCAATTTTCGAGATACAAAATAAAAGATTGCAGAAAAGATAAATTCTTAAAAACAATAAAACATAAATACTAGAAATAATTAGTAGGATAATGATTTTTATCTCTTCTCCAAATTTATATGTGAGGAAATTTTATTAAAATACTTCAGTTCTTGAAAGAGAATGTCTCTTACATTCTTTACTTTCTGAAATTAATCTTCAAATTTTGTATGTTCTATTTAAGACTTATTTCTTATTATATTTTTCTTTATACTCACTTCTCAAAATATAAATTAATATCTTCCCATCCATTCTCTACCCATCCCTGATTCAACGACTTCAAAACATCATTGTAAACTTGAACCTTTGTTTCTAACATGAAAATTCTGATTATTCTTGAAGGACCAATAATAATTATTTTTTATAAATCTTTTATCATCATCATCAACCCATTAATCAATATGCTTTCATCAACTATGTAAAAGAAGTAGTAATATAAATAAAGAGATTGTAAATAAATAAAATTTATCTCTTCTCTTTAGATAATAAAAAAAATATGCATGTCAGGTATATATGTATTTATCTCATATGTGAAGATTTAGTAGAGAATAACCACTTCTCAAAGTATAAATTAACATATTTCCATACCTTCTCCGGTACCCTAGCTTAAACAACTTCAAAAGACCACCATCAACACCACAATTCCTGGCCGAAATTCTTCTCTTGAAAGCTTGAACCAGCAGCAAAATTACAATGGCGGAGAAGACAGTTTCGAATAAAAACCCAATGAACAAAACGAGTTCTTCAAAACTTATGGGGGAACAGATAAAAAATAGGGGGTGCAGCAGCAAAAGCCCCAACATATTCCCTTTGTGCACATATTTTCATTTTTTAAGGTCACGACGTAACAATGGAAATTACGCATGCGTGGGGTTTGGGGTTTGAGATTTACTTCCACATCTAAGAAAAAGATTTAGTCCCACCACATCAATAAAAGCAGTCAAAACAAGTACGAATTAAATATTTCAGTTGAAGTGGTGTATGTAAACATTGTCCTCACATGCACTTGTATTCCTACATACTTTTTAAATTATATAAAAATATTACCCCAGATAGCAATGGATTTATTGATAAAAATATATCTTGAGAAATAGCAGGGATTGAAAATGGATATGAATCCCGAATGCGATCCAAAGTTCCGCACACGTAAATCGATTTACTGATCCAAAATCAATGCGATGAATATTAAGTTTTCCTTGTTAAACCATTCACATCAGACTTGTCAACATGTATGGATTTGTCCATGTTAACTACGTGTCGTGATTTGACTGGCTATCTTACAAGGGTATATGTTCTCAATAATTAATGACACCGGACACGTGTCTGCATTTGAAGTGCCCTTTGTAGTGGTTAAAGATCAATGAATGAACACAAGTACGAGAACCACTACCAGAAACTAAATATTACATCAAAGAATGTTCAAAGTCTGTCGTCTGAGGTAACACTCAGCTAATGACTTTATGATCTGTTGTTACTCAAAATAGGAAGAGTCACTTGTATCAATATAGAGAGCTTCCATAAGATGCAAATGAGAAGCTGTAAACAATACCGCTGGTCCCATTTTTTACAGTATATCAACACATTTTTTTACACAACAGAGCACTTCACTTGCGACCACCAATCATACCAGGTCCCATTGTCCCTGACAAACTGGATGATGAACCACTGCTGGTCATCTTCACCTTTCCATCTGTGTTTCCGAAAACATTCAAATCTTCAAATAACCTGTAAGATGGAACAAAAGTCTTTTGTCCAGTTGCACTCGCAGGAGTTCCACCGGTACCTACTCTGGCAGGGAATGAATTATTGTGAAGCACGGGCCTAACCCCTGGAGCAGAAGGATAAGATACTGCTGCATTGGCTTGTGTTGAAATCACATTTGTAGCAGGCGAGTGATTTTGATAGTTCGCATATCCAGGTGTAGCTGCCCAAGGTGGGGGAGGATATCTTGCAGGGTATTGAACATGTTGATTCTGAAATTGTTGCTGTGGTTGAGGTTGATGACCATGTACGGTTTGGGGCTGATACTGTGACTGCGGTTGGGGTTGTGAGTGTGGATGAGGTTGGGGTTGAGATTGCAGTGTTTGGTGCTGCGGCTGATACTGTAGAGGTTGCTGTTCATTATGAGGTTGCAAATGTTGTTGGTGAAGGCTATATTGATTATGTTGAGGTTGTTGTTGCAATACATGGGGGGATTGTACTGGGAGTTGAGATTGCAATTGCTCAGACTGGGGCTGAGACCGGTCCTGCTGGGTCGGTTGAGGATGCTGTTGTTCGGATTCATAATGTGTATGTTGAGGCTGGGTTTGAAATTCTGACTTAGATTGAGGTTGAGCCCAAGGGACAACGTAACTGTTGTACGACAAATTTGCCGGATATGTTTGGGTAGCAAAAGAATACCCTTCTGGTCTGGGCTGAACAGGTATCTGATGCATGCCTTGGCTAGAGGCTGATGGTGCATACGTTGCCTGTGGAGACGGTGCATAACTTGTCTGTGGAGATGGTCCATAACTTGTCTGTGGGGATGGTGACATTGACAAAGTGATACTAAGTAAGTCAATAATGTCCTGATCCTTTGCAGTACTAACTGGGGCAGGTGGGTCGGAAAGAACTAATGCGTTGGATGGGACTGAGGTTGAGGGGTTTGGAACATGTGGAGTTTTGTCTGAATTTTCTCTGGAACCAGTTGCAGCATCATTTGAAATCACAGGTTGTGCCTTGGAATGCCTGCAAAAATAAAAAATTATTGACATGGTAGAACAATCTCATTACCCATGACCTGCAATATATGTTACTATACAGGCTTTACAAGAAATTCTATAACAAAATTAGGGCTTCTAAAAAATAGTTGTAGGACAGAATGAAATAACATGAGTGGAAGTATAAAAGGAAAATACACGCTTAATGCAACGAGTTTGACTTCTACAAAAGAATAAAAGGAAAATACACGCTTAATGCAACGAGTTTGACTTCTACAAAAGAAAGGGTCGATAATTCACTTGCACATGCTTATCCAGTCATGTCCATACATAAAAGACCTAAACAGATATTCTAAACTAGTTTATTTTTGAGATAAGTTATATGCAAGCAAGGCTGAAAAGAAAAACATGCTTCAATAACCATGAGCCACACAATATTAAATATATTATCAGTTCTAAGTGACCTCCGAGCTAGCTGTGCAAACTCATCTTCTTCCTCTTCATCACTCTGGCTCCTGGTTTCAGAAAGCACTATGGCTGAAGAGCTAGCTTTAGGTGTTGAAGACTCTCCAGGGCTAGAGCTGTTTATATTGGATTGATCTACACTAGATTGAGCTTCAGTTGGCACAGTGCTGGGACTTGCTCCTTGAATTGGAAACACAGTACCAGAAGCAATTGCATCATGCCTAGCTAGCAAACTTTGAATACTATCATTTAATTCCAGACCCCGTCCAAGAAGCTCCTCGTCCCTATGATAAAACCAAGATGAGAACAAAAGATTATTCCACATATCTGTGGTCAGACTTCACGAAGTAACAAATAAGTATACTGTGTGCCAGATTGAACTAACCCAGTTGTCGTTAGCATTTGCATCAACTTCTTCTGGTTTGTGCGACAGCGATCAACAAGATCAATAATTACTTCATCTTTTACAGCCTATAAAGCATAAAAGCCAGAGATTAAATTATTTCACTTAAACAAAGGGAGGATTCAGAAGACCAGGAAAAACAGTTTCACTTACTGCACGATCACTAGGATTCACAGCCTGCAACATGTCACTCAACAGATCCAAAACATGTCGCATGGACTCCAAGCTTGACATACTGAGCATATCAAGAAAAGTTAGCTTAAAAACAAATCTGATAACACACAGAAGTTCTGTCACATGAAGGACAGCAGAGGAAGCAAGGGTGAAAAGGAAAAATAAAAAAGAAGCCAGACACTAACCTTAAACTTTCTATCTCAGTTGCCATAGTTTCATCCAGTGTTTTTGATGAATTGCTTGGCATCCCATATCCAGCTTGCATATTTCTTATATTTGAATGGGTAGGAGGAGGAGTAAATATTGGAGCTGCATCTGGTGATCTCTTTGGAAAAACTACTCCAGATCGCTGTCATTCATATAATTCAACATAATATTATGGTGATATAATCTAATGGTCATTGAATAGCTCACATGTGGATATGGCTTACAGATATCAATGCAATCTTTTATTCTGTACTTAAAATGTAAATTTGGAACAAACGGGATGATGGTTAGCTTTTGCCAGGGGACAATTCTCCAAGCTGATGTGTTGATGGAATAAAGTATGTGGAACCTTAAAAAGTTAAAATGCACCCACTTGTCACTAAAGAATTGCAAGAACACTTTAGAGTTTTAGGCAAAGCATCTATATGTTTTTTTTGAGGTGACGCATACAAATTTGTTTTACTTGTTATAATAAGTAAAAGTGTCTTCCTAAAATTTGTAATCTCACCCTTAAGATGAACCAGATTGTCTATCATTTACAGAATATTCACAAATGCCAATTATATAATTTTGAAAATCTAGCATACCACTTTGCACATGAAACTATCAATGAAGAGATTAACAAAAACCAATACAAAAATTTTATGAGTAGACAGGTACCTTTAACTCCTCATATGCCCAATAGTACTGAGGATGTTTACCACCTGGTCCCCCGAATGCCTCTTGCCATGAATCCAGCAACATTAAGATTTTATCCCTCACTTGCATATCTGCCTAAATAATCATTACATGAACTTCATGTTAGACGAGACAAATCAAATAAAAAAAAATAGTTTGCTGGAAATAGTAGTAATTTAACAGATATAGAACTCATCCATATTTTGATGAGAAATATTAAGATTGTTTTGATAAGTAAAAGCTAGGTGACTTCTACCAATAAAAACAATCTTTGTATTGACGTATCAACATGTGGATGGATTCTATAATGGTTCAATTCCACATTACAACTTTCTTTTTTGAAAGAGAAATACCACCCATATACATTTAAACACAGATAGTTTTAAGCCAATCAGTAACCTATCCAATCTAGAATCGTATACTAAGGAAATCTCCACAAAAGACTAGAACATACACCCCATTAATAATGTACAGCAGTAGCCACGGGACTTGATTTGGATATAAATTGAATTAGGTAAAGTGCATATAAAATAATTACACCATCAGATGTCATAATAACAAAATAGATTAAATTCTGACGTTTGCATTTATAATCACAAATCTTTCCTTGAAGAATGCAATAACAATTTCTTTCAAGCATCAAATACAAAAACTAAACCAGGAACACATCTTAAGTTTCCAACTAAAACCACCTTACCTTTTTCCTCACAATTTTGATCATCTCTTCCAGTATGTTCCTCTCAGCAATTTGAAAGTGCACAAAATCACTACAGTTCTTTACCATTGTCTCCAGCAGCTGGGGGTAAACAAACAGAAACCACAAATCAATCTCCAAACAAATGAATTTGAAAGTTAAGTAATCCACAAGGACACGGCCACAAACAACTTCAGCCAAATACAGAAAAGTAAGACCAAAAGCCAGTGCCAACAAAGTACCGTGAGAGCTAGTAATTGAACTCTAGAGCTCCTGTGCTGTAATCTCCTCTTCACAGCTTTTACCACATCTTTTGGCTGCCTGAGATATTAAGCATGCAGTATTCATCAAAGATTCAGTAAAAACTTAACAGACCAGAGCAAAATTGTCCAGAGACTACAATTAAAGGTTTGAAAGGAAAAGGAGGAAGAATCATAGTTTGTACAGTCATCCATGGACCCTGGTTTTTCTGAGAGGAAACCGAGGGTAAAAAATTGTTCAATTTTGCACAGTTATGCATGAGAAAATTAAAAATCAAAAGAATTAAAAACAATGGAAAAAAAATTAATAGAATCAGAAAAAAAGAACAACCAGTTTCCACTATTTTTCCCAATAATACAATCCTCTTGTCAGTTTCATCACAAAGAAAATCCTAACAACAATCAACAACAACTTTAGTCCCAAAACTCCATCCGATGACAGAACCAACAAACATTGAATGGAACATCATATTCAAAGGCATAAACATGTGGTATTTGACGAAAGTCAAACCCTTCAAAATAAAATAAAATAAAGCATATTATCGAAATTGATATGCTATCTATCATCCTCCTTTTCTTGTAGTTGAAGATTACCAATGATTAGAATTGATGGAATCACAAATTTCGATGTTCATGGTCCAATCGGGGCCCATAAGAAGATCGCTGGTCGCCTTCTCCACTGCGACAGTAGCAGAGGAAGAAGAAGAAGCCATCGTGTTCCTCCCCCCTCTCTCTTTCCGAAACTTCTTCAAGGAACACCCAAATCAATTCTGGATTTAAGGACCCAAAAAAGACGAAACTTTCCAGCAAAATTGTTCTAATAAGCACCGCAATGATTGTTTGGAAGAGGGCAAAATTACGAAACCCTAACGCAATTCGTGAATAGAACAATCAAAATAATAACCGGAAAAGTCGTCGCATGTTTTCTCAAATAGAATAATTTTTATTTTTTTTTATTTCTCTCTCTGAGCTAAAAAAGGGAATCGCGGGGAATTTTCTCTTTTCCATTATTTTCTCGATACAAATTTTTTTCCAGGAAAGTGCGTAATTTCCTTTTTCATTCTATATTTCGTTTTACTAGCCGAAAGGGGTGCGAGTTTTGTGCGGTATGATAGCTGCACTCGCTCTCCCATGCACGTGTTAACCACGCGCTAGTGGCACGTGACCAGGAGAAGCCCATTTGTTGAAATTTGGGTCACCTTTTGCTGTTGAAATTCCCCAATTCGAATTCTTTGACTTTAGTAATTAATAATCATTAAAGGGTTATTGAATAAAATTCACACTTACAAACAAAGCATGAATCAGTTAATTCAATTTACATTACATTGAACTGTAAAAATATAAGAATATAGAAGTATTTCTACCACATTATAATTAATTTGATATTAAATTTCTATCTCATTATAGTCTGAAATTTCGTCAATCTCTTAATAGACGGAGATAATTAATATATGAAAAAAAATAACAAAAATATTATATAAATAAAAATATAGATACTTTATTCAAATTATGAACTTTAGTTAATTTTTTAAATGATTAGAATTACTATAAGTTTTTGTAAAAAAAAATGTTATAATTAAAAAAACTTAATACAAAGGATAATTAAAAAATAATGTTATAATTTTTTTTCAAAATACTAATATTTTATAGTTAGAAAGAGAAGAAATGAAGTACTAATACAAAATTGTTAATACAAATATAACTAGTTTAAATTATTTTTCTTAACTTTTTTTTCTTGCGAATCCAACTTGTAGTTATGATATGACCCTTTTCTCTATTCCTTTAATATTACATTTATACTCCTCTAGGACAATTTTAATTTACAATTTTGAAAAGAAAAACTTTTCTTGTGTCCAATGATGGTAGCTTTTGGTACTGGAAGAAGTCACTTTTATTGTCTAATATTTTATTAAATTAAAATAAAAATAGACTTAAAAGTAAATATGATATTAATTTTAGGATGTTGAGATGATGATGAAGAAGAAAGGAGATAACTTGACAAGAAAATTTAAATATCCAAAATGTGAATTAGGTTTAAATTGAAACATTTTTCCATTTCTTGTGTTGTCAAAGTATAAACCAATAAATAGTTTTATGTAAGTGAAGTTTTTCAAAAGAACATTATTTTATTAATTTTTTTTATGCATTGCACACTTACTATTTTGGTGGCAACATTATATAAGCACTTGGTAAAGTGAAAATGACACACTGAAAGCAAACCAAAAGGAGAGGCTGGAGGAAGCTCATCGACCTAATCGATTGCTATCAATAATGCTGATAAAAATTATGACAAATACTAATAAATTAAGTCTTTTTCTTTGTAATTTTGTTGTTACTTTTAATTTATTTAAACTAAAGAAACGTGGACGATTATAGAAGTATAAAAATTTACTATTCAACACAAACATACATTACCTTTACCTAGTTTATATATATATATATATATATATTTCCTTTTTATGATTATATTTTCATAATTTATAGAGAAACAAGGCACAGTTTGAAGCAATTAAAAATATATATTAAAAAAAAAAAAAACTAGCTTAGTCGCCTATGTACTCTTGATGTGAGGACATCCTCTCTGAATTTTTAAGTCATTGATATTCTTGAATTTTTTTTTTTGAAATTAGTATTAACTTTCTTCTTTAAAATTTACTTGAGAGAATAAAAATCTCATTACAAATTGTTAAATTTTAATGTGAAAGAATATTAGTTTAGGTGATTTTGTAAATTTTTAACTGAGAGTATTTTATATTAAAAATAATTCATACTCTAAAGTTTCGTTATAAAATGCCATTAATCCACTTTTATATTCTGATTAATCATAATAAATATTTATATTTTAAATTTTTCAACCAATGCCCAAGACACTTGTTAACAAGACCCAAATATTTTTTAGGACATTACTATTCTAATGTCTCACTTTTAAAGAAAATTGATAATGAAGTTAGTTTCATAAATTGTTAATATCTTTCATTATCTATTAACTTTATCAATAAAATACCTAATGGAAGGAAGGGGTGTCCCTTTTTTTATATAGTATTTTAAGAATACTGCAAACAATATTCTCTTTCTAACATGCTTTCAATTATTGACTGATTTGGTTAAAAATCGTAAAATTTTATAAATTACTTTTAAATCAACGGGAGACTCTTTGAATGAAAAATGGGACTAGATTTTTTTTTATTTCAATAAATTCCAAATAAGAGAGAAAGTTGACTAAATTTCAGTATGGAAAAAGAAAGAGATTAAATGAAGACAAATTAAATACATCAAATTCTAATGAATGTCAAAAAAATGTTTCAGATATAATGTTGATAACATTGCTTAAGTTTTAATTAAACATAGTATACTTTTCACATAAACTCTAAATCAAAGATCATTTCCATGAGAACTTAAGTATAATTGCAAAAGAAATATCATATTTCTTAAAATTAATTTTAATATAATTTTTCGGAGTTCGGTCTTTGGTGATCCTACTTGGAATTTCAATTTTTTAAAGATTGAATTCAAGTGTTTGGCTATGCAGTTTGATTATACGAAGATCGACGACAGAATTTGACCTTCTGAAGATCGATCTTTTGGAGATCGGTTTTCTAGAAATCGGACTTGGAAGTTCGACTATCTAGAGATAGGCTTTGGTGATCCGTCTTTAAATTTTAATTTTCTAAAGATTGAATTCAAGTGTTTGGCTATGCAACTTGATTATATGAAGATCGACCACAGAGTTCGGCCTTCTGAAGATCGATCTTCTAGAGATCAGTTTTCTAGATAGACCTTGGCAGCTCGACTATCTGAAGATAGGCCTTAGGTGTTCGGCCATAGAGTACAATTTTTTAGAGATCGCCTACTGGCACCTTGGCCAAAGAGCTCGCCCTGCTGAGGTCGGCCTTGGGAGCGCAGCCTTCTAGAGATTGAATTCGGGTGTTCAACTATGTAGCCCGACCATCTATAGATTGACCACTAAGCTCGGCCTTCTGGAGATTAGCCTTGGGAGCTTGGTCATGGAGCTCAACTATCTAGAGATCAACTATGAGGACCTCGACCACAAAGCTCGACCTTAGGAGTTCAGCCTATAGAGATTGAATTCAACTGTCTGGCTATACAACTTAGCCATATGGAGATCAATCACAAAGTTCAGACTTCTAGAAATTGACCTTGAGAGCTCGACCATGGAGCTTGGTCTTCTGGAAATAGGCATAGGGAGTTCGACTATGTTGATCATGCTATGATGAAATTTATTCTTCATTTGTTAGTTCAAAATTCTTTAGATATTGTATGTGAGGAAATATTAGGTGCAAATGTAGTAGTTTTTATTATTGGATGTATAATTTTGAAAATAAAATTTACAGAATAATTGTTTTGTAATAAAGTTAAAGTATTATTAAGTGTTCTAATTAATTTTATTTTTCAGTGTTAAAAAAAAGCTTAATATGTTTCATAGAACTTTAATTAAAGATAACTAAAATAGCTTTATTTTCTCTATAATGTAATTCATAACTCAATAGCTTTTTACGTGTTGTATTAATTGTTAAGATAGTAATGCGCCACACTTTCGTTGAATTTTAACTCAAATGTAATTTATATAATTTTTAATTGATAGTGACTAATTGAATTTTACCTCTAATTTATATCAGACACCATATTTCATTGTTGCCTTTTCTTTTCAAGGATTATGTCAGTTTCTTGTAAACCCTGAATAACTTCACAAACAAAAATTCACAAAAGCGACATAAAATTCAAAAATCAAATAAGTATGATGACATTATCATTAAAATAATTTTGTAAAAGAGAAAGTGGATACTCAGAAAGTCATAAAGTCACCAAGAAGAGTTATTATTATATATACATATATATGATCACTGAAAGCGAAATGACCAAAAAATAATGAGTGTTATTGGTGGAGTATATATTTTGATCTGAATTTCTTGTGATTCTGAGTTTAAATCGAAAATTATATATATTACTTATTTTTTGCCTTTTCGTTTGTTCTATAAGCTGCCACGCGCAACTAGCCAGGCATATTTTATTCTTCGTTGTCATAGTCATCATTTCATTATTTATTAATTATTATTATATGGCGAAAGTCCACGACACGTGGAAGTTTTACAATGGTTCTATCAACAAAATGTCGATATGCACTCACTTGTTATAATATATGCTTATTATTATACCAAAAAATGAAATTTGATCAATTTCACATTATGATAATTTTTATTTTTTTTAAGATCAGGGCTTGTTTAAATCTCAATCTCATCGATAACGTCGGTTTCATTTTCATTGTCTTTAGGAAATAGTTTTTTAGTTAAAGTGAGATAATTAAATGAAAAATATTATATCGAATAGGATACAAATTATACAGTATTCAAGTGCTGTTGTCCTAATGTGACTACTTTTCCAATGAATTTCAAATACTTGTTATCAAAGTCTTGTATAAAATTCAATAAATATAAAAGTTGAACTACTAGATTTGAAGCTTTAGTTTCAACTTTATCTTTTAATGCTATAGACTCAGTCATATTATTATTTATAATTAAAAGAAAAGATTGGCTATACCCATATTTTGAAAAGTATTATGCTTTCTTATATTTTGAAAAGTAATGGATAAAAGGATATTCGTACCAAAATGATGGAAAGTATTATGTTTTATTATATTTTCAGAAGTATTCAATAAAAACATTAAAAAACAACTCTTTTTTTTTTTGAATGTATTTTTCCATAGAAAGTCCCATTTGAGTTAAAATGTATTTAATAAATATGAATATCTCTCCCAACAAATCTAATATTGGTTTATTGTGTATGAGGTCTTCAATTGACCTCAAATATGCATCGGGCCACAAATCTTAGTGATCAACTTTTAAAAAAAAATAAAAAAAATACTATTTTGATACTCTTTAAGAATTTACTTTTTACAACTCATTTTAATGATTTAATAATATACATTAGCATTCAAGTTAAAAAAATAAAAAAAACAATTAAAATATTAACATATTTATTATTATTAAATGATTGTTTCTTTTATTGATTAATATTAAAATATTAATGCTCTTCTAAAAGTTACACAGAAATAAATCATTCTGTTATTTTCAGTAAAGTATAATATTGATTATTAATTAGTAATTGTTCTTGGGTCTGGTAGGACAGAAAAAGGAAAGGATTCAGTAGTTTTTGTGTGTGGAAAAGAAAAGTGATGAAATGGCAGTGTTTTTCTACTCCATGAACTGAGAGTGAAGTAAAGCTTCCATGGCAACACCCCACATGTACACCAAAACAATAAAAGTAACACGACAGACAGTGACCACAAAGTCATGCACGCGGTCTTGGAAGAAGACACATTCCAATATCAAAAAGCACCACCATTCATCCGAATAAAGCTATGCAATGGTTAACCAACTCAACAATCAACTTTCTCAAATACCATCAATAACAACATTAATGACACAAAAGGAAGCAAGGAAAGACACTTTGGAGATTGTAAATTTCAAACACCACCTTCCATTCATTCACATTTCTCAATAATCTCTTTGGAGTTGTGTTTACAACTCAAGCAGTATATTCTTATTTTGAGGTTACTAAACTGAAAAAAGATGTGAAAGCTAAAGAGGGTAACTTCATTATTAAAGCATATTCTTATTTTTCACCTCAAATTGGAGAAAGATGTGAAAGCTAATAATAGTAACTTTACTATTAATGCAGAAATCGTGTCTGAAATGGATTACCTAGATTACTTGCACATTGTCCATATATATATATATATATATTTGCTTAAACTTTTTCTTTTTTTATATTACTATTATCAAGCATGTAGGTTGTGACTCCATTGTATTAAGAAATTTCCTGCAGGATAACACTGAATTAAATAAACCTTATTCTAGATATAGCATTGTAGCGAGTGCAATGACTGTTTCTTTGTCATATAAGTCATAATTAATGTGGTCCATATATGCCAGAAATGTTTCACATTTGAATGGTCAAACTTGGAGGGGCCTTTACTGTGGTGATAATGGGTCATGAATGCATTCTTGATGGTAGTAATGCTATCGATTAGGACGCCATTTGCCATGGGAGAATGAGCCTTCAAGATCAACAAGAAACTAGCAGCTCTTGTTCTTGACCTTTTTATTCCACATTTTAGTTGCTATAATGTGTTAGTTATTGATTTCTTCATTATGTGAACTCCAAGTTCTTTCCAATAACTATTAAAAACAACAATATACATAGGATTTTATTGAAATTGTCTCACTTTCTTAATAAATAAGTTACACTGAGATGACTGATTTTTATGTTTATGTCAAAATTTAAGAAGTAAATTTTATTTGAATTCCGAGTTTATTGAATAATAATATAAAGAATATTATTTGTTTTTAAATTTGAAGATTCGTTACTATTTTATATTTAAAAGACATTTCGAAATATTAAAAGAAGAAAATATATTTAAACAAATTTTGATGATATGAAACTGTTACGTATATTTAAATAAATTTAAAAATATAATCCTTTTATAAAAATTTTTGTTATTATAGAAAAAAGAATCTTTAATGAGTTGTAAAAAAATCGTTTTCAGTAAATTAGTAATACAGTGTGTTGACAATTCTAAATCTTTGAATAAATTTCCCCAATCAATTAGTCTAAATTATAGTCTTGAAACATTTTACAAATTCATCTTCTATAATAAATTAAACATTTGACAAATTCGTCTTCTATAGTAAATGTAACATCGTTATGGAAACATATGATTCTTCATTTCTTATAAATATTTTCGAACTTTTTAATGTTCCTAACATTCTGGCAAAGTTTATTTCTAGTCTAGAACAAATTTAAGTATAATATTGCAATTACATAAGTCTCTTTACGGTGCTAGTATCTTAATCATAAGAAACCGTAATAATATACTTTTAATATTGCAAATTAATAATGCCCTTGCATAGTGGTTTTAATTGGGTAGATGATCTTTAAGAGTTTTAATTAATTAATTTAATAAATATAAAACAAAATTTTATATAAGCAGTAGCTTTCAACCAAAATGAAAGAGATTAAAAATTTGAACTATATATAGAACATGCATCATTGTTACGGTTTAATGTTAATTCATCAATCATACTAGATCACTGTTACTTATGTATATGTATAATCCTAACTCTTATCGTATTGGTTTATACACGGATAACGGGACAAAGATGAAGTATATCAAACAGAATAGAAATAAACATAAGAACACCTTGGCCCAGTAAAAATTTCTCGTACTCATGTAGGTAATTGTTTGAAGCAATTATTTCCTGCACCACCCCATTTTGAACCTGCACCCCGAAATTATTCGTACATTTCTTCCTAAAATTGCACTTAATCACCGTTATTGCCGTCGCTGCACCATGACCGCTACGGCAGAAGAAGAAAAGGTTGTTATATACATTTTGAAAAGTTTGTTCAAAAAATTTTACTCCAGAAAATTTATTCTGGAATATATTTCATGTATTTTAAAAATTTTATTTTGTTTTATTTTTTCAAAAATCCAGTTGTAAAAATCATGTTTCAAAATGTATTTTATAAACTTCAAAAACTGTTTTCAGAAAAGTTTTTGTAAGAGATAATTTATAAGTTACTTTAAAGAAAAAATAAAATACTCATTTTGAAAATTATGCAGTGTAAAACATATTATGCAGCAATGGAAGAAAACAACCCATTTTTCTATTGCAAGTAAGTGAACAAGGGCACGATCAACTTGTTGGAAAATATTGAGATTTCCCCCTAATAATATTGAATATTAAAATTAGAGAAACTAGACAAAAAAAATTTTGAACGGAGTTCAGCAAATAGCTTAATCTCCGGGAACCACACAATGACACTACTTCTATTAAAAGGGAGAAGAGAATGTTTTGGTACATTGAAAT
>Ga0099825_1002509_pt1 | contig 24384 bp, 10 predicted proteins | sample SiratroredBW_FD_76838 | JGI IMG/M metagenome (GOLD analysis project Ga0099825, IMG submission 76838) | Root nodule microbial communities of legume samples collected from California, USA - Siratro red BW | ecosystem: Host-associated > Plants > Roots > Nodule | place: USA: California | collected... | reverse complement strand
TTTAAATATATTGAACAATATAATATTATTAAAAAAAAAAAAAATATAAAAAAAAAAAAAAAAAATATAATATATATATATATATATATATATATATATATATATATATATATATATATATATATATATATATATATAAAAGCTTTGTATTTATTCTTTGTGTGAATTTCCTTTTTTTCTCTTTCTCTTTCCTATTTCTTGTTGTCATAGATAAAACTTGGAAATGTAATCTCTTTAACATTGTTTGTATAAACAATTTTTTAATAGCAAAAAATATGTATGCAAATATAAACTTATATGAATTTCGAATAACAAGTCATTTTGATAAAACAAAAAAACAAAAAAAAAACTGAAACTATAAATTATAAACTATAAGAAAAAGTTATTTAAAAAATATATTATTTCCTCTATTTTACAAAAGTTACTTAAAGTTGTTTTTCATAAAGTAATGTACATTTATTTTATCTGTTATGAAATTTATAAAGAAATTATAATAGTTGTACCTTGTATCTAGACAAATTACAAACTAGGTCTTTATAAAAAGGCAAATAGGTTGATTAAATATAAAGATATGTTGTGATGCCTCATTTAATGATTATATACTAGTGGATTATATATACTATACACACGCAGTACTTAGTTGTATACAATATATTTTACATGGAACCTTAAGTTCAAAAAGAATTTGTGCAATATGTTCATAAAAATAAAACATTAAGGTATCATTTTGTAGCTACTAATGTTCCTACCTAAAAGACACATAATACGAAGTAATATTTTAAAATTAATTACACTACATTATAGATAAATAAATCAATATATATATATATATATATATTAATTTTATCTTTCATCATAACATAAAAAAAATTATAATTAAAATACTCTTAGCTAGAAATATAAAAATTATCAATTTTGTATCAATGATCCATTCAAAGTTTAATGAAAATATATGTTGAATTTTGTATGTCACAAAAAGTCATATATTTACTTTTTAACAATATGATGTAAAATTATTTTTGGATTCTCACCACTTAACCTCTTCATTTATATTAGATTAAATTATCGATTAAATATAAATTTTCTTTTTCTTATTAATGTTTAAAATTTTATAATCTTAAGAATAATACCTCTAAAACACTATAATATGAATATCATCAAATTATTCCACCATACATTTATGAAAGAAAAACACATTTGCAGACTAACACGCATCATAAAGATTACATTTATAAATAACAATAATGTATTCATATATATAATATTTAACATATTTAACATATAATATTCATATATCACATATAATATTTAACATATTCATCATAACATACATGCCAATTATGCATCTCACGTATAAATCATTTATATACATTCTTTATAATTAAATGATTTTCTTTTTTAGCAAATTTATTTCACTTGAATAACTTTATTTTCATAATTAAGATAGACTTTGTTATTTAGACAAATACCACTTAAACAAGACAATTCCATGAAATATAATTACTTTTACCTTTTCTTGATCAAATGCTTACTTCACATTTAAGTTGCATCATCTAAATTATTATATCCACAATATAATTTTAAATAAGTTATTTATTATATTTTTTCCAGTTTTATTTCTTCAAATAATTTACGATGAACAATAGAAATACAGGAGTATAATTTTAAATAAAAGTTAAAGTTAAAAATATTTTTCTTAAAAAAATTGGATAGACAGTTAACAAAAGAATAAAGAATTGAAGAATGAATATTTGAAATATCAATTTTCATAATGAATTTGATTTTTAAATCTGGAGAATTCGGCCACTGTATATATTATTATAATAAGCGAGTCACGTTATGGATGATGTCATATAGAAAGAGATGTGTCCAATTAGGCTGAATAGTTGATTAACTGATTCTAGAAACTTGTTTTAATATGAAATCTGATAAAAATAATGGTATGTTGTTGGTCCTTATGTTCATAGATTCTAGAAACTCATGCTTAGACTAGACTTATCGTAGCAAGATTTTGTCACCCAAAATATATTTCATCATGAAGGTGACTTCACAGATAAAAAAAAGAGTCAATAATAATCTTAAATTCTAATATTTTTGCCATAACTTTCACAATGCAAACTGTTTGAGAAATATCATAGCAACAGTCAAATTTTACTACCTTCTTGAACTCATCAATTTAAAATATTCAATACCCTAAAGAAAACAAATAATTAATATACTCGAACACAATTAGTTTCTTTGAAAAATATTTAACGGAAATTAAAACAAATTATCTACATATTATAGAGAATTGAAAATAAATATACTGGAAGGACTCAAATAAAACAGCAAAACCTAAATCATTTTTTTTACCGCAAATAAAAGTCGAATAATATTTGTTTAGAGAGAAAAAAAATACGACCGTATTTTAGGAATTGAAAACGTATTAAATTTAAATTATCCGCAACAGTGTATATAACTAAGAAAAAAAAATGGACATCAAAAGTTTACATGTGATAAACGAAGAAGACCAGAACACTTAAATATGAGAAAGACTTGGTATAAGGATTTGGCTTTTGGTTTATTTAGCCGGTAAACAAAAACTACTTTACTTAATAACACAATCATTACCACATCTAATTTCTTGATAAGAATTTGCATTTATTGACTTTACTCCGTCTCCGTTGGACAAATAAAAAAGAAGAATGGTGATAAGTAAGGAAATGCGTGAAAAGATAATTTTTGCTTTGATGGAAATAAATACACCAAAAATATAATAAAAACAGATATAATTCAATTAAAAAAATATTTATTTGATATCATTATGATTGTAAAAAATAAAGCAAAAAAGAGAATAACAATAATTAATTACGTTATGACCACAATTAATCAAACATTTAAAATAAAAAAGATATATAATATACTTAACCTAATTAGTTATATTTTTACTGGCTTTAAAATAATGTAATTTATGTATATAACATTTAGTTATAATGATTTATGTTACATACAAAAAAAAATTTCTCTTCTAAATATAAAAAAGTTTGAATCAAAAAAACACCTCATTTCTCACACTTTCTTCTCATTTTAATTTTCCAAATCAGTCCATTTCTTTCTCTGTCTCCTTCTTTCATTCTTCCCTCCCCACTTTCAACTACATCTAACAAATGGAAGAAAAAGAAAAGAAAAGTGTCATCATCACCTCAGTTTTTGCGAAACGTTGTACGATCACGTTGAATCTCTGTGCAGGTATCATTTTAGGACTCAAGTTTGCTTAGCTAATGGTCCTCCTACACTTTTCAAATCTTTAATTCAAGGTTTTTTAATCGAATAATTATGAAATACTATCAGAAAGAGCAATTCAAAAATAAGTAAAATTACTTGCTTGGAAAAACATTATTCAATAACAATCACTGCTTTAATATCTAGAGAAAACACTATGTCTATGAAAATATTTTTGTGATAAAGGAGAGAAAAACATAAAGGTGAAAAGCCATTTTTGTTCAACAAAGACCAACCCCAACCGTGGGACTAGTGGCATGGTAGATTCTACGTAACTTTTTAACGGTGGAATGTTCAATTCAAATCAAATCAAATCATCAAACGAAGTTTCAACGCGGAAAGTGGTACCAAACCTTTTATTTTTCACTCAATCAATCAAAAGGAGATGCTTTATTGTATTCTATTGTAGGAACCAAACACTTGCAAATGCCTACTTCATTCTCCCCATTTTCTCTGCTTCTTATAATATTCTTTTTCCTTCTAGAAAAATAATTCATGTGATAAAACAGTTCTACATTACTCAAATACAAATACAAAAAACTTTTTTTTCAATAAAGTAGTCATACAATTCTTTATTTATTTATGTATTCTACTTAGTTGTTGGTGTGTATAATTATTAAACTCTATTTTATTTATTTTTCTCTTATAAAATACAAACCTGATGAATTCGTTCAAGAACTTTCCATTGATAGAAGACGATAAATTATATTTCTGACGGGAATTTTATATTAAATAAATCATATGATAAATGAACCAGATAAGTGAAGATACAAGTTTACAGTTTACTATGTTTAAGGCAAACGCTATTTAGTGTCGTAAATATATTAGTTAAGGAGTAAGAAAATATTTTGTATTAAAAATATCTTTAATGTATATTATTTATGATTTTCAATGCATTACTAGTGTAACATTTGATAGAAGTTTTTTGTTTTAGTTTTTTAACCAATGTTTTTTTATGGTACCGGTTAATATGATCATATATTCAATAATTAATAAGATTAAATAAAAAAAATCAGTCCACGATCAGCATTAATTTGCACATTACAATTTATTTCTATCTTATTGGATGAGTTGCAAAAGGAGCTCCACATCAATTATCTAGTTTTTCTGTTAAATAGAAAATAAACAAAACAAAACTGAATAGCATAAGCTAATAACAATGAATTCAGACACTGAATCACAAAAACATGTTTTCCTGTGTAGAAACATACTTACCCTAATATATTCCCATAATTTCATATTAATACTTTAGAAAAAATTCATTTCTCTTGGTTAAGTATAATTTCCCTCAAATTGTAATGTATATATGTTTATATAAGTAATAATCGTGTGTCATTTCCTCTCCTCATAATTTTTGTCAAGCAACCTTTGTAAGTATGAGATGGTTTTAGAATTAAATTAAAGTTGAAGAGGTTTATTTTTAATAGAATTTAATGTTTTCCCCATTATATGTATTATGAAATAATTTATATTAATATAGAAATAAATATATCAACATTTTATACAAAATTTACAATTTTGATTTACTAACTACGATATGACACAGTATCTTATAATTAGATAAAAGATAGGTTTCCTCTTATTAAAGTATATGACTTTTTTTATTCGGGGTATGATTTGTTCTATTTAACAAGTATAACCACACATTTGACGACTTAAAAAAATAAAAGCTTGTAGTTATAAATAGTAATTAAAAGTATGGTTTAAAATTCTGCAAGAAATCAATGAGTTTAAACATATTTACAACCTTATAAAATATAAAACAAACACTCATACTTAAATTTCATATACATTTAATTTTGGATTGTTTGAGAATCTACTTTGGGGGAGTTTACACTTTCTAAAGCATTAAGATAGGAAGCAAATTTCTGCATGTAATTCGTTAAATGTCACTATGTTTATTTTTTATGTGCTAAATTATTTTTCTGATATGAAAAGGTTTTACCATAGTTATTATTTATATTTTTAAAATATATTTTTGCGTCGCCTTAAATATATTTTGATACTTTTGGTTAAAGCTAAATAAAAGGATTTTGGAGAAAATATAGTTATTGGTGAAAGTGATAAAGAGAGAAATTGAATGGAGGAGCCCGAATCTTCTGAGAGTCTGACAAACAACTGTTAAATTCAACTCACTCTCTTCACTGCAACAGTCTTCCACTTTGAAGATGCATTTTTGCGATGAATTAATGGGTTGGTGATTGTGAATTGCAGTGCATTTGAATTTGAATTGCATTTGCATGGTAGTTAGCTAGCAGGACTGTTGTTACTTCTAACCAAGTTGTTATACTAGCATTTCAGGTGGTAAAATGTACATTTGAAATGTAGATAAATTTTAATATGTAATCAATATTTTTTTTTTTCACAAGAGTGGCAACTAATAGCAACAACCGAACCATAAAATTTTAAAGACATTCACTCATTATTTATTATCATTTTTAGATGAATCATATTTATTTTCACGTTAAAATATCCATGGATCCAATTTTTCAATACCATTAATCACTTTTTACAAGTGATAAGTATGTTAATATTTTTCCTTCTCTTAAATCTAATAAAATAACCCATTATCCAAACTCTTTTATTTGATTAAATATCACACTTTACACTTCATTCTGTCCTTAACTTTCCTCTTCATATGTGTACTGATACATGTTTTCTATTTTATTAAGAAAATCATGAGAAAAATATTCAAGAAATATAAAACATAATAAGACATGAATTAAATTTATACAAAAAATTAATATTATTTTCAATCTAAAATCTTTTCACATAAAAAATTGATATCATTTTTAATACAAAATCTTAAAACATTATATTTATAATTTTTCTTTTATATATATTACTCAGTTTACTCAATTTTACTCCATGGAATACGAGACTCTCACGTGCATTTGTACAAAGTTCATGCACGCAATTTCACTCCTCTCGTTCCTAGTTGTTCCACTTTAAAAACTGTGGCCAATAATTTAACATTCTTAAACATAAATATTTGATTCCACTTGGCTGAACCCCTTTCACTCTGAATACCTACTTAATATGTCATGTGATTATTTAGATTATTAATAGTTTATTTAGATTACCGTGATTAACACTATCATTTAATTAAGATTTTAATCTGTGTAGGAAAAAAAAAAAAAGAATTAAAATGAGAGCTTCCATTATTGGATTCCAGTCACGTGGTTGGCTTCCCAGCTAGCACGCTCATCCTTTCCCTTTTCCTCCTCTCACTATTTCTTTATCTCCAATTCCTCAAACTCATTCTTCAATTTTTATTACTTAATCATCAATTGCCATGAATGCCATTATCTTCTGCTTCCTTTCTTCCTTCTTCTTCACCTTCGCATCAGCTCGTGTTCCCTTCCATGTTCACTTCCACCGCACCAACTCCGATTCACTCTCAAACACTCCTAACCCTAACCCAAACCAAAACCAGTGGCACCCCAAAGCCTCCAAACCCGAACCTCTTCCCTTCGCAGTCTTAAGTTTGGAACCTCGTATTCCCAAACATCCTTTGCCGCTGTCGTCACGCCCCCACTCGTGGAAGCCGCGTCAACGCCCCCAGGACTTTCGCCCGCTGCCACGTGGCGGAGTGAGACACGTGGCACGCGGCTGGACGAGATTTGGGGTGGTTGAACCCAAGTTGTTTCGCCACCGTGGCATGGGCTCGGAGAGGAGGCCTTCTCACCCTGACTCACACATCAATGACTCTCGCACTGGGTTCGTCAAAAGGATCCGCAAGTTCTTGAATCGCTTCTAGTTTTTATTCATCATACATTCTAAATACCTACTTCTACGCGTATTTAGTAATGTATTTATTTATCTACGTATGTATCTCTTCGCTTACGATTTCATTTCTTCTCTTCGTATACACACATTTTTATGGTTTGCAGATTGAAGTTTGGATTGCCATCTACGTTTTCCATGGCTTGTACAGATACGATTTTGTAAGGCTTCTTTCACGAATTCGATTATCTGGATATACAAAAATCAATTTAAAATTTTATGTTCTTCTCTCCCTATATAATCCTTGAGATAATAAAACGATTTAATACTTTTCTTATTATTGAGTATTCGTGAATTTAGTGAGGTATTTCAGAAAAGTTCAAAAACCAGAAGATGTTTTGATACTTAAACATTACTTAACATAATTTCTAATTCATCTAAAAATTTTGAGTAATTTTTCTTTGTTTAAGGATCATTTATTTGTAAAAAATTGAGATGATAAATATATTGTAATGATTTCATATTTTTTTAACCTTTTGTAATATATACTCGTCTTCAAAATATGAACTTAATTTTTATATAATTAATTATCAAATAATTAAATATATTTTATATTTATTGTTTTAAATAACAAACATGTTATCAATTATTTTATATTTAAAACATGAAATTGATAAAAATAAATAAATAAAAAATCTGACACCCAAGAAAATATATGTGAATTCAACTTCTCGATTGAGAATTAAATTAATATTCAAAAATTATATAGAGAATTAAAATGAAATGTATAAAGATTTTAGTGAATAGAACATAGTGCTTGATGATTTAATTAAATTGAATCGAATTCAACTCATTTATATTATTTCAACTGTCTAAATTATTTAAATTCTTAGCTATTAATATCTTATTTTAAAATATAATTTTTAATTTTATAACTATAATCTATTTTATTTAAAACAATTATATGCAACTCTATCTTTAAAAATTAAATTAACATAATAATTTAGTACAATTTTATTTAAATAATTAAGTTAATTATTAATTTTGTTTAATTCAAGTATGTTTAAACAACCCTACCTATCATCATATATTTCTTGAACTTTAGATCTTTTGTTTATCCTTTTGTTTTTTCTTTTTTTATGTTGTTGCAATACACTACACATTGTGGATATCGTTAATTTTTTTGACTAATCTCCATTTTTTTTCTGTCATATTTGTTTCTACTCTATACCTTCTTTCTCATGCTGCCTAGTCAATTATAGGGAAATATTTTCTTATTTATCTATGAAAAAAAAAGATATAATTTACATTTGCCAATTTATGTACCAAATAAAGATTCCAGTTAGTTATTAGGAGAACGATTAGATAAAACAATTATTTACAGGTTTGGGCTGAAACTTTGAAACGAATATAACATGCAATTGAATGTTTTGGGCCCTCGGCCGATGCAAATGTAAGTAATGGGGCAGTCAATGCCCATTCTATTGAGCCCGTTAAATAAAAATTCCATTGATGGCCCAAATATGGCCCAAATTCTATTTAAACTTTCTTGAGCACAATTCGTAAATATAATTGAATTAAGCATACAAGGTTATCATTCAAAGAAAAAAATATAAAGCATTTCTAGACTCAGTTTTGTATGAGCAAAGTCGTGAACAAAAGTTTTGTTGTAAGAAAATATAAAAGGAATATTAATTCTCAAGTCAAAATAAAAACATGACCTTAGCCTTTGATCGCGTTTTAATATTTGTAATTTTATACTATAAACATTCTTGTTTGTTCCTGGCATTCTTCTTTCGCAAACTGATATCCAATTATATTGCTGTGATTCCATCAGAAAATAAAAAATTAGGATACATTTGCTATAAATAAATATGAATAAAATAAGAAATTAAATATTATTAGTTTTATCATATGCTAGAGTACACCCATATGATACATGGATGCCCTGATTCAAGACATGCATACTGAAATTCCTCCTTCCAAAGCATGTTCCACACCCCTCACCCCAACCCAAAACATGTTCCACAATCACCCCAACCCAAGTGCCAAAACACATTCCCTATAAACAATATACGGTGTTAAAAAATGTGTTCTGTATAAAAAATTTCAAATACGGACCAAAGTACATAATTCCTCATAAAAACAGAATTTTACTAGAAATCCATTAATTTGTAGCAATCCAGTTTCATTTACTCCAACAGTTAAAAGTTATTAAGAACTTTAAGATTTGTAAAAATTGAGTGAACCAACTCTAGAGAATCTCTTATTTAAATGTTAATAAAACAGAAGGCTTAAACCTATATTCACAACATCATCAAAGTAATAAAGTGTTATAGTTGAATTTCAAGAAGGAAAGAACGGTTAACATGAAAGTTCCACTCGAAAAGATTCATTACTTTTTTTGATAGAAATTATTTGTCTACAAAATTATTGCATATTTTAGGATGAATGTGAGAGAAAGAAAGATGAGGAAGTGAAAGTTTGTCCAATAGAAGTAATCCACGATAAATTTTTATAGAATTTGTTATTGGAAGATAAGTATGAGAGAAGAAAAGCAGTGAAGCATAGGTTTCACATGGACATGCTAGAATAAGATACAGCACAAGGTCTTTGTTAGGAAGAGGCTCTTAGTTAACTACTATTAGAATGTTTTGCCTGCAGATGAAAAGAACAGGGATTTTAATACGATTAACCTACAAATAATTAATGTTATGAAATCTTGATACAAGTTTAACAGGATCAGAACTGAAGTGCAATGGTACAGCATTAGAACAGAACGGAACAGGGTAGCATTTGCAGTTGCAGAAACAAGGAGTGCTATGAATAGGAAAATTTATAATGTAGGGAGAGAGCTCTGTATCACAACAACTGCAAAAGAACAACTCCTCAACAGAGCCTTGAGCAAAAATCCAAGGCCCAAACCACAGAATTCTACTCAAAACGCTAAGAAACCGCTCTCTCACCATTCCCACAGACAAAACAAAAACAAATCCACACAGCACTAATATTTTCGTTTTTCATATTATACACATCAGCGTTCCACTGCTAACCTAAGAAACACTTTCTATTAAACGGCCAGAACTTCCCAAATCAATTCGGGATCGAAAGAAGGCAACCTCGCCAGGGAACAACCTTCGAACTCTGTGTCGTTTGTTACCATCGTTGGACATTCCGTGGAAACCGAGGCCGGCGAGTTCTCCCCCTTCCAAATCCCGTCCTCCGAAACGGTGGGCGAAAACAACTCGTTCGCCCAGTTATCGCAAAAAATCGACGACGGCGACAGCGGCAGCGAGGAGGAGGAGGAGGAGACAGAAGAATTGATCTTCTCGCTCTGCTTGCGGTTGGCGTGAGCGGCGGCGGAACTGAGCTTCTTGGCGGCGATCTTTTTGGCTCTCTCACGTTTCACCTTTTGGCATATGGCTTGGATTTTGGCGTCGACGGAGCTCTTCAGGGCGTTCAATCTGGCGGAATCTCCGAACCCGAGCTTGGTGGGGTCCTTCAAATTGGGGAAGTTCAAACGCGCGTACTCGCCACGTAGCTTGTACGCGGCACGGTCGTAGGCATAGGCGGCGGCTTCGGCGGTGTCGTAGGTGCCCAGCCACACTCTCATCCGGTTCTGGGGCAGTCTAATTTCGGCGACCCATTTGCCCCAGTGTCTCTGTCTCACTCCCCTGTAAAGTTTTTTCTTGGAAGGGTTGGTCAAAGAAGAAGTCAACGAAGTAGTGTAAACAGAGTTTATGGATGGATTCGCCAAGGAAGTGGGAAGAAAAGACGCGTTCCCTCGGCTTTCTTGGTAGAACTTTTGGAGGATGTCCCTCTGGCGAAGGTAGACGGAAGAGCCCAAAGGCTCGAACCCCGAAGACCCAAATGGTTCTAGATAATCCAACACCGAGTTGCTGCTGGTGGCGTTTGTTGGGGGGCAATTCGAGAAGATTGAGTCGAGGGTGTTGGAGCCACCTGTTAGTATCAGCTTTGATAAAGAGGAACCAATATCAGTTCCAAGCTGTGAGCTTCTTTCTTGCATTCCGTCCATGGTTTTGGCCAAACCTTAATCTCCAGTGTCTTTTTACCGAAAGATTAGCAAGCCAAAAGAGGAGGGTTCTGCAAGTGGTGAAACAAAAAAAGGACAATGTATAAGAAGAAGGTCACTCAAAAAAACTGGTCCCTCTTCCTAACTAAAAAATAGTTCTTGCAATTTCTGTTCCTGAAAAAAAGGAAATAAGGAGGAAGAGAAGGGTGAGAGAAGAGAAAGATGAAGATGATAATTAATACAGATAATGGGTTTGGAACAGTGTGCTATGGTGGGAGTGTTGGTAATTACGATGGGCAGGGATTATTTATAGAAACAGGAAGCACTTTCCTGCAGATTTTTTCACACCATACAACCAAACCAATCCCCGTTCACACAACGTGATCGTTTCCTTAGTCTCAAGTTGTCTCTGTTTCTCTTCCACAGAAATTACTTCACTACCCTCGCTTAGCTACCAGTACTACTGTATGGGTGCATAATTAAGCATTGATTTGGATAATTATTACATGTCAGTAGTGCAAACTTGAAATTCAAAACCTAGTACCATCGTTTTAGCAAAAAGTACACGAGAAGCTTTTTCCCCCAAAGTTTTGGACGCAGTCTAGAATTTTTTTTTTCTTTTGCCCCGTGAGATTTATTTTTATAAGTTTACTACATAATTGAAAAGAAAACTCGATGAATGTTAATGAACTCTAACAATCACTGTCTTTTTAACAAAACTTAGGAATTTTTTGCGGTTATATAAAAAAATTATTTCAATACGTTTAGTTTACAATTAAAAGCAAATGAGTGTTTTGCTTATCAAATCTAAATATATTAAAAAAGCAAACAAAGTCTAACGATTACATAGGTTCTTTTTGTTGAATAACTTTTAAAGCATAAATGTAACATATCATGTTATCCTTTCATCGAGTTAATTTTATCATGTGATAGTAATATTTTCATTAAAACAAAGTTACGTATTTGTGGTCGTAAATTAAAAGTATACAACACCGTTTCAACCAATGGTATGATTTGTAAATGAGCTACACCTTACATAGCACATACCTTTAGGAGTAACTAATCAAAAATTATTATTTTTTGATTGAGAGGGGGAAAAGAGAAAGAGGGGAAGAGCATAGTATGTGTCTAGAGGGAAATTGGAAAAAAGTCAAAGGCAATAAAGAGAGGGGGAGCAGTAGAAGCAACACTGGTGTTTATTTAGTTTAATCAAAAAGATGTATTAAAGGGTTGAAGAATTGCACTTGATCTTCACCAAAAGAGAATTTGCTCAAAAAGAAGAGGAGGCAAGAATTTTTATTGTATGGTTTATTAGGGGTTCAGATTTGACACCCTGGTGGTCCATGTACATACAAAAGAGGGTCCATATCGGTGACCTTTGCACTGCATCACCCATCGAAAAAAGCCTACTTTTGCAATTTATTGCAGCGATATATGAGAACGTGATGAGAGAGGAGAAAATGCAACTAGTTTCACAGGTCAGAAGGTGTCATTCCAAAAAGGTCCTTTTCTGCGTCAGAACCACGCGTTTCCTACACCAACACGTATCGTTACCCTTCTCTTACCACTAACATTTAATTCCCCGTTACTAAAATCAAACTAACCCTTTTTCTTTTATCTTTATACTAAATAAATATCACCCTAAAATAATTATATTTATTGTACACGAAAATTATTATTTCCGTATATGAATGAAACCATAAGAAACAGTGGAAGCCAATGGGACTCATGCATGGTCAAGTTTCTTGTTGGGTGGGAATTAGCGTCGGCTTGACACTTGGCAAACGAAAGCATTCAGCTGAAAACCAAAACGCATTTAATCAGTTTCCGAAAACCGCATCGAGAATCAAAATATGCATGATTTGTTTTTTGAAGAAGTATTCATATTTCGTAAGGTTTGATAAGGGGATGAACGCTGGGTATTGTTATGTTGACTTTCAAAGGTGCCAGCGATAACAGCAACGTGTCTATGCCACCTATCTCGAAATGGAACCGTAGCATTGAATGTGAAAGCGATACTTTTTAAGAGTGAATTAGTGAATAGTGCCAAAATATTTTATCCAGAAAAAGAAAAAAGATGCAACGATGTATTTGTAGAAGTAACAGAGGGTTTGTGCAAGACACACATGGGGAATCCAGGCATTATTGATCATGTGTAAGAAATAGGTTGTCCGACGCAAAAATGAAACTGAAATTGTGGCATGCAGTTTGAACGAAACGCTGAAACAAAGTTGTTGCTTAGTTAGTTACGAGGAGGTGAAGTGAGTGGTATGGGGAGCACATGGGGATTGCCAAAGCCTTGTCATATAGAGTTTAGCTTCTGATCTGAACCAAGCTTTTAGACCCTAATTTTTTCATGTAAAATAATTAACCTCTGTATACACGTGTCAACGTGTAAAGTTTTAGATAAAAAAAAATAAGGTTAATTTTGTGATGAAATTGGTGATTTAGGGTAGAATTATGGAGCGGAAGGCACGGATTGATGATTGAGTTGGAACAGGTGTGATGATTGGGATGGGAAAGTGAGAAAGTGAAGGAAGAATGGAACTGAAGGTGGGGACAAGAGGGAGCAATGAATGGGTATGGCATTAAAGACATAAAGGTGTTTGTGAAAAGGCATGGTATGGGGTGGTAGGCCTTTTTTTTCTTTCAAATGTGAGGGACACCACTCGTGAAACCCCCAAACCCATGTGACTCCAATCTCAACCGTTGGATGGATGAGGAGGAGGGGCAATCAGGTAAATGCGAGAGGAGAGAAGAGAAAGGGAACGCGTGGAGTTTGACTATACGAAAAAGGTGAGTTTTGGCAGTATACGATTTTCCAATTTCCTTTTAATAAATGCAAACATGGCACTATACGGCGGAAAGTTGGGCCGCGCCGCTCCACTCTCTTTTCTCACTTCCTTTTCCCTCTCCCTTATCTCCACTCTCCCATATCCATATCCAAAAAACTTGTTCATATTAAAACAAACAAAAAAAATTTCTAAACTCATCAATCACCCTTCCTTTCTAACCTTTTTGACTCTCCTAACGTCTTATCCAAAAGAGCATTTAGAAGGTTGTATACCATGATGGTTTTTTCACAGGAGAATTGGGATAGAGAAATAAAATAACAAAAGAAAAAGGGAAATTGTCGTTGTCAAATGAGCTTGGGTATTATCATATTTTTTTTAATTGAGATTAGATGAAACATTAAATGTATAGATATGTTATTTTAATAAAGGGAATATTGAAGGTAATGAGTGAGTGATGAGAAGAATATAGTTGTGTGTTGAATTGAAGTGAATTGGTATTAGTTAGGGAGGGGAAGAGAATTTCAAAGAGGTAGGTGCCGTTGGGAGCGTGAAAGCATGGCACGTCGAGGGAAGGGTATGGATGAGGATAAGCAGAAGGGAAGAAGTAGCACTGCGCTGATCGATGTTGTGGCAAATACAAAGGGTGGGCCCCTCACATGCTAACCCCATAGGTAGGGTTTATCATTTTTCTTTTTTACCGTGTTTATCAATTATAATTTCCTACTATATTTTATTTAGTACATTTTTTTGTACATTTTTTAATATATATATTTTTTTACTTGTCCATGTAAAGAGAGGAAATAAAAAAAAAAAAAACAGTTGATGTGCACGAAAACAGTAGTTAGTTTAATGTCAAATGTCTCGTTGGGCTCTGTTTCCGTCCCAAGAAGGCATGGAGATGTATGAAAAATAGCATATGGTTTCCATGTGTATCAAAATTATTGGAAGCATCATCAAACATTGAACTTCAATAAATCACAGTAAATATTCAAGCATTGTTTTCAAATTACGAGAAACTAATATCTTTACCCGTAGATAATTAATAAATTTCATTTAAAAGTATCTTACATGACTTTTAAATTATATTTTATTTATTTTTTCTATTGTTTTAGTAGTTGAAGTTTTTAATCGCTATTTAATTAGTTTAAATATAAATTATTTTTTTAAAATTTTTCATATTTATTATTTATTTTTTCTGTAATTATATTCTGATATTAGATATTAACTAATTTTGGTTCCAACTAATGATTCAGTATTTAACATTAACGATTTTGCGTTACTCAGATTATAATCCATAGAGCGTCAATTTCTGCATCTCCATTCATATTCGTGAACCCAAAATACATTCTCTAATAGAGGCAAAACGGTTATGCTGTAAAGGTTTACACATTCATCTAATAAAAATAAATTATATTTTTTGTGTAATAAAAACTATTTTAAGAGATGCTGATGGGATTAAGGTGAAGTTGAAAATAGGAGGGAATTAATTTGAAGGAGAATTTAGTTTGAAGGATATAGTGAAGTAGCAATGAGTGGCCCTTGGCGGTTTGACCTTTGTCTTTGAGGCATTTTTCTTTGTTCCACATATCTATGCGGCTATGAGCTGTGAGTGTTTATACTATTTGGTCTCTCCATCCAATTTTTCAAACCTTCTTCTCTCGTCCTATCTTTTCCGGTCTGACCTGGTCGGTTTGACAAAATAAACCCTTCTGCTAAGTTTTCTTTATGGAATTGTTTCTTATTTATTTTAACAAATTCGAATTTTATTTATAATTATTAGCAAGAACTGTGTCAACTAAGAATTAAATGGAAAAACACACACTTTGTTTTCTTAAGCAAAGTCAACTAGAAGAAGACCTGGTCCTCTCGTCGACTCCATACTCGCCTTCTTTAATTTTAGGACATGCAATCCAATTTTCGTGGCATTATTCTGTCTAGGTATATTAGAAAAATTTACCAAAGAAATGCAAGAACATGTATAATGAACAATAAATAAGGATGTAAAATGTACTTAAAAATAAAGATAGCAAAAGGAAAAATTAAAACATTATTAATAAGGTGGTGAATTTAAACCTGAGTTTACTTAATTAAAGAAAATGAGATTTATATATATAAATCATATTGATATGGGATTTCCAAAACTCTTCGTACTAAGAATATTTTAAGCATAAAAATTGAGAAGAACCCAATAAAATATAACACAGTAAGTCCAACTATAATACATTCTTAGCTACTCACCATGTTAAAATAATAAAATTTAAACATAACCTTTTAAAAACGGATCGAAGTGTATATTCACCTATATATTATAATTTAGTAAAGATTTCTAACAATTATTTAAAATTAAAACAAACCAATGTCTTTAATATATAATATTTAATAAATATATTAATTTTGATTTAATAATATTTTCCTTTTAAATTAGTATTTTTGTAAATATTTACAGCGTCACATATTAGTATTTATGTAAATATATTTCATTATAATAATTATATGTCATTATTAATTAATTTAAAAGGTGGAAACTTGCTATCAGAACTAACTTAAGATAATTTTTTAAATATATATTGATATAAAAATTTGATTTTTATTTTTAAATTACCATAAACTTATTTGACTTAATGCATAAATATGCATTGAAGATGTTAGGCTTCTATTTAATGCTATCCGGTGAGTATTAATACGTAAAATCATTGAATTTAAAGTATTTGATTTAATAATAAAGGATTTATTATATACCTATAGGCAAGTAATAAAAAAATCCTACAGATTTTTAAAATAAAAAAATAAGAATTTAATATAGTTTTTGGTTGAGTTGTTGTGATTTGATAGAAGTCCCAAATCGAGATAAGTTGACTTTTGAAGCTTGACGAAGTCATATGACATACGGGCAACGCCGACATCACGTGGTCTGTTCATAAAACATTATTTTCTAACAACCTTTTTTTTTTTTGCAGGTTAGTTTTTAACAACAAAATTCGGTGAATGATTATGGATGCCTTGCAGGTTGGTTTTTAACTAACTATTTGCTACAACAATGACAATAACAATGTATAAACATTTTTTTTGTGTACATAGGTAATTTTTCCCACTTGTTATTTTCTTATTTAACAATTCTAAATTTTTGTACACGATTTTTTTTAATCAATTTACTTACTATGAAAAAACTTTGAGTATTCATATTTTTTAATGCTGTTCCAAGTGAAGTTCTGGTTATAAACCTGTGAACCTATTTGGCATCTGAACCTGTGAATCATGTGTAAGAAATAATGAGTGAATCATGTGTAAGAAATAATGAGTAAATCACTTCTTGTTTTCTAATACTGCATCAATTCGTTAAATTACTTCTAAGATAAATAAAATAGCAATTTCATTCATAGAACTATAAATTATTAATTAATTTAGTTTTTTACATTGAGATCATATAACTATTAAAAAACCTGAATTCACACATTTAAGTACATGTGATATCATTAGGAGCACATGTTGCTCTCATGTCACATGACAAATATTTTGATTCTTTAATCTAACAATCGAAGGAGGAAGAAAAATTCAACCATGAGCAGAACAAAACTGTTACTGTGAAGGCTGCTTCTTGACAGTGTGATCTAAAACCTTATATAGATTTTGTTTGTTATTTTTCGTACATTTAGCTTTATTATAAAGAAATTTGAGAATATTAAAAATCTCACCTCAACTAAAAATAAATTTATATTATATAATTAAAATAATACATATTTAGCAAGATAAATATTTATTGATCTTTCGATTTTTTCCAATTCATGCTATTTGTATTTGTATTGTTTATGTTTTTTTTTTTACTCATAGTGTAAGTATTTGTATAGACAGACGATTTTGAATGTTTTTTAAACTACTTTTGAGTTGTATTGGATATTGATCATATAACCATTTTTATGTGGACTTAGAATAGAATTAAACTAAGACTGTACTTTTTATTTTGGTATTTATGATGGTCCATAATTTTAGAGTTATGTTATTTTATGTATAAGAGATGAAACACCTTTGTGTTTCTATTAATTAATTTTTTTATGACTGATAAAAAAAAAGTATTTATTGATCCATTAAACATTGCTTGGACCTTTACATTGCACCGGTGAAATAAGCATGCGCCTGTCACTTCCGTATCAATTTGATAGTTTGTGATAAAGTTCTTTTTCCTACCATATGATTATGGGTGTCATCTTTATAAATGTGTCAGTATAATAACAGTCACGTGTTTTACAATTAAATCATGTTACATTATTATCTTAATTATTGTAGTTTAATTTTCTTATATTGATTACATATAACAATAAATATTTCACTTCTTATAATAACTTTATTAATAATGATTAATTTACAGACGAAATTAAAGATAAAAGAAATAACATTTCATTTAAAATTACGAATACTAATTGAATTATTTTTTATAAAAGGTTAAAATTGAAGTCATTGTGAAATTAAGAGAGTATGTGTTTCCACACAGCATGTTTTATTGGTTGTCGAATTTCTTTTATGGCTACATTGAAAGACAAGTGATTACTGCAAAGAGGACACACAAAGGAAGAACAATTTAAGATAAATAAAAAATAAAATAAAAAACTTGTTATTTCACTAATATTTCGATCGTTTTGTTCTTATGATCGGTGATAAACACAAATGAACCTAGTTATCGCCAGACAGAAGCTTGGATTTGTTGTTATTATTTTGTGAACGGATATTCACTAATTTTTTTAAATGTAAACTTGTTAGTATTATTAGATATGTCAATATTGTAACATATCGCTGAAGCGCTTATACCTATGTGTTATTTAATATATTTATTTAAAAGTTTCATGTATTTTGAATGCTAATGGTTGGTCTATGAGATTATTTTACGTAGTTATCCGCGTTACAAGTCTATAATTTATAAGATTGTTATATCGTATTTCTTGAATATTATTTTATTTGTTGTTCTATGAGTATTTCTGCTATTATTATTTTATTAACATATTGCATTAAGGTTTAATTGTTTAGATAATTCTTTGTCCAGAATGTTTGTTGACCTATTTTCAAAAGATTCATAACATTATATAGTTGATTTTATTGTGTCTGTTTTCTTTTCTCTCACTGGCTTATAACAGGCATACAAAATACTAAAGTTTCGTTATTTTTTTAAACATCTTCTTCTCATTTCCTTTTTTTTTTTCCATCAAAGTGGCCCAGAGATAAACTTCACTTAAAAAAATCAAAGTCTGATTTAGTGTTTTTTAATCATAAATTTATGTTTAGATTGAAGTTAGCATGCATCCCTGTTTTAGTTTTGATTAGAAAATTGGAAAACACACGGGGTTCAAAACTTTAATCCAAGCACAGGGTATATATGTTTTGCAAATATGCCCCCATTGTCTACTCGCAATTACTTCCTGCACTCTATATTTGCTTTCTGCACTCCATCACTTTTTCATAATATCACTGTTACCCTTCGCAGACTTCTTTAGCAAACCTCTTGATGAGGGAAGGTGAGTGGCTTTTCATGTTGGATAATGGTGTTGTTGATAGATTAACATGATAGGCTTTCCCATCAGCTTGGGCTGGACCCATTCTTCCTGCAACTCCATACTTTCTCCTTGCACCTCTAGATTCAGCATATTGACTAATATATCCTTAGTAAAAGATTTAATAAATCTTTCACCCCTCACTTTTTAATCCGGGATATCGTTTTTAATCTAGAATAAAAATTTTATTCTAAATTACATAATTTAAAATATTTTGTATGATCCAAAATATAAAAAAGAATTATATTTAAAATTATACAATTTGTATTTCAGATTATATTATTAATTATATAATTTAGACTATAAAAATTATATTTCAAATTGTAAATTTAAAATAAAAAATTATATTTTAAATTATACAATCTCAAATATAGAAAAAAATATATATTTTGAATTATTCAGACTAGAATAAAAAAAGTAGGTTTCAAATTATATAATGTAAAATATTAAAATTGTATTCTAAATCACATAATTTGAAAAAAGTATTTTTGGTATTTTTGAAAATACAGAGGTGCAGGAAGAGAGCGTGTGTAGAAGGAATTCGTCCTTGGGCTGAATGTTTTAGGATCACTTGTTCCTGTTTGCAATTTGTTGCTGCTCTTGGATTTAGTATCTGGGCCTTCTTTTCTCACTGTCCATTAGTTTGGGCTTTGGAATGCCTATTTGCAAAAAGAAAAATATATATTACATCGAGGGAATAAAATGTGATATTTACTTTTCTTCAAAATTGAATAATCAAATTAAGATATTATTTTAATTTTAGATTTGAAAATGTATTGTTGACGTTGTCGTATATTGTTAAATCTTAGATGTAACATTATAATATATTTAATTTAAAGAATAAAAATAAAACGATTTTTTTGAAGTTAAAGAAACTAATGGATGAGTGTAATGATTTTATGATTAGGAGGGTAGCCACGTCGTGCATGCGTGCTTGATATTTTTCTTTTGGATCAGGAAAGTCACGTTTCTCTTCTTCTTACTCTCATTCAAATAAATTTCTTACGTAAAAGAATAATTAAGAAAAAAAAAAAACTTACAACAATACAAAACCGGGGACACATAACAAAAATCACTTGAGATAAAAAAGATTAACGCGACCAAAAAAAGTAAAAAAATCATATATTTTAATATTATTATATCAATTTAAACTGATAAATAAATAACTGTTTATGTCTATTAAAAAAATAACCATTTTTACAACAACATTGAAGACGCACAATGTTGTAAACTAGAACAAACATGGTTGAATTTCTTGCATAGAGCATTTAAGTCACATAAACTCTTAATTTTTGTAAAAATATCTGGTTTCACCTCATATTATCTCGAAATATTTAACAGACATGCACTGAATGAACAATCACACAATAAAGTAACTATAAAAATTCCTATAATGTTTTGTGATTAATAAAATGTAAATAAATTCTAAACTATCTGCGGTATTCTTCGTTTGAAAACTAGCATGAAGTTTATCTCTAGAACTTGAATATTGATTTTCAGAAGCAACTGTCTCTGTGTAAAAAGAAAAAGAAAGAAACAAAGTGAAATCTGTTGGCGTTTTTTATAATTTTCAATAGAAACCATTTGCGATAACAGCGATGAAGATGTAGAGAGAAAGGAAGGTCTTCATTGTAAGGATTTAATTGTTTTCAGAATGATTAATATTCATCTAAAGTAGGAGAGAAGAGAAGTTTGAAAAGTTAGAAGTAGGAAAAGGTAATAGGTGGTTCAGGAAGAAGTAGTGGTGTTGAGTTGAATGACTATAACACTGATGTTGTCTTTGCTTCCTCGAGCCATAGCCAACTCTGCCAACAACGATGCAGCTTCTGATGCATGGCTCATAACACTCTCTTCTTTTAAATTCCTTTTCATTTGGCCATGGAGACAGCCTCGTACCACCTCACAGACAAACTTGTTAGAGACCACATCCCATAAGCCGTCACTCGCGACTACCACAAACTCATCGGACTCTGTTCGCTCGTACACCTTCGTCTCAGGTTGAGATATCACAAAAGGTTTCATCGAGTGATCCCCTGCGCAGTGTCAAAAATGAAAAACGAAAAATGAAAAATGAAAAAAAGTGCGTTTTAGAAGTGAATAGTGATGAAGTTACCGATGGATCTGGAAGTAGCAAGTACTCCCAAAACACGACTTCCGTTCCAATTAATCACTCTCCCACCAGCCGCTTCTATCCTTTCTCTTTCATCTGGACGATCAGGCTGATTCATATATATATATATATATATACATTCCAAAAGTTAAACAAAACTCCAAAACTCTTCACTAACTCAACATGCATCAACAACAACAAAAACCAATAACTAATAATAATAATAATAATAATAATAATAATATTATTATTATTATTATTATTATTATTATTATTAATTAATTATCACCTTATGATCACACGAAAGGGGCACGGCTACACCGCCACGGCACAACACCGCCCTCGAGTCACCACAATTGGCAACAACGATCTCCTCCTCTCCAACAACCACCACCGCCGCCGTGGAACCCGTGGTGTTGCCGCCACCGTCATCGCGCGCGTTATGGCCCTCACCGACAACTCCGATCTCCTTGTCCATCTTCATGAAACACGAACACATCACCTTGTACCAATCCAATCCCTTCTTCGCGTTCTCCTTCACCTCATCCGCTAACAGCACGTGCAGCCTGTCGCGGCAAGCGTTCGCCACGAGCGTGCCGCCATGTCCGTCGTAAACCGCGAAGAAATCGTAACCGCCACACCACTGCCCCGCCGCCACCAGACCGGGAACCACCATGACGGCGTCCTCCATTGCGCGCCGCCGCCCGATCACGGATATGGAACCGTGTGTTGCGCAGGAGGAGGCGGCGATCTTGGATTCTTCCTTGGCGGGAAGCATGGCTAGTTTGCAAGGACGCTTTCGCTTCTTGCGATAGTCTTCGTAACATCGTTCAATTTCTTTGTTTTTTTTGTCCGTACTATCTGTGGAATCCATTTCACTACTGATTGATTCTGCTATGGATTTGTTTTTGTAATAGTGCATGTGTTCACAGTTGTCACGTACTTATGGGCTTTTCATGTTATCGCAATCTTATACACTGCACGCACCGGCTTCACTTTATTTTCTTTCTTTTCGATTTTTTAGCTTTCTTCCTCTTATTTGAGGAAACTATGGGTTTTGTGTGATTGAGTTTAGCATGACAAGAATAACGTCGCTCGCCAAAGCTGAACACATTAGACAAAATTAAATCTGGCGCCTACACGTGTGCTTCCAAGTTGGATTATACAAGTACAACGTGAACGGATACGATTGCTTATATCGAATCACCGTTACGATAAAGTATGTTAACGTTTTTTATTTATTTTACATTATTACTATATAATTATTAGTTCTTTATGGCTAGCTTAAGCTTATTTGTTTATTTATTAAAAATTTGTCTTTTAGGGTTTAAATTTTCGCAAATACTTGTAACAGAATAGATGTATAATTTTTCCTTAACAAAAATTATTTTATTTTTGAAACTAAAGTAATTTTTTGAAGAATTTAATATTAAAGAGTCTCCATTATTATACGTTAGTTTTTTAGTTTAGATATTTTTTATTTTTTCTTATAAATAATTGTATAAAAAAAAATAACCGACACCTGAGTTGTTTAAAATATATTATTTTTAGAAATTAGCCAGTTCATTGAACCAGCCGATGATAACAATCATGTATGGGAATTTGCGACAAAAAGGAAATATAGATTAATTGCATAAAGACTTATAACCTGAATAGTGGAGGGAAAGAGAGGGGGAAGGGGTGTACTGTGGAGAAAAGAAAAAAAAAACTATGGGCGGCGTAGACAGAAGGATGCTTGTCTGTCTGGTTTAAGGGATGTGAATGTGATCCAAAAACTGGGAATTGCTTTGGAAAAAGATAAATAAAAGGATGGAGATCGAAGTTAGCATGACCATAACGTGGCTGTTTAATCTGGCGCCACTTATTCATAGCTACAGTTTCATGGGTATGCAAAGACACAAATCTCCAAAGTCTCCTTAGTTTCTCGAGAAGCTTCATATCTCATTTTATAGGACGTTTGATTTAGGAATTATATCACATTTTCCTAAATCATTCATATTTTTATAACCAGGAATGTTATTATTTAATATATTGATGAAATGTTTAATTATTTATTTTATAAGATTTTATTAAATACTGAGTTAAATGTCATTCTCTCGACATATGGAGGAAATAGTGGCAAACTAAAAAATGTGCTGCAAAACAATAGTCAAACCAAACCAATAATTTGAATAAAATAGTTAAATATTTCGTGTCCAGTTGAACAAAAAGCTACACATAGCATGTTATCAGCCATTTGTAAATGAATCACCGTATACGTAAAAAGATGCGTGGATACCCAAAAGTAAGTACACGTCCAGAAAAAAAAAAATAAAAATCTATGGGTATAAAGAAATTATAAATAGAAATACATTTATTTATACTATTGAGGTATCCGTATATTCATAGTATATACAGTCACCTAAGGAAAACAATAGAAGGAAGAGAATAACTTGCAGACATTAACTCCCAAAGCACGTCTGAGGCACGGCTTACTTTCCACTCTTATACATGTTGTCAATAACATTCTGCGCACAAATAAAAATGCCGCGGTCAGTAATTTTATGACCCTCCCCTATCCCATCCCTGTCCCAAAACTAAATTGCAGAGCCCTGTGAAGGTAAACTGTTTTGACTCCGAAACCAAAGATTAAAAGGTGTGCTATAAAACTGCATTTGAAATAACAGCTGTAACACAAATTCACGCTGGCAACTAACTCTAGGCTAAGCATTCAATTTAAAGGACCTATTCGCTTCCACAGAAGGCCTACACAGATACACCAGCAGGCATGTATTGAATACGCATTTGTGTGCTTATTTAAACAGACGCACAACACATTCAAAATTCCGTAGGATTCAGCTACGGTATGCTGTGTCAGATTTCAAATCTGCTTGTACATAATAACTATGAACAAACATCTGAGCAGAAGCATTGTGAGTGTGG
>Ga0099825_1002508_pt1 | contig 24389 bp, 15 predicted proteins | sample SiratroredBW_FD_76838 | JGI IMG/M metagenome (GOLD analysis project Ga0099825, IMG submission 76838) | Root nodule microbial communities of legume samples collected from California, USA - Siratro red BW | ecosystem: Host-associated > Plants > Roots > Nodule | place: USA: California | collected... | reverse complement strand
CAATTAAATTACCCATTTCTTGTTAAAAAACACCAAACAGGAAAATAAAAAATTAAAGGTTTTAAAGGATTTTTTTTATTAAAATAAAAAAAAAAAAAAAAAAAAAAAAGACACTGTATTGTGCATGCTTTTGAAAATCAACTTTCTTTTTCTGTTTTAGGGCTCTGACCTAACTGAATAAAATTTAAATCGTATACCTTTCAACAAAATGCTTATAACTCATATACTAATTACACTTGGTCTAGAAATAAAGACTCCATTTCATGACATGCGGGAGGTAAGTAGTATAAAAAGAATCAAAGTGGCCCCATTATTCTGAAAATTTGGAACAACATCGCATTCCAGAATGATTAGTGGGATTGATTATTATGGAATTTGCTGTCTGTTTTGTTGCATTGTATCTAGACTGGACTAGCCATTCTTTGCATCTTACGCCAAATGCAAATAATCTATTTCTCATATTCAACAAGTTCCCACGAGCCAAATTCAGTCTCTTGGAAATTTTTAGGTATATGGCAAAAACAGAAACTATACTGTTTTGTTTCCTGTTTCTATAGTAGTACGAGTTGAAGGAGACCAATTGCAACTTCAGAATAATATTTGGTTGGTATATGAAATGCCCATAATAAGAAACCAAGAACTGAAAACGTGCTTTGCATTCTGAATAGAACATTACCTTCTTCCTTGCAAGTCATCACGTAGTAAAATTTTCAGCACGTTTATTTCAAACTTTATTACATAATACTATTGATTTAATTTTAGGAAACAATCGTATCCTATAGTTTTATCTGTTATATTTTTTCTGGCTTTCACAAAATTAATGTTTCTACCCTCGCATTAGTTATTAGGGTCTCCAATCTGCATAATGTTCTTGTCATTTTCGGATGCTAAAACATTTGATGATCTACTTTTTCTTCTTCGCTTTTCTCATATGTTCAACAAAAAATCATTGCGATGACATATTGTGATAGGGGGTTCGCACTGATCATCATGTCGTTTATGAAATTTTCCCGCTGGAAATGGATCCTCTGCACTTAACTTTAACGTTTTAATTTGACTGAAGATCGAGTGAGATGCCCTAAATATTAATTTTAGGGTTGGCTGTTGGTGGAACTCATACAAGTTCTACCTTATGAGAAAAAAATTCAAAAAAATGAAATCTTTCATAAATTAAAATTAACTTATATGTCATGTAACAAATAAAACTTATATAAAATATTTTCTAAATTAATTTAACTCAAAAAATAATTTTTATTTTACTTCTCTCTTAAAGAAAAAATTCGTATAGACAAATATTTTAAAAAATACAAATTTTGAACGGAATCTTGACATATGTGTATGAGTGTTCTTATTTGAACTTGAAAAGTTAAAAGTCAACACGGAAATCCAAATGTAATTATGAGAATGTTTGTTTATCTTTATAACTTCACGAATTTGACGTTAATAAATTAAGCTTAATACATAATTGATTGGTTTCTTATATTTTAATTATTATAGCTATCTTTAAAATATGCATCACCCCGTATAATCACATACTAATTAAAAGTCAAATTAAGAATTTAGTGAATATTTTTCCCTGTTTATATTTTCAGTGTAGATAAAAAGAATATCTGTAAGTTAACTTGTGTTGACTCAAGTTATGTTAACTTTTTTTTAATTGGGTTTGAAAATACTTTAAAAGTTAAAGAGCATAAAAACCAAAACAGAAGATAGCTTTAAAAGTAAAGTAGATCCTTTTTTAAAAGAAATTACATACCGCAGTCTGATTTTTTTTATTCTAAACTAGTTAATGTAAGATAATGAGATGAAGATTTAAATAAAAAAAAGTAATAATTCACAAATAAATTTATTTTAATAATTTCATTTTAAACTTTATCATAAAAGTATGAAAAACTAGTCAATCATAAGTTAAATTAGGTTTTTAATTAAATAAATTATGATAACGACACAAAGAGGTTGGTGATCATTGCGACAGTAGTCACGTCAACTTATCTTTCCACCTAAGCAAAAGAATATTGGTTTTGAATGCAGGCATTGGAAATCAATAATGTTTGTTCAATTCAATAATTGAAGTCCTAATCAGATTGATTAGGAAACGAATTGGTCGGATCCAATGGAAAAGTCTGTAATCAATTGAAAAATGACAACGTTCTTAAACCTTTATCTTTTTCCATATGATTAAAGTTTATGAACTAGATCAAGGAAGATTCATGTTTGATGTGTGTAAATTAAAATAACATTTTCATACTAATCATAGCGTTTTGTATTGCTTTTTGAATCATTTCATATGTTTGCAGGCAGATGAAGAAGAGAAAGATGTTTTGCAGATAAAAATTCAGACAGCAATTTCTGCTCTGAATGGTCCTCATAGCCCAATGAGTATTTGATTCTGATGAAGAAACGAGATGGATCAAAGCTGAAAATGTTATGTGGGGTGTGTTTTCTTTAGTGAATGAGTGTTAACTCACTTTTGCAAGTGTTCTTCTTTTTCATTTTCTCTATGTCGATAGCCTCTCACGTTGTAAGCTTTTACGTACGTTGCCTTCAATGGAATCCAATTTTCATATTTTCCATGGTAAAAATAGCTTCAAAGCAAACTAATATCACAAAAAAATGCCAACAGTAGTATAATATTTATACTAACCTTTAATGCACAAACCTATGATGTTTAATTTAAATTTTGGGGAACAATTGTTAGCACTAATTAACGTTTAAGTTTAATTATTAGTATGTGAAATTTTTATTGTGTATTTGTGTTTTTAACTATTACTACCTCCATCTTTTAATTAAGAGATGTCTAGTGAATTATGGGAATCTACCAAACTAGGAAATTAACAAAATGAACAAGTTTGACACCATACTAATAATAAAATAAAGGCTGGCCACACATGAAAAGGAAAATAAATATGGTTTCTCATATTAGTCTTAATACAAAGTACAAAGATATAAGACATGTAACAAATATATAAATATGATAATAATATAAAGACTAAACTATCATTGATTAATATATATAGAGAGAGAGAAGAGAGTATTATCTAACATAAACATTAACATAAAATATTGAGAATTTGCCAAAAAAATAAAATATTTAATAAAGTGAATTTTTGTAAATAAGTCAACAATCCACGTAACTAAAGACAATATAATAATTTCATGTTGAATATGGTGAAACAAATAAAAAATATAATTATTTGAAAAAATTGAACTAAATTATTATATTTGTTTAGTTTTTTGGAAATGAGCTAAAATATGATTATTTAAACTAAATTGGATTATAACTTATGAGATTAGAAAATATACTATAAAATATATTTATTGATAACAATTTAGATAATTCAAACAATTTAAAAGAAAATAGTAATTCAATTTAGTTTAATTTAATATATTAAAACTATCATAGAATTAATTTTAGGGTAACTTAAGTTCAATCAATGCATTGTGTCCAGTTGTAACAAGCATCTTGCGCACCCCATGGCGTAAAACCTTTTTGATGCCACGTCCCTTTTGATAAACGGCTAAAATTAATTTTTGTAACTTTGATTATTTAGAGTTTGGCAATGAAAAAAAAAAAAAGAAACACAATTTAAGAGTTCTGAGAACTTATGACCCATATTTATTTATTTTACTCACAATTAATTCAATTGGGCAGACTTTTCCAACTTTTCCTTTTTGTTCCTTCTTTAAACATGGACCTATAAAAGAAATTATAACATATCTGAGTCATTGACCCAATGCAATTGCTTGCTACACCCCGACATTTGCTTTCTGCACTCCAAGAATTTATACTTTCAGAAATATTCTTTTGTGTTTTGGAAAATATTTTTGAAAAACAAATTTCTTAGTTTATAAAATGTTTTTTTAATAAGAAAGTTCTCTTTCAGATAATATTTTTCGTAAACTAGTTTTCCTTTCACAGAAAACATTTTCAGTAACCATTTGTCCTCACACCCCTTTTCTGAAAAACGATTTTCCTATACACAAATTTTTTTTATAAAAAACACACCTTCATAAGACATTTTATCCATCCCACAACATATTTCAGATTTTATTTTCTAGAATCCATATTTAAGTATCGAAATATGCAAAAACCTTATACCAACTTTGTAAGCCTACACCAAGTGAATATGCAAAATCAAAAGTCACTTATCTTCCCATTCAAGATGATGCTATCGAAGAAGTTTTTCTTGCATCATATATTATCACGCTCACCGAATAACGTCCACACTACTTAACAACAACTCAATGGAACACTCTCCCTTTATATATTATGCCAAGGACGTTTTTGGTATTGTGAATTTTTAATAAGCAAATGTGGGGTGCAGAAGCAATTGCCTTGACCCAACCGTTCCTGTTTCGGCTTTCTGGGCTCAGCCCATTCTACTATTTTTACTTTGAAAGAATAGTTTTTTGTATGAAGATTTTTCTGAAGTTAATGAAAAAAATTGTCGCACCACGTAAAATTTCTCAAATAATCGATTTTTAAAGATAAAAAGTACATTAAGAAACCACTCTAATATATGGTCTGACATACAAACTTACATAACAATTAATAATTTTTTCTGTCAAAATTTTTTCTAGAATTAATTGCTTTGGTTTTTACGGTAATTTTTACCATTTTTTCATTTTTGCTGAATATTTTAAATTTATAATCTGAAAATAAAATTTAAAAAATTAAAGTAAAGCTGGAGAGATTTATGTAGTATTACACTGAAATATAGAGGTTTGGTGGGGTAGGGTTTGAGGAAAATCGGTAAAAGGGTGCTTTTGTGCTCCCCATTTCGCAATTGTAATAATCCACGGCGTTGTCGTTGTAGTTGTCTTTGTCATGGATTCCCTACTCGCAAACTACGCCTCTTCAGAAGAAGATGAAGAAGAACGGCAACAACCAACCCCACCCAAAACGACGACGTCGTTTTCCTCTCTTCCTCAACCTAAATCATCGCTCTTTCAATCTCTTCCCCAGCCCAAATCATCATCTTCTCTCTTTCAATCTCTTCCCCAGCCCAAATCATCGCCTTCTTCTTTATTTCAATCTCTTCCTCCTCCCAAACAACCTTCCCCCGCCACTTCCACCGAAAACGCCGACCCTAAACCTAAACCCCAAATCCCACAACCACAACCCAAACGCGTAGTGCAATTCAGGCCCCCAATCATCCCTCTCCCAAACCCTACCCAACTTCTCGACGACGACGACGAAGAAGAAGAAGAACGGGATAGGAGAAAGAAAAAGTTAGCGTCCTCCACGCAAACCTCCTCGGTGAAATCCTTCCTCGCCAGTATTCCGGCGCCAAGGAACGCTGCCACTCTCGGTGTTCAGGCGAGTTCCGGTTCTGGTCGGAGATCCATCATCGAAACCGAATCACCGGCACTGGAAACGGCGTCGAATTCTGGCGGTTCGAGCAGTGTTGCCGGGGATCAGACTGTAGGGGATTACGAAAATTATGAGAATTACCAACATGCCACTGACCAGTATGCTGGTTATTATGGCAATTATGGTTCGGGGCCCGAGCCTGAGGCTGGGGCTGCTGCTTATGGAACAGAACAGTACGGGAATGATGGTGAGGCCTATGGAGATTATGGACAGTATGGGAATAATTGGGGTGACGTTTCAGCAGCTCCGGTGCCAGAAGCTTCTGGGATTAGTGAAAGTGTGGTGAGGATTCCTGGGAAGAGAGGGAGGCATGAGGTTCCCACGGAAGTTATAGAGGTGAAGCAAGATGAGTTGATAAAGAATCGGCCCAGAGAGGATCAGGTGAAGCTAACTGGGATTGCGTTTGGACCAACTTATCAGGTATTCTCATTTCTGAACTTCTGTTTTTATATGTTGGGCAGTTGGCTTAGTTGGCGGTAAGGCGGTAAGACTAGGTATTCAGTTTTATTGGCTAGTTATTCAGTGCCCTTTTAGTATAGTGCATGTGTGACTGTTGGCTGGGGAGTTGAAAGTTGTTGAAAGAAAATATGTTTCGAGTGGTTTGTTGTGAGATAATTTAGCCTGCTTGACGTGAAAATATATCTAGATAGTAGGAGATTCTTTGGACAGGTCTTTTGCTTAACAGGTGGGGATTGTTTTGGAGAAAATTTGATAAATGTTTTGTATTGAGAGAGTCCTGATCTTCCTTGTTGCAGACTAACCTCCATTTACCTCATAAATCCAGGATAGATCTGATTTATCTGTCTAAAATAATTTGAGTAAAAATAGACTGCAAAGAATTAATAAAATACAAATATAACACTGTTGCTCCAATACCCATCTAGAATAGCCCAAACAGCGAAAGTAATCATTGATTATGATATGTTTGTCTGTACGATATCAAGATTTGAGCATTGTAAAGAAAGGACTAGATATTATTTGCTGAATCACGTGTAGTGTAAAGTACTGTTGCTTATATGGGTTCTTGAGGCGGTGATCGGGGTAGTAGAAGGCTACAAAATTAGTGTCCTACATTTTTGTGAGCAGCTGAGCAAATTCATGACTAATTGGGTTCAAAATAAACAGAAAAGAAATATAGACCTTAGAAATTTTGGTATGTGGAATGATAATTTTATTGCATCTGGCTGGAAGAAACACAATACTCAGACATCTAAGAAGTTGTTTATAATATGTCAAGAGAGATATTGTTCTAAAGCATTGGGAAATTGGAAATATTAGATTGCCAGTTTTGTTAAAAGTCCTCAGTTAAATTGAAAGATGAATGTACCTCTTGGATTTTGTTATTTGAAATTTAGTGATAAGGTTATTGGGTACAGTTCTTAGAATATGGTTGTTGACCTATTCCTTTAGCTTAAGGGACATGGAATGACAGTTCTCTAGTAATTGCATGCAAGAGGCCCACCCCTGCCTTATAAAATATCCTATGATTAACAACCTGTTAATTCCTTGCTCTAGTTCCCAAACAAATATTGGGTAGAAGGGGGTTTTCATAGATAACTTATTAACCTTGGGAGATTAATCATTGAGAGAGATTGATGACCAGTTAATCCCTTCTAGTGCAGGTCCCAAGTGAATATAGGGTATGGAAAGATTTTCATAGATAGCCATAACAGAGTTCTTATTGATGGATACCTCATGGTCGTTATTCGCCCAAGAATTTTATGGGAACAGATATGAAGTGCATAAATAACTTTATTATATTGATTAAAATATGAACATTATTCTTAAATGTCCCTGCTCAAGGTTTACTAGCAAGTGCATACATTAATGATCATATCTCATCGGTCATGAATATGGCCGATTCTTTAACATTAATTCACATTAGAAGAATATTCACTCACCTTGAGAACACTGCATGCAGTTCCCAAGTGACAATGGTGTGAGGTTCTTTGTTCTGAAATCACTACTCATTGCAGTTGCTTACTTGAGGGACTATATGTTTTTATATTGTCAAACATCTTTTGTGCTAGGTGGTTTTAAAGTTAATCATTCAACCTATTACCAATAACCTGGAAGGAGGGTGACTTAGATGAGATTTATTCCTTCTACATAATTAAAATGATGTTTCCAAGCCCCTTGATCGAGTGAGATTGTATAATGCTTGTCTATGTTGAAGTGAGTCAACGAGACATTATCCTCATTTGTTTTAGTTAGCATGCTCATATATCAAGAAGCTAAAACTTGAACTATACATGGGTGATATGATCTGGGGCTTGTATTCTATAGAGTAAAGAGCTTAGTTAGACATGCTGATCATTGTTAAATAATGTCAAACCATTAAAGTTCACTTCACTTAATAGTGATGTGTCGATAGATGCCACTCTTTTGTGAAGTTAAAATGGAACTTTTGTATCAGCCATCAGCAATTTGTAAAGGTAGGCCAACTATAGTGGCCCCATAGGCCATGGCAGCACCTGTATTTGGTGGATTTTTTTACGTATCCCTCATTGATAATCGTGCTCATCTTACTAGGAACTTGCACGGTAAAACACTTAGACTGGGTTGGTATTGTAATTTAAATGTATAAGATGAATTTAGTTTGTAGTTCAATTATAATTAAGTCTACTAATGAAGGTATGTTGGTGTGTACAAACTCTTCATAAGCTTGACCTAGGTCATATTTTGATATATATTAGCTGCTCTCCTCACTGGTCACTGAGCCATATTGCTTATATATTTATGAAATTTATCTCATCTTCCTTTTATGGAGACAAAAGAAAGCTGGAGAAAAGCTGACCATGAATTTCTCTCCTCATTCCATATAAAAGGGTCATTTAAATATAGAAGTGTATAATTGTTGTTTGCTGAAATCATGGGAATTTGACTGTTTACGCTCACATCTGTACAATTATCATTATATTAGCTTCAGAATGAGTTTTTTAATTTTGAATGCTTGTATAACAAGAGATATCTTTCACACAGGGTGTGCTTTTGTGTCTTTTTCTTATATTTAGTTAAAGGAATTATGGCATATCTTGCATTGTTTTTATTCTGAATTATTGTAGCTTCATCTTCTGCCGAAACTAACTAAACTATAAATTATCCCATAAAAATTAAAATATTAATTACATTTTAACTTGAGCCATATGGAGTATGACCCATACAAGGGAATGAAACAAATGAAATAAAAGTCTGACCCATACTTTAAACCCAAAACTTCCGAAGTCCAAAACATCACGAATCCAATGATACCGTACGTCAATATGTTCAGATCTACCATGAAAAGTAGGATTCTTTTCAAGATGAGTAGCACTTTAACTATCACAAAATAAAACATATCTTTACTGTTGAAAACCAAATTCTTGCACAAATTTCTTCTTATGCTCACTCTCCATAGTCTCTTCATAGCATTCAGATTTTCCCCTGTCAATGAAAAACACATATTCATTAGATAAGTAGAGGGCAAACACTGTCTAGAAGACCTCCTAATAGGAAAATGAGGTTCACCACCAACATCATCAATATCATCAACAGAATCATTTCTAACGTGATCCTAGACATCATAATCATGACTGTCAAAATCTGCTACATTAGACGTGTATCGATTTGAGTAGCTGGATTAAAATCAACCACATCGTCAGTGCTCGGGGACTCTGATTTTTGTGTCTTCTCAATATCTTCAATGGTTTGATCCTCCACAAAAATAACATCACGACTTCTGACAAACTTCTTTTCAACAGGATCATAAATCCTATAGCCAAACTCATCATGGTCCTAACCAAAGACATCTAATTTGGACCTCTCATCTTTCGGCACATACACAAATGCCTTGCAGCCAAAGACACGAAAGTGATTATAGGAGACATCTTTCTCATACCACACACTGTCAGGAACATCAGCCTGCAAAACAACAACTGGAGATAAATTTATAACATGTGCAGTAGCATATAAGGCCTCACCCCAAAATGATCCAGGCAATTTTGCTTCAGAAAACAAACATTTGACTTTCTCCATCAATGTCCTCCATCAATGTCCTATTCATACTTTCTATCAAGCCATTGAGTTGAGGAGTCTTGGGAGTTTTCTGGTGTCGAATATCTTGCCGCCTACAGTATTCATCAAAAAAGTCCACAATATTCACCACCATCATCAGTAAGAACACATTTCAGGTTCTTTCCAATTTCTTTTTCAACTGAAGCTTGAAATTGTTTAAATACGCCAACCACCTAGTCCTTTGTCTTCAAAACATAACCTAAAGTTTTCTTGAATGATCATTAATGAAAGTAACAAAGTAAAGTCCACCATCAAAAGTCTTGGTCTTTATTGAACCACAAAGATCTAAATGCACCAACTTAAGTATCTCTAATTTTCTAGAAGGAAGATGGCTTTTGAAGGAGACTCTGTGTTGTTTCCTAGCTAAGCAATGAACACATTTTTCTAATTTGGCTTCTTCCAAGCCTGGGAGTAAATTCTTCTCGGCTAAACAATTCATCCCCTTCTCACTAATGTGGCTAAGGTTCTTATGTCATAAATCAGATGAGTTATCCCAATCAGCAATATTTATAACATTAAATAAAATAGAAGCTTTAGTCAATACAGACCAGAAAATTTCATATCACGGGCCACAACCAAAGAACCCTATGTAAGCTTTCATTGTGCACCACCAAAGGTATTAAAATAGCCATTATCATCTAGAACACTAGCAGAGATCAAATGCGAACGGATGTTTGGTTTGTGTCTGACATTTTTCAAAATGAGTTTTGTCTATTTGCTAGTTTTCAAACAAACAATACCAATGTCAATTGCCTTTGAAGTATCATTGTTATCCATCTTCAACACACCAAAATCACTTGGAGTATAAGATGAGAAAAAATCCTTTCTGAAAAGTAACATGAAAACTGATACCACTATTAACAACCCAGCTAGAATCATCACAGGCAACATTAATCATATTTTCATCATAAATAATCACAAGATCATTTGGAGTAGTTGTAACAACACGATTACCATTCTCATCATTCTTCTTCTCTTGGTTGTCTTCGTTGTCATTTTTTTGCTTATAACAAAATTTCTGAAAATGACCTTTATTACCATAATAGTTGCACTCGAAGGGTTTCTGCTTAGTCTTTGATTTGCTTCGGTGCTTGTTTTTACTTCTATGACCTCTATCTTGATTTTTGTCTCTACTTCTCTTCCTGTAACCAAAAAATCTCTGCTTGTGAAGAGAGAGCTTGCTGAGTTTGATGCCGGACTTCATTCAAAATAGCAATTTTTACTAAATTTATGATCATAACGCCACTAGGAGCATAATTAGTTAAAGTAACACGGAGATTCTCCAATGAATCAGAAAGAGTATTAAGCAACCATTGACAAATATAGTCATAAACCATCTCATGCTCAAAAGTCCAGTCTTTATTAGACTTGTTTTCAAGTTTCTAAGTAATAAAAACAAGTAAATGTAATATTTTAACCCATAAGAAATCCTTCATTTTTTCTCTCCACTTATGATAATTAATCCCGTTCAAACTAATTATTTTATCGTAATTAGGCTCTATCGTTTAATCAAGTAAATTTTCTAGAAAATAAATAAAATAGCTATGATGTTACTTGATGGGAAAATCTGAGGGAAGAATACCGGAGAGCTCAAACAAATGAGACAAGAGCCAGACCCATACAAGGCTTCAATCCAAAACCTTTAAAACCTTTAAGACATTGAGTTTATGAATATTTTTTCTTATATTTTATTTAACTTTCTCATTCTCAATGTAAGACTTAGATTCACACTTGGATAATTAATTGATGTACCTTGAGCAGCTTGTGTTTTTTCCCTCTTTTAGTATTGATAAAAAAATGAAAAAGAAAAAAACCTACATATTTTCTTTGTCTTATTTTTACTTATCATTATATTTTAAATGTTAAGAAGTGCTCTTCTTGTTATCATTTAGTTTTCTTTACGTCAGATTTGTGAAAGAAAGGAAAGAATTTTTTTCCCATCTGCACCATTTTTACTAGTGTTACTGAGCTAGCAGTAATGCTAACAAAAAAAAGATAAATGTTTATTTTTGCATTGCTAGAATTTAGGAGTTTATCCATGTGTCAGTACAGATTCAAATCGTTCAAGAAATAGGAAATCTTGGTCACTGGCAGTTATTATCCGGTTGTACAACTGGTATAATTTTTCTTCTACTCCCTAGAAGGGATGTTTCTATCAGTTACCTTGTGCTTACTAAATGTATTCTTGTAGCCTGCTTCGACAAAAGGGAAGCCTTCAAAGCTGCACAAGAGGAAGCATCAAATTGGTTCATTGTACTTCGATATGAAACAAAATGAAATGAAACTCGCTGAGCGGCGTGCAAAGGGCATGCTTACCAAAGCTGAAACGCAAGCAAAATATGGATGGTGATTTGGGACGATGATACTGGAAACACTTCCGTTACAACGTAAATGACAGTGAAATTTTTCATTTTAATTGCGGTCCATGTGTACATTTGCTCCGTTTTTCAGTAAAATTGTGTATTTCTATCCTTGTAGACCGTAGATTTTATACGGCACACTTTCTTATGACAAAAAAATAACTTTTCTTTCTTTTACTTGCTTTAGTAACCAGGCTTTAAAATGTTATTTGTCATTTGTTCTTTATCGTTGGTTAGCTTAAAACAAATCATATGCGTTTACTTAAATTACAAGTTGATTGTGAGATCAATTGTCATGAAAAGAGCAACGTTATACTATTTGATCTATAATTTTTTTTTTCAACTTCTATATAAAAGGAAATCTTTCTCTAATTAACTTTCAAGGAAGTATATATATTTTTTGAAACTTCTGCCCACTGAAAAAGATTTTCTTAAATTGTAATTTTTTTGTCTCTTAATACAAATGTCCAACTAGACAAAATGCAATCTTAAAACTAAAGTGTCTTGGGTATAATGACTTCAAATAAATGTTCAATTTATTTGATCATCCATATTTGTGTTACATAATGCGTTAAGCACTACTATTATGATGTTTTTAGAGAAGTGTACGACGGGATGTGATTGATAACATTTTCAATTATCTTAAGAATTTTGTTCGTAATAGAGGTTTACAACAATGTAATTTTTCATGTGTAAGATTTTTGAAAAATTTGTTATCAGGTTTGAAAAAATAGGTAGATTTTATTTATTTTGAAAAAATTTATCATCAACATTACTTTATTTTTATTTATACAATAATATTCCTAGTTATAATATTTCTAAAACACCACTTAAGTATCAACATGCAATTAACATTGAGCATTCTAGATATAGTGTGTTTTTTCATTGAAGGTGAAATGTCTAACTCCTTTGCAAAACAAGATTTTTTGGGTACATTTGTAATCTTTGCTTGACAGAGATAATAAATCTAATTTGGGATAAGAAATTTGCACACAATATTAAAGAACCATAAAATAGACACATAATCTATTTTAGAGAGAGATACTAGTAATGTACTTTTAATTTTCTAAAGTGAAACTCTATGCCTATCCCATTAAATTATGAGTCCACTCTCTATTAGTGAGACTAATATGTTATTTTACTTGTATAATAAAACAGTGCTTATAAGAAAATGTCAAAGAGTGTGTTAACTGCATTTTTTTTTTTTTCTTCTTGGCATGCTTAGAGTTCCTAAAGATTTCCAACGAAGTAAATTAAATGCCGCAAAGCTACACTTATGATGTTGGCAACAGTGGCATCCCTTTCCCTTACAAACCAAAATCACCCTTATATGATTTATGAAAATCATTAAGATTCAAATCCAACATCAACTATAAATAAATTGAAGGCATAAATCTTTAAAGCATCGAGACGGGACCAAAGGAAGACCTTTGTTCCCATTTTGACAAACTAATGTATTCATCCATGCGAACATGCATACAGATTTACAACAATCCAAAGGAAGATGAATGACCTATTTTTTCCATTGAAACTACACAAATCTAAGTTCTATTAAAAGGTTGAGCCATTGAACCCAAAGAATGACCGCTGCACCAGAAAACAAATATAATGAGAATAGAAAGTAATGAACACAAAAATTGAGACTATGCATGACATTCATGGCATGGACAGGAGCTATTTGAAGAAGTATTATTGACCCACCCACCTAGATAATGTTCATAAATGGGCTTCAGCAAATTCAAAACTACGAAAAAATAAACTATATATAGATCACTTCTTGAGATAAAAAAATACAAGGAACAGAGGAACATAATAGGACATGATAAAATGAGCGAAGATATTTTCTTTTGTAGTAACAAGCATACTTCTTATGACTGATAAAAAGATATTTAATCTATTACTACAGACAAAATATGGCTAAACAACATCCAAATTCAATTTATACTTAATAACTTGTATCATTAGTAACCATTCCCTGAAAAACAGCACTAATTCAATTCCATTTTTTGCTTCTTCCAAAAAACATTCTAAAAATCATAATAGAATTGCATGGATACAAAATAAACCTCTATGTTCAAACAACCAAAAAAGCTTCAATATACTGTGGCAGAGAATTAGACAAGATACATGAACAAAATCACTACACCCCACAAACAAATATTTCAAAAATCCAGACAATACCAAAAGGCGGTAACCAATATCAATTAGCAATATACTCTGAATCACACAAGTCAACATAAACAAAGCAGCCATTTACCTGAACATCATAAAACTTGATATAAAATCGGGAACTGTCAACGTAAAGCTTAGTTTGAAGAATCTCTGCAATGGTAGAACTCAATTTTCCATTTACACTCGGACCAAGGCCCCCAATTGATATCAATTCTCCGTAAGCAGCAGGCTCTTCAGTTCCAGCAAATTCAATAGGCACGCCCCCATTCAACAAAATCATCACATACTGGAATGCAATCCCCCATAAAAAAAAAAAAAAAGAAAGACAAAAATTCATGTCAACTTATACTGAAAATTAAAGTAACAAAACAACTATTAAACCGTGGAACATCAAAATACCGAAAAACTAAACAGGAAAAAGTGTCATCAGACACCACTAGTGTCCAGTCTTGAAGGTAAATGGTATCCTTAATAAATTTCCTGACTAAAGTTCTGATATTTTTATAGAGTAATTTGATCAAACAAGTGGTGAACAGTGTTGAAAGAGAGTGAGTGAAGGAGAAGAACAGAGGATAAAAGTGGACTTAACGGATTCGGGTTTTCCGATGATTTTTGCAACCGCTTTTGTGGCATCTCTGAGGATGTCAGAAGCAACGACGGTGTCAACCGGCACATTTGTGAAGAGATTCAAAGTGGGCATTGCTGGCACCAGTGAGTGGCTTTGGGTCAAGCCTTTAGGATAACTTCTCTCCCTATGATAGTAACATCATTTCTTAAGTCCACTGTATATTATATATATATATCAGTTTAATAGATATGAAAATCAATCACAAACTAATTTTGCATCAGGTTTTTTATCTATTAAAATTTCAATTGTCTCTTTTTTTTATTTTAGTATGTATGAATTTATTTTTGAAAATACTCAGTTAAAAGTTTGTTCTTATTATTGTATTTGATATTTTCCTTTATCCTAGTAATGTATATGTTAATAATTTGTTTTTTAGTTTTTATTAATTTTTAAAAGAATTAATTGAAAATAAGCAAAATATTATAGAAACTAAACCAAAGAATAGATGTATTACCAGAACTAAAACAATTAAGAAATGAAAAGGAATTACAACACCACATGTAAAACACTCACATTATCAACGTATACTTAATACTACAAGTTTAAAACATTATAATTTTAGGTAGTCATATATCCAAAACAAGATCAAAGGAAGATCTTGTATTACGATTAAGATGATACTGAACTGTGACACAAACAATTGGTATATATAACAGTGAAGTACAGAACGTGGAACAAACCTTATCCTTACAACCAAAAAACCAGAGAAGTGAAGATGAGAAAGCACTCTTACCAACACAATCCCACGCCACTCTGGTAAAAACACCAACCTACAAATATATCAACAACTACACACAATCATCTAATGTTAATGGTTTAGTAATACATTCATCCCTTATTGAAACAAACACCACGACTTATTACAATCACATTCGACAAAAGTTCTATATTGAAGAAGTGATAAAACCTTAAATCCAAAATCATTTTCCTTTTGTGTAAAAAATGTATTTTACTATTTTTCATTTTTTTTATTACACAGACCGGTTCACTTACCCTTAGGGCTATCTCTCAAACAAGTGCACCCCTTCTTTCTTTTCTCTAAGTTTAATGGTTGAATACAAGTTGATAGTTTTAATGACAGAATACCATGCGACATGTTCATGAGAATTATTAAGCTTTGTTCCTATTGTTGCTAGAAAATAACCTTCTTTCTTACTCATTGCTTTAAATAACTCCAAAAATAAAATATGTAGTAAAAGAAATACAGTGTTTAAGTTTAAAACATCAATTGTTTTAAATTATAAAAAAAGATATATATTTTTTTATGATAATACTTTATGCATGGTTTAGAGTGAAAATAGAGTCGATTTAAATTTTAGTATTCACAACTACAAAAGATTATTTAATTATAAATTATTCTTAATGTGGCTCAGAGCTTTTTTAATTGACAAATAAATGTATTACCATATAAATTATGCAAGTTATAATTTAACTTATTATAAAAATATAATTTATGTTCCTTTAAAATTTAAAATTATTTTAATCTTTAAATATCAAAACCTATTACTGGTTTATATATATATATATATATATATATATATATATATATATATATATATATATATATCAGTGACCATTCCAATTAATACTCAATAGTGTCTAATATGATATTAATCTTCCCAATGTTAAATTGGGTAACCACATATTATCAAGACATATTTTAAAACATTTTATTACTAAATCAAATTTAAAATATTTGAAATTTCTAATATCTATAGTGTTATGTTTTATTAAATTGAGAATATTTAATGAACGAGTAAATTAATAAAAACTTTTTAAAACTTCTCGATACTGCATCAAGTTTAAAATACACTTTTAATATCTAAAATCGGAAATATTGCATTAACTAAATATTTTTTTATTTTCAAGTATTTAAGGTAATTGGCAAAAAAAACTATTTTGTAATTGCATAAACAAAGCCCCACGAGGCGCCGGATAGTATTTTATCCTTAAATCTTGGAACTTGATCTGAACCATTAGATTTGTGGAATGGGTTAAAATAAGTGGTGGAGAGGGCTAAAGTGGAATCTACGCCTTTCAACACATCCACAACTAAAGTAATGATAATAGTTAGCATTGCAAGGATAAAATAAAATAAATATAACATGGTTTGCATGCCCTATAGATCCCATAATTATGCTTTAAATCAATTCACATATACACTACAAAACTAAACATCCTCCTTAAAATGGTTAATATTTCATTTCATTACATTTTCTATGGCACTGCTCAACTCTCGGCCACATAGATTACCAAATTACACATGGCATTGACTCTCCCCAATCAGACCCAATTAGAACAATTTGGCTCAAAATGAAGTCATTGTGAACTAGAGAGAGCAATTCAAAGTCTGAAAGTACTATAGCCTCCTAGACCAGAAGATCCATACCCGCTGTAGGGTTGCGACGACAAGGAAGATGACGAATAAGACGAACTGCCCAGCTGAGGGTAAGAAGACCTCAGACCTGTATCTAACCTGCTGTAATTACTCACGACAGGTTCTTTGTGATTACTTATAACTTCCTGTAACGCAAGACATTTCTATCAGTATAAGCGTACAAAGTAGTCTAAGTATGGCAAAAAAACCCTATCATACGGATGCACTCATGATATACGTGGGTAAAATCCTTAAGATATTAAATAGATATCTCCAATGGACGTCCAAGATTAGTAGTATAAGTCTTTTAATTACTCACTTGTTCATGGGACAGGTAGAGGTATCATAGAGCTACCCGCTAATCATTTTATTTTTTATATTTAAAATAAAGTATCAAATGATCAAAATAAAGTTATTGGTGTGAAATATTAATCATTGAAGAATTATGGTTGTGATCATGCCAACTCTTTATTCCACAATCAGTAAAACAGTCCTAAAGAGGAGGCATAGGAATATTAAGTACAACGTGCTTGCAAGAAAATTTAAGAGTAATACATAGAAACTAATAAGTCTGATAATTTCATTTGATAATAAATAAATTTATAAAATGAAGTTCTCACATCTTATGTTCAATCCCATCACCCCAAAACGGATTGGTTTGTTCAGGTTTACTAAGGGAAAGCCCAGCTAACACACATCCAATCACAATCATATGTACCTTAAAGATAATCATGCAATGGTCATATGTTTTGACTTGCAAGTATTTGATAGGTTCAGATTCTACCCACTTAATGTTCTAGATTATTTTGTAGATGTATTTATGAAAACCGACATTTCTTTCTCCACCCCTACCAACATATTACGGACAAGAATATCAAACTAATATACACATAAAAGAAAATGTACCTGCACAAGCACACACATATAAACCCAAAGCATATATCAGTCATACAAAAGCAACAGGACCACAAAAGCATGACTTTCGTTTGGAGGTTTGAGTCTCGTACCTGAATCAACTGTTGTGCTGTCTGAACCTGAGATGAGGTGCCTTTTATTTCCACAATGATTTCATCAGGCACCCGGCTCTCCTGCACGGTCAATATGGCTCCACTGGTGCGGCGAATGTAATCAATATTAGTCCCCTGTATACCAATAATGTCCTCTGCATAGGACAGTGGTATTTGCATTGTTTGTATTACCTAATAAGTGGAAACAATAATTGAAGGTGGAAGTTACCATCATTGTCGAACACTAAAATAATAAAAACAAAGAAGAATGGTGTATAAGCAAATATGTAGAAGCGGAAAAGAAAGCATGCCTTCGGTCCACGTTAAAGTGACAAAATCATATAGTATGAGTCACTTTAAAAGCTTGGCCCATAACCAGATCATCATGAGAATAATACGTACAAAAGTACATGTATAATAAATCAGAAATTAATGTACCTTCATTTAAAATTTGGACAACATGAATCAAATATATAAAAGCTCTTATATAAAAAAATAGTAATAATGGTTATTTTTGGGTTAAATTACCTATTTGGTCCCTCAATTTATTTGATTCAATTTAGTCTTTATTTTAATAAAAAGGTCCAATTAAGTATCTTAAATCAATAAAAGGCAGCAACTTTTGGCCCTTATGTTTAACTGGGATCAACTTTGTTAGTTTTGTGATTATTAGTAGTTTTCATGTGAATATGGGTTGTTAAAAACTGTCACCATATTTGCTATTATTCAACAATTTAAAAAACAAATGTAATTACAAAAAACAATATTATTTCACTGATACTTCTTCCTCTTCCGCTCATAGACACCACTCATGATAATGTCAACCTCACCGGACTGTTCTGCCTGCATCTATCTTGAGACTGGAGCATCGGATTACAGTCCTGAAAGTTCAGATAGACGTCAACTCATACTAATCTAGTCGTTGACTTGCCACAACAACATAGGGTTATTCACCAAAATCATCGGTTTGCTCAGCCTCTTTCTTTCCCAACTCAGGTTAACGTGACATGAAAATCGGCATCTCACAGTTGATATGAAACCCCAAGCACGACACTTTCTACTACCTCAGCTTGAAAGAAATCAGCACAGGAACAAGAATGAAGAGGAAAAGAGCGGTGAGTGGGTTTTGGGGTTTGGTTATAAATCGGAGAGAAGGGAAAAGGTATGTTGACATTTTAGCTGCCCTCTGTTTGAGTATATTACTCTGTTTGAACCTATGACACACAGATGTCAACTGACAGCTGCCTTTCTGTTGTTTGTTGGGATAGTTACACAGCTATCAATTGACAGCTGTATTTCTGTTATAAGTTTGTCATGTTTCGAACCTAGCTAGCTAGTTAGAATAAGCCATGTGTAAAAGTATCTTTTGTAACTGAAATTTCTAACAACTCTCTCATCAATGAATTCAAATTGTATCTCATTTAATTCTATTGTATCACTTTAATAACCTCCCATCATCATTGTGTTGCAATTTGCAAACTATGGAGTAAAGTGAAAGTTGCAGAGAGAAGTGTTTCAGACAACAAAATCTGTTTTTTAGTTTTACTTTCAAGCTGCATTTAATTTATTTTATGTTTTATTTTTAATATAATAATAATGTTTCGCATTTAAAAAAACCACCATTAAGTGTAAGCAAAACTGACATAAGTTACAAGATTAACAGTTCCAGGTCAATTCAACAGACGGGCAAAGGTGCTGTGATTTTTAAAATTGTGGAACTCAATTGAACCTGTTAGTAAAAGAGAGACTGAATTGAATCAAATAAATACAGGGACCAAGTAAACTAGCCTTTTTTTTTTATAGATGGTAAGAAACAAAACAATGGTATTGACGAGTTTCTAAGGAAATTCCCATATCAAATAGAACATGATATTTGTTGGTGCATGAAATTACTAACCGTGGTAACAATAGGAGGAGCACTGGAACGACTGAGTGCTGAAGAACGAAGACTAGAAAGTGAAGAATCTTGCCCATATATTGACATTGTAGAGGGAGGGAGCAATGAATCCAAATGACTTTCACGGTCAACAAAGAGAGAATCCCTTTTTGATGAAAGAGGAATATCATTCACAATGCTAGGCTGTGAAGCACTATGCAGTGATGGTTTGTCAACCCAAGTAGTATCTACTTGCCGCTCTTGGGAGATTGTTGCGTTGTACTTGAACAAATAAAGACACAGATCTTAGTGTAAATACGTGATATTCAACATAGGAACTAAATAAAATAGCAGTAAAAGTACATTATATACACTTGTATTGACATTTTCAACATAATTCAAAATTTGGAAAAATAAAACTTACACTTTTCTCAAATAAGGGCAGAACACTGGGGTCAACCAAAAACTTCCTCAGGTGCCCAACTACTGCTTCCAGAGCGTTAAGGACCTTCATGGCTTCTCCCTGCAGCTCAACAATCCTCTCATCCGCAGCAGCATAAAAGGGAACCTCGTCTATCAGGAAAATGATTTGGTATCAAAATCACTTCCATCATTGAACAAAAAAATACATTGACAGAAAACCAATAAAAAGCTCTTCCTCATTAGGAGCACAGATGTTAAAAATGACAACAGCAACTGGAAAAGGCTCCTCTAAAGTGAGATTGCCTTTAAATTAAGCAAGGACGAATGGATTCTTGAATTTCAGTGGCCTCAGACCAAAGTGCACTTTGAATAAAGGTTATGAATACATCTTTACTTCATTTAGATTCTAACCACTATCTAAGTGGTAAAATACTGAAAAGACAAAACCACCTCATTTCAAGAATCTTCCGTAGAAGCCAGGTAAACCAAATGTCAGTAATTAAATATATGATTCAGCACACTTTATATGACATCAGTCAATATAAGGAAGAATAGGCAAAATAAGGATGCTATCAAGGCAGGGAGAAAATCATTGATGATGTATGCCACATTATCAGATAACAGGACAGCAGGCATACCTCCAGATAGTACTCTAACGGACGCACTGGTACTTTCTTGTATAGATTTAATTAATGAGCCCTGCTTTCCAATCAAATTGATAGCCTGCGTTGAGGCCACCAATAAACGAACAGAACAAAACGCAAGCCCTGCTGCTTTATTCTCGCCATCAATTTCAGACAACCCCGAGATACGTTTAAAAATCCTTATGACAGCATCCATTGCAGGAGAAAGGGGTGCCTCTGGCTCTTCCTTCCCTGATATGAGTACCTAAAAACAAAATTCAAACAATATCGTGACAAAACAGAACTACAAACACAAATCAAATATAAGTCATCGCCTAAGCATAAGCGTGAAAAAAAAGAAAAAAAAGTTATTTCGAAAACAAGCATCATCTACACAAAACATAAACCAATTAAATAACGTAGTTAACTTCCATTCACTTTGGCAATTTCCTACCTGCATTGAAAGCTGCAAGCAACATAAATTATAAGGGAAACAACATCGTTATGTGCATGACAAAAGATTATCCCCAACTGAAACAGACACGGTGGCATGATTTATAATTCAAATAAAAATATTGGAACCTAAGCAACGTGGCAATAATACATAAATAGATACGGCCATACCACCCACAAGCATTTTTCAGGGGTAAATAACCGTAGGTTCCCATAGATTCAAACCCTAACACTACAGGTGAAGTTACAACCATTGATACTACGCTTATCATGTGCCTCCCGTAAGCATTAGCAAATTCAACAGACAAACGACTCCACAAATACTATAAAACAGTCCTATAAACTATATATGTATTAAAAGCATCTTATTGGAACCTAAGCAACGTACACCTATCATGTGCCGCCTCTCGTAAGCATTAGCAAATTCAACAGAGAAACCACCCCACAAATACTGTAAAAAAAGTCCTAGAAACTATATATCATCAATGAAACCAGAATAAAAATGTAAGTTAGAAACTAAGGGAATGATATGGGAAGTAACGCAATGAACTAAAACCAAAACTCGAGCACAAAGAATCCAACTTGTAGCCTCCAGGCAGAGAAAATAAAAATCCATACTAGTACTATGCAGGCAATATTGAATATTCCACGAGAAATGACGGAGTCTAACAAAACCTAGCAAATAATAAAAACGAAGAAACCCTAGAAATGAAATAGGGAACACTCACGATTCGATCGGGCGTGCCAACCGCGCCGTCGAGGACTCGAATGCGAGCTTTCGTTTCCTCGCAGGTCTTCTTGATGAGCTCCCCCTTGCGGCCAATGATGCTTCCGACTTTGAGGACCGGCACGATGAGACGGAATACGCAGAGGCCGGGCCATCCCGGCCACCGCTTCTCGGCAGCGGCCTCGGTAGTGGAGTCGTCGGCGGTGGGGGAGGGAGGTTCAGCTTGGTCGGGATTTTCCGATAGAAGGGGACTGGTGGTGCCGTTTTGGATTGGGTCGAGGGTGGCCATTGAAGAAGAAAGTTGGAAGTTAGGGTTTATGGAGTTGGTTCGTTGATTCGTTGGGTTCAGGTTTATTCTTGTGTCTACCGAAATTCTCAATTTGTGAAGACTACTACTTACAAAACTACCACCTTAAGTTTATTCTTAACTATTCCCTCTATAAACCGGCATTCCTCACGTGCTCCTCGCGTGATTTTCTTCTTCGTAAAGTGTTAATTCATGTATATTATATATTATTTATGTCAAATAAGTAAAATTTTAAAAAGGTATAATTTTTGTTTTATCTCACAAAGTTTATCTTTCCGCACTGAACAAAATGAATTTGATGTCATTTGCACATGTTTTAAATATTCTTTTTTACAAAGAGAGGTTACTTATATTTTCAAAACTGGTTACACATGAAAAATTGCACAATTTAATTTATGCTACAATTTAGTTTTTCTAACTTTGCTTACTATTAACATAATTTAGACTTTTATTTCTGATAACTAAAAATTGACAATTAATAAATATATATAATTGCAAACGAAATTGTGAGAAAAATAATATATATATATATATATATATATATATATATATTTAATTTATTATGATGAATTTTCTATGACAACAAATATTATTGTGGTTGAATAAGATGAAAAATTGGTAAATCATCATGTTAATGTTAAAAATAGTGATTTAAAAATTGTTCGAACGGTTTGATTTGCTTTAATTTCGGTCAATTTTTTCAAAAAATTCCCATTGATATTCACACATAATTTTGGCTGAAATTTGAATTCTAGCAATTAAATTTATTAAAATACCTCACGAAATGAAATTTTCATTTGATATTAAAATTCTCAATCCAAACCATCCATTTTACCATGAAGCATTTTAAATCCTTATAAAGATCAATTAGTCTTTTAAATTCCCTAATGAAAATGTCTTTAACATAAACACGTTTATCCCTTAAATTAAATCGATCTGATAAAATTAAAATCAGTTGAGAGATTTGCTGAGAAAAACAAAGTAAAAAGAAAATGTTTCTTTGCGATGAAAAAAAAAAAATGCTCGTGATCAAACAAATTGTCTAATTGTTAGTTATATTTTTAAACGATTTATTGGAAACGATTTTCTTGAACTTCTATTGTTTAAGTTATCTTTTTAAATTATCTGCCAAATTCAAAGTGACCTAGCTAATTTTAGCACAGTCCAAAATTAATCTCCAGGCCCAAATGGAGAAGAGAAACTACTTTGCCTGGTATAGCATTAGGCCTTACTTTTTGTACCAACCCTTCTTACTATTCGCACTACCAATTCTTTTGCATGAAAAATACCTATAATCTTACATACATAGGTTGAGTTTTTAATGTTTTATGCGGATGGCATGAAAGAAAGTAGAAAAGGAAATATAAAAAATATATAATTAGAATGAAAATGAAACAAGCTAAAAGAGAAGTTATTTAGATGAGAAGTTAGGTAAGTTTGCTTGTTATTAATAGTTTTATATTACTATTACTTATTATTTTAAGCATTGTTTATTATGAGTGTTTGAGATCTAATTTTTCATTGTTGAATAATCACTTAAACCAAACTTAAAACTAAATGCATTTCAGATCTAATTTATTATAAAATTTGAAGTGAACCTAACTAATGTTTTTCTGTTTTGTTTGGTCTGTTTTTTGATTTTTGTTAACGTAAGATTGTTAAGCATCTTCTAGTAAAGAATTGTCAAAAGTTTTATAATACAAAATTATCAAAGAGAAAGACATGCTGGGATTTTTTTTATATAATTTTGGATATATTTATAGTTTTAATACTTTTTACAATAATAAATAAATTATATAATCTGATAAATAAAAATTAAAATATAAAAATATTATCATGATAGGTATAAATGTATTATAATTAAAATATGATCATATACAAAATAACATTCAAAACTGTTAGTTGCTATTTAATTATATATATGTATATATGTATATACATATATATATATACATATATACATACATATGTATGTATATATATATATATATATATATATATATATATAT
>Ga0099825_1002504_pt1 | contig 24399 bp, 12 predicted proteins | sample SiratroredBW_FD_76838 | JGI IMG/M metagenome (GOLD analysis project Ga0099825, IMG submission 76838) | Root nodule microbial communities of legume samples collected from California, USA - Siratro red BW | ecosystem: Host-associated > Plants > Roots > Nodule | place: USA: California | collected... | reverse complement strand
TTTTTTTTTTTTTTTTTTTTTTTTTTTTTTTTTTTTATTTTTTTTTTTTTTTTTTTTTTTTTTTTTTTTTTTTTTTATGTTGTTTTTATTTTTTTTTTTTTTTTTTATTTTTTTTTTTTTTTTTTTTTTTTTTCATATAGTAATCCAATTTAAATTAACTTCTAGTTTCATATAAGTTTTGTTGTAAAATCTTACCATTAAGACTTTTTTTTGAGTAAAAATGTTGAACTTTGATATGTTTATAGCCATTTACAAAAAAACTAGTTTATCTAGAAATTATAAATATTATTCAGAAATTAAAGTAAAAAAGTGAACTAGAGAAATTAATTTTAATTTATTTAGAAAAAAATGATTAATTTTATCATATTAGTTTATTTTATTTTCTTCTCTTAAAGTCTGTTGTTTGAAATTTATCCAGATTGATTTAATTTCTGGGTATTGATTTTATTTTCAAAACATTAAGATGATTGCTTAGGGAAAATATTCGAATAATTTATTGTGTTTTGTTGAAATAATTAACTGAGTAAGTTTATGTTAACATTTCTGTCGGTTAATAAAATCAAGTTTACTCAAATCTTTACCTTCGAATGTTTCTATTTTAATTATTTGATAACAATATTGTGAGGCGTACCTCCTGTAAGAAATCTGCGGTTCCCTTTCTTTCAGGGCATCTAAATCCACAAGATTCAAAGAACTCAAGGATGTGCTCACGTGGGCCCTGATACACAATCTGACCCTCCGATATCAAGATGATATCATCAAAGAGATCGAACGTCTCCGGAGCGGGTTGGAGTAGCGACATGAATATGGTTGCTTCAGTGAGGTGCACGATTTGTTGGAAGCATTTCACTATTTGATATGTCGTGGAGCTATCAAGACCCGTTGATATCTCATCCATCAGCAATGTTTTAGTGGGCCCCACAATCATTTCTCCTACACACATCTCGTTCAAAAATCAATTCATATATCACTCTCACATTGAATTAGTCAACCCTTGCTATCATATTAATTCCACTAAACTTCTAGAACTTTATTTACACGTGTATTTTTTAATTGATTTCAAAGGGATATTTTATTTTATCAAACTAATTTTTTTCTCTTCTCACTCATGAGTCATGGTTATAGAGAAAATTGTGGGAATTTTTATATATAAAAATAATTAATTTCTCAAAAACCTCTTAGTCAGCCAAGTACATGTGGCTATATCTTAAAAACTTGGGAATTTTTTATTGGATGAGCCTGCTTCTTTGACCTTAGTATGAGTTCAAGAAACCAAGCCTTTCAAACATAAAGATAATGTTTGGACTGAAAAACTAAGAGTAGAAAACTATGACAGAAGCTTAGGAACAGAGGAATTTAGGACGTGTTTTGAGTTCAGTTTATTACCTGTGGTTACACGCTTCTTTTGGCCACCAGACACTCCTCTGTGCATTTCATCACCCACGATGGTATCTTTGCAAATATCAAGCCCCAGTATCTATCCATACATCAAACAACAACAAGTTATTATTTTTTATAACATTTTGACCATTAATTGAAAAGATGGATAGCAGAGTTGTGAGATCATGGTTTGGACTTTTGTGGGTGGGAATGGATAATCTTTGTCTAGATGAGTTGTCAAGATGAACTTGAACCATATGCCTCGTTTTTCCTTCTCTTCCAAACCATAAATGTTGTGTAAGAAAAATCACTCACTTTGAGAGTATAGTCAGTAATGAGACTGCTTTCTGTTCCCTCCATTGCAGTAGCCTAAAATTGTTTTAAAATGTGAGAACAATGTAATAAATTAACAAGCCTGTGATAGTTCTTCTGGGTTGTTTGGTCTTTGAGACATAATAACTAATTAATACCTTCATGAAAAGGTCAAGTTCTGCCTCCGGAAATATTCCAGCTTCTTTTTCCCTTCGAGCAAGCTCGGCTAATAGGTCTACATTAACATATTTGTCAAACAAGTTTCTATTGGTTACAAATGCTTCCACTAGAAAATTAGTTAAGGATTTCACAAAGTGAATTGTTATTAAGTACCATATCGTGTTCCAACTCCTTGACATCTAGCTGAGAAATCGAGTGTTTCTTTTACTGTCATTTCTCCAATATGTACATCATTTTGGCTGATATATGCTGAAGTCTTTCTAGGGACAAACTCATTAAGCTTGTATCCGTTGTAGGAAATTTCTCCTCGTACCTGTTTCATTCAAACAAAACTCCTGTTATGCACCATCACCAATGATGTTATTCAACTCCACGTGCTAGAAAAATGGAAGCTAGGAAGAGTAATAATTTTGATTTTCTTTCCTATTATAGCTTAGTCAAGAAAATGAAAGGCTTGCAATCTACCCTCAAATCATTGTCCAATTTTCCAGCCAATGCCAGCAAAAGGGTCGTTTTCCCTGAAGAAGGGGGACCAAGCAAAAGGGCCATCCTATGTAAACAATAAGAATGGTTACGTTACACCAACCCAAATTATAATAATGAACAAATAGACCTAGGCTTCAAATATTTTAGTTGGTAGGTTCGAGCTAATTAATGATGAAAATCTCGAGGTGGTACCTAGAAGGTTTAATAATGCCGGAGACATTTTTAAGAATTGTGAGCTTTGTTCTCTTTGCGGTACTAATCCCACATAAACCAAGAGCTGATTCAGCAATATTCAATGCAACGTTTGGTAGGGTTGGCAGAGCTCTGCTGCCAATGTAGCAATCAGCCTCAACTGTCAAATTTTGAAACCTCACTTCTACTGTTGGGAGTCGGATACCAACTCTGCAATAGGAACATTTGGAAAAAACAAGTTCATATTAATTGTTCTACATAAAGTGTTGAACTAGGGAACAATTTGTCAGAGAAGAGTGTATCTATAAGCATGTGTGATTGTGACATCATCTGGGAACATTGACTTGTCCACAGAATAGTTTATTGCACTAGTTTCTTCTACCATTATCCAATGCAATTTCATTTCACTTCAGACATTCAAGAATTATCTTGATCCGATCCTTCATTAAAGGTACAGAGAAATTGTAGCTATAACATTTTTTAAATATTTTGTTCTGTTCATAGTTGTAATAATATTATTCACGTGCATGAAATGGAAGAGGGATACCCTCCCTCTACCCTCAATTTAGTTCTAAAATTCCCCTCCCTAAGCATGGAGGAAGCCACAAAAAAAATCAATCACATGATCAATAAGTTCTTTATTCATCTCTTTGCTCACTATTGTTCGAGATTCATCCCCCCCGTCCCCTTCTCTCTTCAATAATGCCTTTGGAATATTTATCTTGTGGGTTACTAATCCCCATCTTCTTAAAATCAGGCTCTTTCATTTTTGAATTTGATCTTTTCATCATTTTCTTTATGTTCGTTCTGATAAATGACAAAGACACGCCGTTTAAATATGAGACATGAATAGTTACGTCATGTGCACGCTTAAATAAAAAACATTTGTTGTAACTTACCTTGCCGGCCTCAAACCAAGTCAAAGCTGTATCATTCATAAGCTAACCTTCATTTTTGTTTCTCTTAAAATATGTAAAACAAAATGTCCACTTAATTCATGATTGAGTAAGTCAGAAGTAAGTGGAAGAAAGCAAAGTCATAAAATAAGAAATATTGAACACAAATTAAAAACAAAAATTTACAAAACTTTCTGAGATTCTGGTGCAGAAGGGCGTAGATGAAAGATAGAGAACTCACTTTTCAAGTCGGTTTCTGAACTTGCTCAAGTACTTTTCATTGTCTTCTTCAGCAACCTTGAAGATTCTGTCGATAAACTCTTGCCTTTCGTTCACATCCAACTTTCTAACATCGACTTCTCTGTGTTGCAATGTGTTTGGACGAGCATGATCACCCTCTGCAAAAGTTTGAAGGATGCTTGTTCTTAGCCTGTCATAGGTTGGCAATCTCTCTATGGCTGCCCACTTGAGAGCCTCTTCATCCTCATCAATATTTGAAGCCCTTCGTGAATATCTCCCACTCGCAAACACACCCTCCATTCTCCAACTAGACCTGCTCAAGCTCCTACTTATGCTTCGGCTCAAATTCCCACCCTCCATTTTGTCTCTCTCTCCTTCTCCTGCAGTTGTGGATTTCAAACATGCATGCCAACAAATTAAAACAAGGATGTTTGTTTCTATATCATGTTTGAGACCAGAAACCAACAACCATAACTTCTTCAAATCACATCTAAAACTCAGAAAAACCACGTTCTAAACGTGCAACCAAGCACACCACTAATCTAACATGAAAAAAAAAAAGAACATAAAAAAAGATGAAAATATGTACTAGTTTGCTTCATATCACTAATTAAATTTCTTGTTCTGTATTTCAAATTAATCAAACATAAACCATTGGGGAACTATCAAGTGCAAATAGTACTTACTTGATGTATTGGATTGTAGAACTGCAAATTCTCTGCCCAGCAAAGAAAGGTTGAAATTAAAAGGTTACCAGTGACCCCTTCATATTTTTAGTCCTATGTTACTATTTTGTGCATATCTTTCCCTCATATTTTCTTTCTCTCCTCTACATGTTTTCCACTCATGAGAGAAGATTTGGAATTGATAAACCACTAAAGTGAACAGGCTTTCTGTGTATGGTCTAATGTTGGAAGCTATATTATGTATATATGATAATGAGAGAGAGAACGCAAGAGAGAGATTGGTTTGGTGGCAGAATTGTCGTCAGTCTGATCCTCTATTCAAATGAAACACTTGATGAATAAACAATTAATTAAATGTTTGTTATATACGTGTGTAGTGTGCTAAATGCAATTAGAAACAGGGTTCATTCAAACATGAACGTTGAACAATGAACAATATCTCTACACTCAGTTATTGTCTGGAAAATGAGTTATCATGAAAAATATGTAGAAAATATTCTTCCAATTAATGACGTAGGAGTACTTTGTAAGTTAAAATACTAACTATCATTTGGTGATACAGGGACCTACCAATAAAAAGACAACAACTTCATATTTAATATTTATTTATTTATTTATTTAAAGGGCCAATATATATATTATATAATTCAAATGAGTTGTAAAATGGTATTTTTTTTAAAGGTGTCTAAGTATTATTTTTCTAACTAAAATACTTATACCATAAAAACATGATAAAAATTTATCAAAATATTTGTCTATTAATGCATAATATTTAATCGCATTATTAATGAACTTAAATATTATAATGTTAGTTTGTCTTTGAAATGAAAATAAAATAAAAAGTTAGAGCAACCAACTTAGAAAAAAAGTGTAAGATTATTATATAATCAACGTTCTTTTTATAAAGAAATCTCGCTGATTCAGTATCAGTCATGTTCATAAAGTTGGTAAAGTAGGAGTAATATTGAATTAATGGATTGCATGTCCAACCTAAAGAGAATAAAATATACTCGTTTTTTTATAAGCGAGAAGAAAAATTGGAAAATTAAAAGCATTGGAACCTGGTTTTATGAAGTTAGTATTGCTAAGTAGTTATACTTATAAAATAATAAATAAATAAATAAAGCTGAATGATTAAACTTTGACTCACAACTAAGTCAATTATCATAATACTAAGAATAAAATATAGAGGGATTATTCAGATCAACCTCGCATTAGATAAGAAAACGTTGTATAAAAAAATTATGAAGATAATAGTAATGCAGCCAACGATTTTCTCCTCCTTTATCATTTGTTTAAGAATGGCATTTGAGGACTAGGTCAGAAAAATAAATTGGATTAGTTCTCTAAACTGAATATTTTATATATAAGATATTTCTTCTGAAACATTCACTACCTTGTGTCACTTAACATTTTTTTATGTAATAGAAAATTATTTACAATGAAGTTTGAGTTCATCTTTACGAAACTTAAAGTTTGACTAAGTTGTTATGTAGTTTTCAAATTTTCTCTGCAAACTAAACCCAATATAAAAAAGAAAAAAATATATTAAAATCAAACCTAAACACTGAAATGTTTTTGAGGTATATAATTCATAAATACTCTTTTTTTTTACTTAAGATTATTTTAACACCTGTTTTGGTTAAGAAAAGCATGAATTTGGGGATAACATATAATGATATTATTCGTATACACTATTACGAAATTTAGATATCCTTTTTATGATATTTAATCATTTTATTTAAACAATACTAAAAAATATCTAAGGTAAGTTTGCATGCCTGCACCTAAACGATAAAATTTAAAGAAATTATATCTAATATTTATCATTTATATTTTAATATTACTTTATCATGCCTTGATTCATCAAAAAATTAAGAAATTAAGAAAAAGATATTTGTCTATGATCAAAAAGAAAAACTATCAAGTATAATTTTAATAAATTTTGAAAAGTGAGAACAAAATTGATAATTGTTTTTATATTATAAATAGTAAAAGTTATTGCTATTATCTTCTTGATATTCATTTGGTTTTATTCTCTCTTTCTTTCTTTTTTTTTTGTTTTCTCAAAGCATTACGTATACACTATTACATTACTTTACTTGCATAAATGCATCCTAACAAATTTTATGCTTATGTTGTTTTTCTTTAGGAAGAGACCTCTAGTTACCCGACAAAGACATTGAACTTCACTAAGTTTACCAACGTAATTAATGTTGTTTCTAAAAGAAAGTATCAGAAAGACTATTACTAATTGGCATATGTTCCTTTTTTTTTTATCTTTTTATCTATATCTATATGAATGGAATATGTATTTTAAAAAATTTACAATCACTCGTAAACTTTGCTTAATTTATCAAATTATTTACTAATTGGAATCTAAAGACATAAAAATATGATATAATAAAAGAAAAATAAAGACAACATTGATGAGTGTTAATAAATATTTATATTATTATACGTAGAGAACTCTTCATACATCAAATCCAATTTTAATTAAATTGTTTTGAATTGAATGGTTGGGTTAAGTGATTAAAATATAAGTTCAACTATTTAAATTCACTCATGATAAAAAAATAGATGTTTCAATAATATCAACATTTTTTTAATTTTAATATAACATATAGGTAGGTCGAGCTAATGAAGTTCAGAACTTACTAACCCAATACATTCTAATTGGCCTAATCAACATAAATTTGGATTAATCATTTTAAGATATCAACCTAGTTTGTTACACCTTTAACTTGTGTTTTATTCTTCAAAATGAAAAAAAAAAAATATGGAAAGGAAAAAATAGCTGTTTCATTTCTGAGAATTGACTTGGTTTCCTCCATCTTTAGACCGTGTCAATCAAAAGCAACCATTGATAGTGTAAATTTTATTTTAATATGTATTACGCTGTGACATTCATTTGGCAGTTCTACAAATTATTCATCACTCACGCGCTTTCATCTGTCTTTTACGCCCATATGCAGATATGCAGGCACACAACATATGCATTTCATATATATGACAACTTCATCATTCAATAAAATATATGACAATTACGAAAAACATTTTACCTCAATAAAAATAATACTCCAACTTAAATTTATATTCTCTTCTTAAAAAATATTTATTTAGATATTAGAATTTCACGTGATATTAATTAATTTTCCAGTTATATTCTAATTCCTAGCTAAGTGGATAATTTTTTTGGGTGGATTTTTTTTAAGTAGATAAATAAGGGATGCATGTATCATTCTGAATGTTTGCTTTCCTTCTAGAAGCTCTTTCATCAATCTGATCTGATTTGTGTGGTTGGATGTCTTATTTGTATAATGATGTCTATTAATTGATCATTTGACCAACACAGAAACCTTCTTGTAGTATTTTTTTTTTCATTTTCAAAAAAGACAAATATAATACGAAATCAATTTATTATAGGGTGGAGCAATGGTGCATACAAAGTAGCTGGTATCATGGTTATGAAGATTGAAAACTCAGGGTGGATAAAAACTGTGAAGGAAGAGTAAGTGTTCATAGATATGATTGATTAGTAAGTTTGGGTGCCAAGGATTTTTTTATATGACTATTAGAATGTCATTTTTTATATGAGAATACAATAAATTGTTTTAATAATAACATTCTTCACCCGTGGAAGTAATTTGACGTAAAAGTGGTGAGTGGAATGATGGAGAAGCTAAAGTAAGCAGGCATGGTTTTCCAACTTATGACTAACAACATTCAACTTCCACCTTCCATTTCATAATTCTCCACAACCATTTAGTCAAAAGTTCCACATTTTTTTCCTCCAAAATCAAAGTTATGGTTTGAAATAAAACCTATTGCACAGCATATACTTTTCTGTGTGTTTGTTTCTTGTGTGCGTCAAATTAAAACTTGGTTATGACACTTTGGGCATACCCATTGTTTCTTGGGGCTAATCTTCAGTTTCGAAGTACAAAGTTGAGCTTAATAAATTGGGCCGATTACATCTGAAACAATTGCATGTTCTCACCACGTTTTTGTTTGGGCTATTCAATTTCCACGAGGATTTTCTGACAGCTGCTATTTCCACTCCCCAATATGCTATTCAAGCCCCTCATTCTAAGAAAATTACCACCCTCCGCTTCTTGCATTTATCTCTTAGCCCTTTCAAACATTCATATCTTTCTATGATACCTTGAAAGAATTTAGTCTCAAACTTATTTCATATGCGTTTGTTTAAGATAATACAGTTATGGAAAAAGAAAAACTTTAAACTTCTTTTAGTTTATAAACTAAGTATGAAGAGATTTATCAAAGAAAAAAAATAAACACTAAAATCATTTGTTCATAGATAGAAATGCAAAACTATTGAATTAAGGGAGTAATAACTTAAAAAAGAATACTATGTAATTTTGCCGGATAGTTGTTAAGAATTCGATGCAAATCTTATTAAGACGAGTCAATGTAATTTTTTTTGGTAAGTTTATTATTCTTTTTAAGATGTGCTTTTAGACAAAAATATCAGATTTTGTGTTAAAGTAAGTACATAAATTAAAATAAAAAAAAAGCAGAGGGCCAAAGCAATAGAAACAATGATATTTTCAATTCTAACTTTATATTAAACTGAGATTGAATCTAATTAAAGTATAATTAAACTGAGATTAAAGTTTATTTAAAGTGAAGAAATGTGTTTATGATGGTGTAAAGTGTAAGGTGGGACACGGTGATTATGGAGAGGAATGGTGCTTCACTGTTATTTCTCTTCTTTTAATAAAAAAAACTGCAATCCAACTGCAATGAATGAACACTGAATAGAAAAAGTTGTTCGGACTTCAATGGATTTCCGTGCGCCGCCGCCATCTCCGGTGGCCTCCGCCAGGCGAACGTCGTCGCTCTCCAACGACGACGTTTTCCGCCGATTCTTGGAGACCTCTCTCCGTCTCCCAAACACTAACAACCACCACCAAAACCCGCTTCCAAAGGTTGACTTTCGCTCCTTATGTTCCGACCACGCTCTTCGTCACGTCATTTCGGACTCTTTCACTGCTGTCGGGTGCTTTCAGCTGCTCAACCACGGGATTCCACTGGACGTGATCGCGTCGCCGGCGGAAGCTTCCATCGCAATTTTCCAGGTGCCGGCGGAGAAGCGAGGCGGCGCGACGAGGTCCGCGGAGAGTCCGTGGGGTTTCGAGGAAGATGATGAGTTCGTGTGGGGAAGAGATAAGGAGTTCAACCTCAGAATGCAGCGTCTTTTGCCAACCGAATATTCCAATTTCAAGTAACTAATTAATTAATTTAGCATGCATTTCATTTCAGTTGCTATTTACTAATTTGCAAGGTATTTCACTGCTATATATATTCCATGAATATTCAGTAAGAAGATGGAGAATCTTGTGGCCAGGATAGAGAAGGTGGCAGAGAAAATTTTGCAAGTGATATTCGAAGATTCTTCCCAAAAAATTGCAAACTCTGTGGACATGATTGGTGGGCATGAACGTGGGACAGTTTGTTGTGTTTATAAGCACTGCTCAGAAAACATGTCAGGACAATGTGGTAACTCTTTGAAGTACGATGTGATTAGGATGGTGATTAGGGGAAACCAAAACTCTCATTGCTTGTGCTTGCATCTATGTGACGGCTCTTCTGAGTTTCAGGTTTACTCTAAGAAAGGTTGCCTCTCTTTCTTCCCAGAAAAAGGAGCCCTTGTAATCGCCGCTGGAGACCAAACTCAGGTTCATTTGCACTTTCATATCTCTCAATGTTTTGTTTCTGCACATTATTGAAACAAAGAAAATGAACTTAATTTACCAAACATTGATAAGTTTTTGTGTAAGGGTAGAAGTTAACTTTTGTGGTTGACCTTCTGAGGTTAGTACAAATTAATCGCAGGGAGTTTGTAAATGTTTAATATGATGTAATCTACCAATTGTTTCAGATGTGGAGTGATGGACACTACAAGCAGGTGATTGGAAGGCCAATATTTAAAGGTGAAAAAGAGGACTATATTTCAATGGCTTTCCTCTATTCACCTCCACACAACAAGAACTGTTTCCAAAACAGTAGGGAAAAAAATATTTCACTGGGCTTGCAGCTGATATTGGCTATGATTCTGACCCTTGTGTATCATGTCCTGATTTATGTCTACAAATTCTTTTGATGTTGTCGTTGTTATGAAAGGTGAAGAATACCGATAAGATTCTTAATATATTACTACATTGAATAAATTTTTTTTTACTATAAATAAATTTGCTTGTAATTATGTGGTGTAAAAAGGACAGATTAACTTCCCTTGTGGCAAAACTTTGGTAACATTTATCCAAGCCGCAACCGGGGCTGTTTCTAATCAATGCATTGCAACTATTTTGAATAATGCAGCATTTACAATCCAGAAGGGAGGAAGGAGCCAATAAATAAAATACATTACTTGTTTATCAAATTTGACCCGATATATTTGAAAAATTCAACTACCATCAATTTTTACTCCAACGCTCCTGTTTTTTTAGTATTTAATTATATAACTGTTACATCCCGAATTGAAAAGAAATGAGTGAAGATTTTTATACAATGCATGAAGGAGTGATTCTTCCTTCCTCCATTCTCATATTTTCAAAATAAATTTTATAAATCATGTAATCTGGAATAACATTTTTATATTCTCAATTACACAATTTAAAATATAATTTTTTATCAATTTTTTTTCCCAATTTAAAATTATGTTACTGATGAAGAGGTGAGAGGGTATAAGGTTGATTTATTAAGAGTATAATAAATCACTCTGCAGGAAGTTGGACCTCAAATTGATTGTACATGACCCAAAATTGTAGCCCAATAAGAAGACAGTGTCTAGAGAGTTTCTTCTGCACCTTCATACCTTTTAATTTCTTTTTTTAAATTGTCCATTTTGAAAAGATTCCTTTACTTATATGAAGGTTATTTTATATATTTTCACTTTCGAAACAGTAAAATTTGACTTTCAGAATCAGAAATATAATTTGACTTCTGAATCTTGAAATAACTTTCAGAATAGATTATTTTAAAAATATTATGAAAATATATTTTTTAGCTTTCAGAATGAGCTGTTTCCGGATTCGAAAACAGCTTCAAGAATAAGCCATTTTGAAAGCCAAAAATACACCTCAAATTTTGCTTTCAAAAATGGCAAAGTTGTTTCCGTTAGAAGGCCATTCTATAAACATTATAGAGGCGTACTTTTTTATTTCTGAAATAACCATTTCGAAAGCAAAAATAAAAGTATATTATATAAGGATAAAAGAGACAGCGCAATCTTTAATGAAGGATAATGTGAAAAAATCAAAAAGATATAAAGGTGCGGAAAGAAGCTATGGAGGTGCAGGAAGAAGCGCTCCAGTGTCCATAGTCTATTGGACAAACCTGCGCAAAGTCCAAACCTAAATTGTACCCCTTACCCGTGATATTCACACCCGTTTTATTTATCTTGAAGTCCCCCCTTTTTGTATTATCTTAAATTATTTTCTAGATACTCAACAGAAGTTAATTTTATAAAAAAAAATCAACGAAAATTTTATCATATAGGTGACGCGTCAGGAAAAAAAAAAAGCGGAACACCAGCAGGAGAAAAAGCAACGAGGGTGCACAACATAGACAATGAAAGACAAGAAGAACAATGTTAATAGAAAATAAACTAGAAATAAAAGAGGAGGGATTATGAGCTGCATAGTGAGGGAGATGTGAAGATAAAAAAAGTTTTGAATAAAAAAAGTGGTTTCAGTAGAGGAGTTTGGGACACAGTGTTTGATAAGGGCTATGTTATGTTTGGCATTATGAATAAACAAGTTCACAAGAGTGAACTTACGATTATTGTTACCACAACAAAAAATTGACAACTCAAAAGGTAGGGTGCAATTATAATACTAGAGAAGAAAATAAAGCAACGAAATATGCATCTTTTTCCAATTTCATATTGCACTTTTAAGCATGCCATTGGATAAGCCAATTTTCTATTAACAATTATCATGTGTTTGCCACTAACATACGGAGACACATTCTTAAGGAAGAGTTAATCTAGATTCTGAAGACAATCATAGTCTTTATTTTATGATAAGGAAAGCGATTCTGAGAAAAATGTATTCAGCCAAATGGATAAGACTCAGTTTTATCCAAACCTTTATTTCTGGATTCTCAGATGACCCATCAATGCTTTGCCACATCTCAAAAAGCATAGCATATTACACCCTAACCATTTTAAGTTCTAAAATAACGAAAGATGTAACTTAACAAGAAACGTTAAATTTGGTAAAATATAATGTTCATAAATATTAAATTTTATCCATTTAGCTCTTACAAAATGGATCAAGTTTATTAAGTTTTTAAATCAATTAGTTTTTCAACACAAACATTATTTTAACATATAATATAATATTGAAAATTGTTATATAATTCAAAAACTAATCCTGTTAAAGAAAGTCGGTTTAGTTTACTTAAAATAATTAATAAAGTGTAACCATTTAATAATAAATAATTATCCTAAATCTATCTATGTTGTTATAGTTTAAAAAGTCGTGTTAATCTAAATTCATTATTATACATCTAAATCCTAAACCCTAAACTGTATATAGTTGTCTATTAATACCAAAATCTAGTATAATGAAAGATATATTTTTAACAAATTTTCAAACTCTTTTCTTAAATATCTACTAACTGAAGAAAATTTTTAAACTCTCTTACTGAATATCTACTAACTTGAACGTTAGATCATCTTTAGCAAATATGTTAAGTATGAGTATTAAATATTTCAATAAAAAATTAAGACAAAAAACTTATTATTAATCAAGTGTTAAATTTATTAAATGCTTCTAAAAGTTTCTAAATCATATTAAGAAGATAATTTCAAATACTTGAAAAGTCTGTCCCACATTGAAACAATTTCCTCTTATATCAAAATAAAAAACAAAAATGTTAATCAATTTTTGTTAAATTCTATCTAGAATGGATCTTTTATTAATGGATGCGTGACCAATAATTTGCCTTAATAGAAAAAAAAGTTGGATAACTACTGTAAAAGCAAAAGAAACGTATTTTGATTAAACTGAATTTGGAATGCGGCGACTCGGTTTGATTTTGCCAACTGCAAGTCCAGCATGCTTCATTCAATAACAAAAACATCGTTTTGCTTAGTCTAATGGTCTTCGTCTTCTGATTCATTGCTAGTTTCTGGCAACTCTTTATGCTTTACAACAACCTTTATCTGGTTGAGTAGAAATTTAAAATTGGCCAAAAGCACTTTTGATATGCATTGTATAAGCTTTGTGGAAGCCTCACTTTCATATCCATTAATTCTAGGTTCTTTTGTTTTTGTTTTTTCCTTCTAAAACTTACTCAAAATAATGAGAATCGAGGGAACCTTCCTTTCTAAATAAAATAAATTTAGGCAATTGCACGTGATTTTACCTGATATCACTTTTAAGGTGAAATGCATTATTTGTTTTGAAGTTGATAATGCTACACCTGTACTAAACGAAAATTTAGCATACAAGTGTATTCTTTAATGAAAGTTATTGAAATAGATAGATTTTGAAAATTTTAAGTTGTGATTTGGTGTACGATTTTAAAGTTCAATACTTTTAAGAAATCGTGATTTGTAGTAAGACTTTTGTGTGCTATTTATTTATTTATTTTAATAAAACGATCTTAATTTTTTGTTTTCTTAAAAAGCAGTCCAAAATGAGTGTGTAAAAGTCGCGACTTCTATTTGTTTATTTTGTTTTCAGGGTAACTTTGTTTGATAAATGATTTAAATTTTGGTGTTGCATGCTAAATTTTGGGTACATGTTTTTTTTATATATATTTATATAGTATTGTTTATGTGGTAGATGATTATGTATTTTTAACTCTTTCGATCTTTTTAATAAATTATATTTCGTTATGAATTGAATGGTTTTTTAAAAAATAAAAAAAATGAGAAAGAATGTTGTTGCTCAACTAAGAAAATAAAATAATAAGGAAACAAATATTTTAATATATGATTTTTATTATTTTTATAATTTTTTTTATGTTTTGACAAAAAAGAATTTTTTTTGTTTATTTTAAATTGGTTTATCTATTTTCTTTTGAATAAAATTTATTAATGGGTCTTGTTGATTGTTTTCACCATTTATGATAGTGTAGAATAAAATTTGAACACATGTAAATAGACCAATGATCATAAGTATTAAATGTGCATAATTGTAAACTAATATGAGATTATCAAAATGTTTGGAATTTTCATAATTAGAACACCAATCATTTAATTTAATTATATTTACAATCAAATACATGTCTTCTATTCTTCCTCAACTATATTTAAACACTTTGTCTTCTCTTACTCTTATTTCTCTTTGATAAATCACCCACTATGTCCTTTATTATTGATTCTTCCTCAACTATATTGAAACTTTTCACCCATCTAATTGCTAGAAAAAAATTAGAAGTTTTAAAGGGAATTAATAAAAAATATGATAAGCATGGTAACATTGATACCGAAAACTGATCCTGTGCAATGGTGATTTTTTTAATTCCATACACCTTCTTGTTATATTTAAACACCAAAGCAATACATGAGTAAATTAGAATAATATGTTGCAATTTGTGTAAATGTTATCTACTTGCATATTTATAAAGACACAATTCATAAAACCTAACATTCAACGTCGATTGAATAATTTTAAACTGTTAGGTAGGTCTATTAAGAAATAAGCTAAAATATTATTAACCTACAAAAAATTGAATCAGATAAATTGTCAATATTTTATAAAAAATATGACAAAAAATTGATATGAACTTTACATTGTTTATTAACAATTTTTTATTTATTTAAATCATAACTCCTTGAAGAAAAATGAAACAAAAGTTATGCATGTAAGCATAACTTCTACACACTCTTTTTCACACTGCTTTTATAAATTAAAAAACGAAAAAAAGAAAGTTGTTGATATAAGAATAACTTTATAAAAAAAAAAAATACATGAAATTCATATTACTTGTTAGGTTTCTTAAAAATAGAAGATTTTGCCCATAATATACGTTCTCAACCCAACAAATATTACATACACATAAGAGTTATCTGTATATAAAGAAAACAAACCAACAAAAAAACATAAAGATAATTTAAGTAAAATATTATATAATACAAATGATAATTTATAGATGGTCTAACTAAACGTAATACAAACAAATTTTTCTAGGACATGATTTATTTATTCTTCATCAAACAATAATGATTTAGAATCAATATAACACATAATAAATTATAACTTCCTCAAAAAATTTAAACTTTAAAATTGTGTCTTAACATACGATTATTAGTATAAAGTCTTATAGAACATGACTCACCTGCAAACTTACCAAAATATATAAAAAACTATGTGATAGAAAATTATCATGTAATGCGAAATTTGCATTGTTTATTAACTTTTTATTTAAATCGTAACTCCATTGAAAATAAAGCACAACTTCTACAGTCTTTTATTCACATTGTTTTTATAAACAAAACAAAGTCTTGAACACAAGCATAACTTTATCAAAAGAATATAAATGTATGATGACATATATAAGTTACATTTTCATTCTCAACACAACATAGAGTTCTCTATATATAAAACTAAGAAAAATAAAATCATTAAAATAATTAAAACAAAACATCCTCTAATATAAATAATTAATGAGATATAAAAGATAGTATAACTAAATATAATACTAATAAACATTTTTTCAGTAAACTATCTTCTGTTTTCGTTTTAAGATAATCATGATTTAAATCAATGCATCACAATATAAATTACATCTTCTTAAAAAACTTTAGACTTTAAAATTATGAATTGAAGTACAAGAAGTCATGTTTTTTTAGCATGTCTCGGTGTTTATAAACTTTCCAAAATTTATCCATTTAATAAAAAATATTAAAGATTACATCCGGTAGCAAAATCTACTTTGGATGTGCCTAATTTTTGTTTTATTAAGTCAATATATGTTTATGCTATACAAGTGTCACAAATATTCAAATGAATTGATTGTATGATTTTCATAAGCTAGCTCTGTGGAAGGCGCATTATAGTGAAAGCATGAATCTAGAAATTAAATCCACAAGGGTCAATTACTAAACCTAAAAAGGTGGTGTGGTAGGTGTGATAAACATTGTTGCCCTAATGGATAATTAAAGAGAGCTGTTTTATAAACAGCTGCAACTCAAGATTTCCATTTCAATAATTGTGCACTGAAATGCCTCACTTTATTGTTATTTTAAAATCAGTTTTTATAAGAACCCAGAAATACAGAAGAAGCATGTAGTAGTAAATTTAACAAAATTAAATTAGCTGATAAAAGTAAAACAGTGATTCTGAACACACATGTTTTTTACCATTTTGTTCCTCTTCCATTTCTCTTTCAATCCCATTTTACCTTTTTCATTATGTCACTTATTATATTTATACTTAATCATATTTTTATTTCTAAAACTGTGATTGCAGAAGTTATGGAAGAAATTAAGTTGAGTTTTGTATGGAAAGAAGATGAGTTGAGATGGTGGGAAAATTGGTAGTGGAAGAGGAATCGGAGAAAGCTTAACTTGAAAGAAAATGAGCTTTTTCCCTACACCCACCACTTTTCCTAACCCCACTTTTGCCCTCTCTACCCCTAGATTCTGGAACCATTCAGCTCACTTTCCACCTTTTTCATTATTTTATTTCCTGTTTCTTTTTAATATCAATCTTTCTCTTTTAATTACTCTAATCAAGTGTTAACAGTTGTTTACATTCCACACCATAATTTTGGTTTGTCATCATATTTACCAAACCGATAGTGTTACATGAAAACTAGTTTTTCATAATTAATTATGAGTCTGGTTATACATAAACTATTCATTAAATCACTAGGTTTAATTTTTCAAATAACTTTATTATTTGAGTATCTTTGTAAATAAGAACCGTAAATGTAATTAATATGGTTTTTCAAAAAATAATAATAAATCATTTTAATTCATGCAAATCACATCTACAAAATTCACTTGGCATATTCTATTATTTATGAACCATTTTATCTGCCCAGTTTAAAAGATATTTTAAAAAAGGACATTAATTAATATTTCATTAAAAATAGTAAATATTACAAATTAATAAGATAAATATTTCTCTCTAGTTACGATCGAAGATTATGGATAATCATATATAAATCATACTCTCCATTCCATTTTATATAATATTTTTTTGAGAGAATAATTTGTTCTAAATTAGTTGTTGTTTCACCAAATCAATAATACATTTTTTTTCGTAATTGTCCTTAGTAGGAATAAAAATAATTAATTAGAAAGATAAATGTACTATTTTCTCCTTTTTTTTATCTGTTTCTAATGCTACGGTGTAAAAACTAATAAATGTAACCATTTTTATTTTCATAAGATAATTACGAAAGTTTTATTTTATCTTATATATATATGTTAAAATTTTGGTGAAAAGTAATACTATAATCAATAAAGAATTGCTAATTTTGTTTTGAACTTCGAAAATAAAAACTTTAAAACTTTTGGCAATTAAGAAAAAACACAAGTAGTATGAAAAAAAAAATGTATTTTCTATGAAATGAAAATATTACTAATTGTATTTCTTAATATATGTCTCAATTTTTTAAGTCACCAAGAAAGTGGATCTAATAAGCAAGTATAAAATTATTGTCTCTTCAAATAGTAATTAGTTAAGTAAGAAACAATTAATTGAAAATAAAAATATTATCATTTTAAACAATTAAAAGTAATGTTAAACGAAGATTTTAAATTATTAATAAATTTAAGATTAACGATTGAAATAATTTTCTTAAAAATACGTGAGTAAGACGAAAATATTTCATAAACAGTGAGAGAGATATAATTATTTTTACCTTATCATGGGAATTTATTCACTATTCACAAATTTATAGGATAGATTTTTCACAGATAGTTATACGCACCAACTAAAAAAAAGGCATGGAAAAATTATCGTACAATAATTTATATATATATATATATATATATATATATTTATTCTAATTAATAACTCACATTTATATACGTATATATCTAGTGTGGATTTATAAAACTTCTCCATTAAAATATGTTGACATGACATAAAATTTAAAACTATGAATTTTAAATAATAATTTATAAATAATTTGATATATATATATATATATATATGTCAAAGTATATAATTTAGTTGTGAAGGAGAGGAAGTTAAAATTATAAATTTGACAATATGCCAAAAGTTAAAGGAACAGATAAGTAAAATTTGAGCATACTTTCACAGATAAAAGTCTCACCTAGTAAAAGTCCGCTGTATACTACAGCAGGAGAACCCTATTCATTCTACAACAAATTAAATCATATTGTTCCAAAATAGAAAGAAATAATAAAATAATAAAATAATGAATGTATCGTAAAGAAGTAAAAAAATATACAGCACACCATAAAATAACATAACTCCAGCTTTATTAGCATCTTTTAACTTTTAACGTCACTTCGCTTTAAAGCTGGAAGAAAGAAGAATTCAACCACTTCAGCACCCAGCTGGTTAATTAATCATTTTATAGTTGCAGTGCACAGAAAATTTAATAAATAAATAAATACTCATGACTTTTGTTAATTACTGTGGGTTCTAATTATTTTATATCCCATTAAACTCTGTCTTTCTTTTACTACGTAATTATTCTAACTTTAATATTGATCACGAATTTGACCAATTTTTTTTTCTTCTTTAGATCGGGGTGGGTGCGGGTTATATACAAACTTTGTAGCATCTGTAATTAAGAACTAAACTTGTTTAGGTTATTAAAATCCTCATGTAATCTGCAACATTCTCAATCAACAATTAAATCAAATCCATACTATATTTATCCAATTTTAAATTTCCCATTAGATTGACTAATATATAAACAAAAATATTTATATGGTTATAATTTTTGGACATCCCAAAGTTGGGTGCACAAAATGACAGGGTTATGATCTCAAGTCATAGATTTTAATTCCTTCATCTTCAACATCATCCTATTTAATTAATTAAAAATTGAATGAAGGCTAAATCATGAATGCTGTTGCTCCATGATCCATGTCCCCATGCATTATAATGATTTCGACTTATCAACCACTTCCAACCAAAGAAGACAAAACAACGTAAAAACAAACATTCCATTACAAAAAGAGCATAAACGTATTTATTTTACGTTCAAAGTGTTGGAGGGGGAAAATAGAGTATAATAATACACTTAAAAGTACAATAATTGAATTGTAATCAGTTGCTAGATTCAGATTGTGACATAAATATCTTATACAAGAAGTTAACATACATTAATAAATAAAAAAACACAAATAAAATCGCCATTCAAACATACCCACATGATTGCTATAGACATGGATGAAATTACGCCACATACACTCGTATTAAGGACTAATTATTGCCTTGATTACTTCATGTTTCTGATTCTTCTGAATAAATTAAGAATGCTCTTAAAATTTTATGACCAAGATTTTTTCCGTGAACCTAACTGTTAGAAACACGTTTGATAGAAAGTGTTTAGAAGCAAAATTTGAGTTGAGGAAAACATGTACATTAGCTTTAACGAAAGGTTGTAGAAAACAAGGTATCGTGTGAAATGTTTGTCAGGGTCAACCGTTGAAACTTGAACTCCATATCTCATACTTTTCCATGTGATAAATAAAGGGAGCTATTATAGACCAAAAAGCAAGACTCAAAAGTAAAACAAGAGAAATACTATATAATATGCTCAAAATTTTGTTGGTAGACAGCTAAAAAGTAGAAAACTATATACGGTTAATCAGTTTGATGCAAGCAAAGGAATAGAGAAGCACACTGTTATTTATTGATACATTTATATTTGTACAATAAAATGTAATATTTTATTTGTAGCTTCAACAAAATGTAAAAGACTGATCAATTTGTCTAAGATATTACTCGAAAATTATTCTTCAAAAACTTATTAAAATGAAATTTAGGAAATATCATGTTTGATGTATTTATGAGTTTATTTGTTAAACACAGTAATTTATATTTTGTATTCTAAAATTGAAGATAATAATGCAAATAGAGAAGATTGTGATATAGAGTGTGGATTAATTATTACACGTGAAACATATATATATATATATAAAAAAAGAGAGATGGTGAGTTCTAAGATCTACACGTGTCTCTAGATGAATCTCTCACACATCCTTAATTTTCATAGTTTCTGCACACACTTCACCTAAACTTTTGGCTTTATGTTGCCACCTTTCATTGTGATTGCAAAAGTTAAAACGACTGGGTCACTTGTTTCCACCGTTCCTTCTTTGCCCGCAAGAAACAACAAATTAAATCAGCCACCTCACTTTGTTATTGCTACAAATTATTATAAAAATATTAAATACGAGAGAAAAATAAGTATTTATAATAGGAGCTGCCAAGGGTTTTTTGATATCTTATTTGTTTAAAGGTAATGGGAACATCAAAAGCATTATTTATTAAACAATGTCTATTTGGTTGCCCTATTCTTTATGTGTGGGTCATCTTCTGTGGAGGCGTGGACACTTTTTTCGTAACCAATAACCAGCCTAAGCAACCCAAAAAAAGTGGTATTTTAGAAAGTTTGCATAACTCGTTAATGCCAGTGAGAAAAGGTGAAATTAAAGGGAGAAAAGCAAAAGTTGAGAGAGGAAGGTTAATAGTTTAACTTGGACGTGTCAGTGGAATCATTTATGGGGACAGTAGGACAACGAAGTGGGAGTGCCTCTGTTGCTGTAAAAGCCATTTTAACTTCTAACCAAACCAGGCTCACCAATCACACCAACCAAATGCCATAGGTCAAAATCTTTCAAGATTTTGGTACAAACCCATAATGCAATTATTTGTTACCAAATATTGTCTATATCTAGTACTCTGTAGCTTCCATATGTACATAGATATGACACACAAATCATATTTGAAAAATATAATAATTTTAACTTGGTAGAAGGTAAGGATAAAATTCTTATAATTTGCTCCATTCCATCAATCTTTATAGTACATATTACTAACATTTTTGGTAAATAAAAATGATTATGCTTCATGTGAGTTTAAATCACACTATGTAATATTTTTTTATTAAATAATAGGTCAAACACAGGAAATTTGAAACATGAAGAAACTAGATAAAAAAAAAAAAAAGCAAGAGGAGACAAGGCTTGATTTCAGCCCAAAAATTCTGCAAGGTAGCGCTGCTATTATATCTAATCCAAAGATTCACTATATACTTATTTGAGTACAAAAAGGAGTACCAAGTAAGGATACCTAAGATAGATTCTAATAATTGTTTCCAAGTTTGTCAGAAATCAGAATATTTAACAGAAAAAATCGTATATACACTCGTATATTTTATAAGTTCAATTATCCTTTAATCTTCCAAAGAACACTTTTCTAAGAGTTTGATTCTCGTTCGATTTTTCACATTATATTTATTTTTTTCTGTTTATATCTTTCAGCAGATTATCTTCTACATGTTATCCATGGTGTTACAAGATGGTTTAAAATACCATCACTCTTATCTACTCACCTTCAATCATTAATTCTGCTTTTCATAAAGGAGGTTTAGTTGAGCATGCACGATTATCAATTCCTTGGACAAATAAAAGGAAAAGGAAAAGTGATGGCTAGTTGAGAGTAAGAAATTAAAAGAGAAAAAAAGGCTAATTTTAACAGAATTAAAAAATGATTTAGTTAAAAGAAAGTGAAAAATTAAATGATAGTTTGCTCGAAACAATTACACTCTGTAATCTTCTGTTTTATTGTATAGAAGCAGTAATGGAATTAAACACACATGCATGCATAGTGTGATGAAAATATCCAAAAATTGATAATGAACAACAATAGTGCATTTATTATGAACAGAAGGAAAATAAACACAGGGTAGATAAGCTGAAGTAATTAAGTAATTAATTAATCCTGTGTCTTCAACTCCTTGTAAAACCTCTTAATGAACTCTTCAGCCGCCTTATCCACCTGGTGGTCGTTGTCTTGGTCGGAATCTCGCAGAGGGAACGGCGAGTCCGTCACGCGCAGTTGCCTCACCATGGGGCTCCGCCCGAACCCTGGCAGCGCAGGGGACGACGTCGTCTCAACCTTAACGTCGTTGTTCAGCATCTCCAACACCGCTTTCACTGCGTTCACGGTGACGGAGTCGTCGTCCTGCGTGGGGGGCGCGTGGACACACGCGAAGAAGTGGCGGTGGCGCTTCCCGATTGCTGGGAAGGAGAAGGCGTTGGGCGTGTTGCTGCAGCTGAACTCGTACTCCCTCGGGGCGGAGAATTGAAAGTGCGAGTCGTGGGAGGCGCCGTGGTGGTGGTTGTGGTGGTGGTGGGACATTAGGTTTGCAATGGCTTTTCCGGCGAGCTTGCCGCGGCGCTTTAGCATGAGATTGAGGTCCATCATGAGCTTGCCTTTGGATATGCCTTTTCTCATCATGAAGAACATCACACGTACCATGTCCCACACTTTCTTCGCCACTATCGGTGCCTTGCTTTCCATTTCTATAGGTTTCATTCTATGTTTATGATGAGAAATTTGTTTTTGTTGTTTAGGGTTTCAAATAATTTGAGAGAGAGAGAGAGGGAGGGAGTTAAGGAAGAGAAGAAATGGTTTGAGAGAAGAGGGTAGCGGCATGGGTTTATATAGTGGGGGAGGAATAGAGGGAAGAAGGAAAACGTGGAGGTAATATGTTGATAGTTTAGAATTAGAGTAACCAATGGGTGCATGCATGTTTGGTGTTACTTTATGTTATGTGGTTATTTTATTATTATTTGGAGGGTATCATTATTGGAGGGAAGGTGTTGTGCTTTAAGAGGAGAGGACGAAAGGAGTACTATGGAGTGGAACCTTTTTAGGTATACAAAGTCCCACATTGTACACCCTCTGTCCTACACAACCTCTTCACGTTTCAGATTGTGTGCTGCCATCTTTTTTCAACCATAAATATCTTTATTTATTTATCTCACAAATATTTATTTTTCTATTCGTCATGTTGGAATTAGTTTCATCAATTCAACTCTTTTAGTATTTTGTGGTGCAATCTAACAATGCTTCTTCAAAACCCTCTCTAAAAAATTAATTATCAAATATTTAAATACATAATGACGATGCTAATTTCTTAAAAAATAATATCAAAAACAGTCAGTTTTACTGTTTTTTCTTTTGCTTAAGATACAAGTTTTTTCAAAAAGAAAAAAAAATTATATACTACCGAAGATTTTAGGGTTAAAGAAGGGCACAGCTAAACCCTAAACCCAAAGTTAATTGCTATTAGAATCAATCATTGGGTCTTAATTATGTAAATGAAATGATTGAAAATGACGTTAAAATGGACCATTATACGCAAACAAAAAATTCACCTCCTGAAGTCAGATTAGTTTACTTTAATAATGAGTCATAAAAGATTGATTTGTCTACCTCATTTTGTTGATTATAGAGTTCCTTTGGAAAACAAAGTCAAGAGTAAAAATCAAAGGGTCGTTAAACATGTTTCACGGTATATGTAAAATGCAAGATTAAACTTGCGCAAGTAACTAATACGAAATCATATCATTAATTTAAATAGGCAGAAAAGAAAAAGTGTTTCAAGGAGAACTTTTGAACCGAGAAATTCGCTGCATGACACTGTTTTCATGGCATGGTCTTTAGTTGAAAGAATATATCCTTGGTTTCTGCTATTCATTTTAACAATTTTAATACAATTCGAGCTGTTGGATGATGGTTCGGTTTGGTGCATCAATGTGTTGAAATGGAACTCAATGGTTCAGTCGTTGTGTAACAAGATGTAGAATAAACTTATATATCTAATGTTATAATTACTTAAATTAAGACAGCCAAGTTAAACAAGGAAGTTATGAGGTTATGGAATATTTGTGAGAACTAGTAACAATAATTACTAATAAATTTGTGGAGATTGAAGCTCGGTAGTTTCATAATATCTCTCTTCCCAGATGAGAGTAGGTAACGTAACTCCTTATAAAACTATATGTGTACGTTATTTGCGGATATATATATATATATATA
>Ga0099825_1002503_pt1 | contig 24405 bp, 16 predicted proteins | sample SiratroredBW_FD_76838 | JGI IMG/M metagenome (GOLD analysis project Ga0099825, IMG submission 76838) | Root nodule microbial communities of legume samples collected from California, USA - Siratro red BW | ecosystem: Host-associated > Plants > Roots > Nodule | place: USA: California | collected... | reverse complement strand
TATGTTTTTATCATGTGCGCGGGAGCTCTTTTTTCATTTATAAGGTATAACTTTTTTTTATTTATTAGATAAGATATTTTTATTTCATAAAATATTTATAATGATAGATCATAATTAATCTTTCATTTTACATTACCTATTATACGATTTATAATATTTCTTTTATTATTTTGACATTAAACATGAATATATCAACATTGATAGTTTTTTTATATAGAAAAGGAAATTTATAATTGTGAATAGTGTTCGAGATCATAAAAATTGTTTCTAATATAAAAATATAAATTTTATCTAATAAATCAGTTTTCTAGAATTTACTTAAGAGGTTTAAAGTCCACTTTTAATATGATATAAAAATTCATTTTAGTAAGATTGTTAGGCCTATCAGACCACCCTTACATATATAATCTTAAGTACGAGTTGAAGAATCTAAACATAAAGAAATAGTATGTTGGAGATTTATATTGAAAAGATCTTTCAATAATTTATAAATAGATACAAATCTCATCTTATATGCCAATTCTACAAGATTGAATTAGATTTAAAATTGATTTCTAAGAAACACTAACAAGAAATCATCAAATCATCGGTCACACTATTCATAATTCATGTGAATTATATAATACAAACTGATTCTCACTAGACATCACAACATAGGTTCAATCACTCATACCTTTATGTAAATCAATGTTGCTTTAATTTCTCAAAGATTTATACCAGTTACACCTACTTTCACCCTCAATACATAGCATGGTATAGTGTTCTCAAATATGCATAACAAAAAACTCCTACATAGCCCAATAAAATTAACTTCAACTGTTATCATCAAGTTAAAATTGTTGACTCTTTATTTTCACAACAGCTTGCATGTGTCTGTTCACCACAACCTGAAAAAAAAAAAGACCAAAATCAATATTCAAAACTTAATATGAAAAACAAGAGAGAAGAGGGTTGAAAAAGATTCTGCAAAATTGATACATGAAAAAATAGTAGTGAAAGATACCCATGTCCTGCCATCATCCAAGTAACAAACTGTGGAAAAGTGAACTTGAAAAGGGCTTGAGCTACATGAATGCCAGGGTGCTTTATCTGCATATTTGTTACATTCTTCTGAAGATCAAAAGGGCAAGTGTCACTACATTTTTGTTTTGGAATAGAATTGAAGATTTTACATATTTAAATGGACAAAACTTTTATGCCTTTCTTTAGATGCTTTTGCTACTATTCTCTTACTCAATGGTGAATCCAGAAATTTGTTCAGAAAGAAAAAGAAAAGGATCTATGATATTTTCACAGAAGAAAAATATTTCAAGTTTTACAAAGTACATAATCTCACGAGTCTTAATTTTTGTCTCTGTTTAGGTGAAACTTTGATTCTACTAGGAGAACAACATTGAAAGATCATAAGAAACTGCATCTAAGTGTTGTCTCAATTGAATTCTGCAGGAATGAAGATGGAAAGAGGACATACTGATAGGGGCCAAAATTTAAACTCAATACAAGGTTGATAATTGACTAGCATTTTTGATGCCATCCTGCTAGCTGTGTGTAACACCCTTACGCGTGGAATTCTTTTCTTCTCATATCTAACAAAAGATGAAGTCACAAAAAGTTCAATCAAATAATCCGCATTTCAGTTTCATCTAACAACATATTTCGGTGGTATGTGACAACACATTTAGGAGTTGTAAGAGAATGTGATGCTCTTCAAATATGATACCTTCTAAGGGCTGAGATAACTTCAGACTCATCAGGGTCATGGCTAGAAATCTTGTCAAGCTCAAGTATCAATTGGTAACAGTCCTGAAAATGTATTGCAACAAAAGAAGGTAAATTAAGAGGATAAACCTATATACATTTCATACCTTTGATTCCTTGTTTTATTCTTGAAGAGGTTAGGTATTTAGGTATGGCTACAGTTTTATAGAGGAATGAAACTGAAAATAAGACACATAAACAAAAATTTTAGTTATAACCTAGTGCTTATCCATGAAGCACTACTGTGTATATTGATGATGCCAGAATTGTATATTCTGAAGGAAAAACATTTCATTTTGGATGTTGAATATTACAGAGATCAACCTCTATTGCCATGCAACCCCCTTGACCAAGATTTGGTTGCATTGGATGAGCTGCATCACCCAACAAAGTCACTCTATCAATTCCCCAAGTGTTGATCAAGTCTCTGTCATATATATCCCTCTGCAGAATCATATTCTCTGATGTTTCTGATATGAGTGCAATCACTTCATTGCACCAATTACCAAAGAGATCCAAAAGTCTCTTCTTCTTACCTGCTGAAACATGGACACATGAATTTGTTTCAAATGTTCAATTACCGTAGCAATTAATGCACACAGCACAGGGTAAACATACCTTCTGGGAAAGGGTCATTTGAAGGGGGTTCCCCGTGGAAAGCATACCATTGCATCTTTCCATGGCCAACATCTGAAGCAACAAAGTACTGGTTCATGCCCAAGAACACCCGATACCTTCGTGTAATCACCAAATCAGAAACTTTAGCAGAAGAATATGAAGCTAGGACACTGCTTTTTAAGTGGTGCGTCCGGTGTCTGACACGTATCGGACAGACAGTGACACACGATACTCGTAGGACACGTATGTCCAATATAAAAGATATCTTTTTAAATATCTACTAATTTTAAGACAGTTCCAACACAATTTTAAAAAGAACTAATACAATAATTTTTTAAAAACTCATAAACTTATTATAAAAATAAGAAATAAATTTTATATATAATCAAGAATATTTAAATTATATATGTTTCTTTTCACTTTTTGGATTTTAGATCAATAAATTAGATTAGTTTTTGTTATATATGGCTAATTTTGTTCACAGATGATTTTTTAATATATAAATTTTGATTAAATTTATCCAAACCAGAGTGATATAATATATAACTTTGTATCTCTGTGTCTTATATTTTGAAGATTACACATATTTTGAAGATTACACGTGAATGTGTCATATATGTGTCCATAAGAGTATTCGTACTTTATAGAGTATAACAGCTTATTAACATTATCCTGACATGTTATTTGGGAATGAAGTACCTACCCAATTGTATCAATATATGGGGGCACATAACTTGTTAATCCACTATAGCATGTGAAACCTGAGTAATTTGCTTCTTTTCGCCCAAAGAGTTTCGAACGAACCTAAGAAAGAAAAACAGAATAGATTGAATGGAAAAGGCAAGAAAAATAAGGAACTGAAATGAAAATGAAACTGGAAGGGAAGGGTGGTATATTTTACTTCTGACCATATTCCATCTGCTCCTATCAAAATATCACCATCATGTTGCTCTCCATTTTCAAGGATCACTCTCACCTGATGTGAGTGGAAAAATCCTTAAAAATCAGAAAAGCACTAACATAAATCTTAAGCAATCAGAAATACGTTGTTCAGAGAAACTCAAACCTTGCTTGGCTCCTGAATAAAATCCACAACTTTACATTTGTTTCTAAGTATGTTTGAACCAACTGCATTGACTAATATATCTTGCAGTGTCATCCTACATATGACTAGGGTAAGAGGAAGCCTTTTCCTTGAAGCAGGACTCATAAGATCAAACACACCGAACCTGAAAGGGAGTAAAGAAAAAGAAAAGAGAGTGACAATAAAACACAATTTATATACCAAACCATCTAAAACCTTCTGAGATGGTCTTAAGCAATACATAGAAAATAAAATTGCAATAATCTAAGATCTTGCAAAAGACTTTTCAATCACAACACAAGCCTTCAAATGGCTCAGTCAACATAATAACTAACATGTCCCCATAATTCTTCACGTGCTACTGTACAGTAGTTTCTTTCAATCATATTCAAACACATACTGACTAGAATGAAAAATGCTAGTAACACAATCTCTTGAATACAAGTTCTTTTGTTGACCAAAACTTATTGGAAATCACAAAATTTTGTGCATTTTACTTCTTATATAATCAGTGTCTCTCCTGATTTTGTAGTTTCCAATAAATTTTAACCAATAGTAGAGGGTGGTGTGCTTGAAGGAGTAGTGTGTTGGAGAGTGTATTTCTAGCACTCATCAATTTAAATAGTATATGACATAGGACAAGTTCTTCAGGAGCTTTTGGTATTATTCTCCTATTAGAATTGGAGCTTCACATAGGTAATCAGAGTAATCTTTTAGTGCATGCATACCTAATCTTTTAGTGCATGCATACCTTATAACACCTATTGCTGAGATGAAACTCAAATTTTAATTGAATAACAATAGAAACAGTAGCAGTATCTATGTTTTGTACAATATATTATGCTTTGACGAAAGAAACATTAAAGAGATTAAATAAAAATGACATATGTTGCTAAACTTTTTCATTTATATTCAACGTGATACTAAATTCACATATAGATATCTAACATATGGTGTATATCATATTGTCTTTTTGAGGTTTCATGACGTGTTTCAAAGAATACCAATTAGAGACAAGAACATGATGAAACATAACAACAAAATACCACTCTCCAGATAGACCATCAGCAAGGCCATTAGTCCTATTGGCAGTGACACAGCCAGCCTCCATTATCTGCCATGCAACACTCTCATCGATGGCTTCCAACACAGCAAGAGCATTGCTCAGGAGTTGAATTGGTCCTCTGTGCCTACCTTCCCCTCTAACAGCACTCAAGTCCTTCTCAAATACCTTCACTTCATACCCTTTGTGCTTTGCAGCCAGAGCCAAAACAAGGCCACCAATGCCTCCACCAGCCACCAACACTCTCAGCTTCCTCTTCTCTTCCTCTAAATTTGGAAGAACCATCCTTTTCCCACCTTCAACTCTTACTGAACACCTTCTCTCATTCATCCTCTCACTGGGGTATCCATATCCATATCTAGTGGAACCATTGTGTTGAAACTGACTACTACTAGTGCATGCACACAGGATCTGCACAGAAGCCATTGATCAGTAATGGATTGGAAGAAGAAGTCAATAACAGATGGTTGTGTGAGTGGAATTTCTGAGACTTGGCTGACCAAAAACAGTGTCTTCTTCTGCTTCAACAAAGTGCTCTATGAGCAGCCATAGTGCGCTTTGCCAATTCACTTTTTGGAGCTCACAAAAGTTAGCTAAACTTTAACTGGTTTCCAATATGAAGTAAATAAGTGGAATTCTGTGAATCACAAACTATTTTCCTAAATAGTCTCTTCTCTTCATAAAATCTTTTAAATGCTTCTTCAACATCACATATTAATACCATAATTAGTATCAATAAGTGTCTTTAACTTTATGATATTTCATCATGTGCATGTGGACATTAGGATTTTAAAAAGTTCTTTACACAGATATAAGAATTTAAATAAAAATGGTTTTTCTTTAAGAGAAATTAATTACTCAGTTTTAAGTAAAAAAATAAGAATAATGATATTAATTATTTCTTTAAATTTATTTAATATATTAACTTTTAATAACTACCTTCTAATACTATTACCATTGTTTGTTCGAAGTTGTTGTCAACATTATTATTATTATTTTTAAATTATTATTGCTATCATTTGTAACAAAAAATAGTCAAAATATAGTATTGGCATTTCATTCTTAACATAATAAAAAAATATCAATTTTAATATGAAAACTTTAATTTTGTTAACATTATTTGAAATATAATTAAGGTAATTTAGGATATATTTAGTATTCATTAATTATCAAATTGTTTATTAAATACAAATTAATGTTAAAATTAACTTTGAAGAAAATCATTAAAGATTTTAAATTTATTTAGAAAACCTTCAATATTACTTAATTAATTTTTATTTTAATAAATACATCTGACAAGTATTAAATATGTATTTAATTATTTTAACTATTAACATATGACAAGTATTAAAGACGTATTTAATTATTTTAACTATTAATTTTAAACAAAATTAACAGAATTAAAATTTTTATACTAAAGTTATTATTTTTTACTATACTAAAAATGATATATATATATATATATATATATATATATTACAGTGAAGTGACTATACCATAAAGATAATGATAATAGTTATCTTGTGTTCATCATAATATAATACTCTAGATTAATAATGGAATTGGATTTTGTAACTGCTTTTCATATATACACTTTTTACCTCCTTTTATATTTTATACACTTTAACTAAATTTCTAGTTTTTATGATTTAAAAAATTTTATTTCTAATTAATAGTCATCATAAAACAACTGAACATATTTTTATTCCATATTACGGGGTAGGTACAACAACAATTTAATAAAATTAAAATAAAATTTGTAACTATTTTTATACACTTTATTATAATTGTATTTTTTATGTTTGATAATAGTTTTGTATTATAAAAATTTTTATTATAATAAAAATGTAAATGTTTTCGCTGATGATAATAATAAAAATATTGATAAAATTAACAATAATAATATTAATGTTGTTAAAAAATATAGAAAGTAATCGTATTAAATAGATAGTTATTATTTTGATGGAGTATTTCTATAAATTACTAGTAACTAATATATTAATCTCTTAAATTAAAAGTGAAAAAGTAAATAAAGTATTAGTTTTTTTCGTAGACGTGCTGGATCCTATAAAGATTTTACACTTGCATCCCTGTCAGAGGGTGAAATAACAAACTTGTCCTTGAAAGAATACATTTCAAATTACACATTTTAGAAATGTTTTTGTTTTATAATTTTTTTTAAATAAAAGAATATTAAAGATAAAAATAGTTATTTTAAATTTTGTAGAAATGAAAAAAAATTATAATGACTAAATTCACTTATTTCGAGAGGCATGTTAATTTTTAGAAGGATGAAAAACAATTTTGTTTGTAATAAAAAATAAAATTAAAGTTAGAAAAGAATTTAATCATTAAAATACTAATATCGAATATGAAGATATTTAGGAGTTTTTCTTCTCCCTCTGATTAGACAATAGAGAGGAATTTTTCTTCCTTTAGGAGTTAATTCTAATCTGCCCAAAGAAATCCTTACAGTGTCTTTTTTGTAGTAGAGAATGGCTTAACTTTTCAGCAACAGGATAATGATACAAATCGAACTTGATCGTATTTTGATGACCACTTATTATCTCCACCAAACAAGTCGTGCCAATGCATGTATCAATTTTATAAAAATACTTTACTTAATAAATGATAATGCTATAAAAAGAAATAATATTGTTAACTCTAACCCTACAATATGGAATCAAACGTTAAATTACCAAGTTTCAACGCAATAATGACAATGATAATATTCAATGGGTCTACGTGGATTCAACCAATTGAGATCTTGTTTTAGAAAGAGAAAATAGGTAATTGAAACCGTTAATGTAACTATGATGACTAATATGACCTACGTAAAATACTCCTAAAAACCGTTATTAAACCCATTAGGATCCATAGGTCAATTAGTAACAAACAAAAAAAGAGAACATGTAAACTTGGGAAGTGGACACCAATTTGACACATCAAATACAAGAATTTATACACTAACACACATTAATCACTGGTGAGATAGAATTATACAAGTATCAGCTGGTCCTAGCTCAACTTTCAAACTGAAATAAATAATTATTCCAAACTACAATATTTGCCATCCTAGATAATGCCTAATCCACAAGAACCATGCCTACAGCTATAAACTGTTAGAGAGGGTAATAATCTTTATGTCATAATACAAGAGTAATACACCCTTTTCCAGAATTGTGCACCATATTGCCTCCTCTGCTCATTGTACAAAGTAACAGGTCTTCTGCATCACTCTCGATCCATTGATTGAGCATGTGAGAAATGGTGGCCAGCCCCATCTGTATAAGCATAACAACATCAAGGTTGGTTTGATAAAAAATACGGATTCCTTAGTCACTCCGTTTAGTTTGAATAGCACAGATTGTGATAAAATGCATTTTCATTTTTTATTGACATTACTTAATATTATTGTTGTTTTAGAAGAAGAAATAATCCCAAGTAACATCAATAAAAAAACATTCGTGTGAACCAAAATGGCGGAAAATTTGGGTGTAGTATGTCATACTTTCATTTTCACGCTAAATCATATACTCGTATGGCACATGGAAAGTATAGAAGTTTGAAATGAAAATCACCAACAGATGTAAAACAATTTAAGTTTGAAGAGAAATATGCGTACAAATCCAGCAATTAATTGAGCACTCCTATTATGTTGCTACATTTCCACTGCCCTTCCTGTTCTTTTCATGTAGCTCATAAATCTAATAGACATACGTCTGTATGTTTATTAACATCTGTTGCAGCCACTGCAACATAGGAGAAACCCCACATTTTTTACCACAGGTCTATCAGCCCTTTTTCCAGCCATAACCACTCTTCTCTGGCCAAGACCCTCTACACTATGGCTGTTCAGGTTAGTTTTTACAGCAGGTTCTTGAAAAATCATTCTACCTCTGTTCTATTTGAAGCGAAATGAGATACCCAAATGTGATATGTCTAGTTTAATAAAATATTTGGTGGAAACTCAGACTTCTATCACACTAACATGCGGATAGAACCCAATTACATCTCAGAATCACTAACAAGACAATAATTACTGGATGAATTTTCTCCCCCTTAGCCTCCCAGCTTTTCTTCCGTTTTGTTTTTGCTTTCTACAGATTCTCCCTCTTTCCCACTCTCCTTGCCACACAGGCAAGGTAACCCCACTCTCCTTGGAGGGAGGAGAGATATCTTTCCTGGTCTTCAAAAGCTCTATAAGGAAGCTTGAAAAGAAATCATAAAATAATTTTTTGGTTATAGTAACTTGATGGATTTTTCAGAGGATTGAAAGTTTACTACTGTTCATTTGTTTATGATACTAAATTTCAAAACTATTAGGATTATTAATAGTGTTTTGCACATTTTTCTATGTATTTTAATTATACCAACTGTCTTTAGTGGAGCAGCCACTCTATGATCTGCTATACCGCTGTCTGGAGTTGACTACTGTACACAGCTACCCACCGATATAATTACTTACATTTAGAGGGCAAATTAGAATAAAAACAAAAATCAGAAGTGTTGCAATGAGATACAGAAACTGAGATGTACCACTTTCACCATCAGAAAGATCATTAAGTCTCGCAATTGCATCAATAAGAGCCTGTTCATGATCCTGCAGTACATGAAATATAGATCAGGTATGTACACGCCAAATGCAAGAAATTCAAACAAGTCAATAACCTTAAGTACATTGAATAGCAGATAAATATAATTGTCCCCTTACCTTCAATACCTTCTTTGCTTTCTCAATTTCAAGGGGATCAGGATGATTTGCACTGAATACCCTCTCCACCTGTCCAGTTCACCAGAAATTTAATATATGGAATAAAGGATAGAAAACCAATAAATAACTCTCATGGGCTGTTGTGTATTATTAGAATGTGATACAAAATAACTTATTTTGCATAGATGTTCCATATTTAGTTCAGTGTTATTAGAATTAAAAAAAAAAAAAATGCCTCATTGAAGTTATTCACAGACTGCAGTTATGTATAGGGTATATTTGTAATTAGGCTTTGCAGTTTGAAGGTAGAGAATGCCATGATAATCAAAATTGAGATTATGGTTGGGATCCTAAAGGGCTCAAGATTGTAAATACAAATCTTTGTAAATCATGGAATGATCAAGCAATCGGAATCCAAAAGGGGTCCACATGATCGTAAATTTTGGGATCATAACATAGATAGTAGAGTCTACCCCTATATAATAGGTGTGCGTGTGTGTGTATATGTATATCCACGCAAATAACTTAAATAATTAGAAAAAGTCTACAACTGTGGGTGAAGGAGAAAAATGTGAAGCCCAGTGGTATGCTTCTACACAGCTTCACTTTCTAGTATGATTCAGAAATTGGAACATCCACTATTGGTCATGGGGAAAGAGGTTGCTTGCGGACAAGGAAGGAGAAAAAAGATAAATTATGTAGTTACGTGAAACCAATTGTTCATGGAGATCAGCTTTTTTATTGGGCTTGGGTTTCCACCCATAACTCTTTGACCCAAGATGACTTTTGTGCAACGCAGAACCCCAAAACCCTGAGATGCAACTCAACACAAAAAGACGGTGACTTGACCATTTCCATGATCTTCCAAAATGATTCCACCAATCCCACTCTAGCTCGATCTTGCATGGGCTCTAAATTGGACATGGTGGGCAAAATCATGTGATTCAAAGTTTTTAATCACGATTTTGACTACACTGGAGAATACTCAGTAGGAAACTTTTCTGAGACAGCAAGTGAACTGCTATATTTCATGTGGTCAGGGCTCAACATGACAATCTATTGCTTCATCAATTCAAGCTATAATATAACAAATAAAACTATCTCAATCAAAGAGTGTTGTGACTAAACTGCTTCCCATTACCTCCTTGATTAGTGAGTCTGTGTGAAGTATTTGTATATCATCTGGCGCCTTCTTTCCTATGCCATTTTGTGATGACAAAAAATCTTTTCTTGATTGCCCCTTTGAAGCTCCCCTACCTCTTCCGCCTCCAGGAACACCATCTCGTCCAACAGACCTATTCATCCCATGACCAGAGCCCCCAAAACCCCCACGATGATTGATTCCTGGATCTTCACCAACCCACTGAATATCTTCAGGAGATATCTGCAGTTAAAATACTGCATCTGAATTAGCATAAACAATATATCATTAACAAGTGTTAAACATGACAATAGCAAGACTCTAATTTTTAAAACCATATTCAATATCGTATTAAACATTCATGAAAATAGGACAATCAATTGTTCCATCTTACCAAAATCACAGAAACACAATCGGGAATTAAATGAAGGTTAAAAGCAAATCAAACTTTGTTTGTTTCACAAGGGGTTTCTGTTCATATAATGTCAGTTTTGCACTAATCAGGTGTATTGAATACAAATTACATACTTAAGTCTGCTCTCTATTTGGGTTTTGTCAAGTTTTTTAAACCTAGATCAGCTAACCACCATCTTTTACTCTCTTTAACCACCACTAAAGAGGACACCGTAACAGCCACAATAGCCAGGAATAAAAATACAAAAAAAAAATTATAAAAAAACACATCAAATAATGTAACATACATCATCCATCTTACATTAAGGGTTATAAAAATGAAGTACCAAGAACAAGTGTTAAAAAGAATAATCCAATAGGCAGATTAAATGAGTTATCACCAGAGGAGGACAGATATACCTCTGAAAGATTAACCCATTCCCATGTTTCATTTGCACTCCCCATGTCATAGACCAGGTTATGGCGTCCCTAAAAAAGTTAGAAACAAAAGTGATCATTTAAGCAACATATTAATGGAAAACAAATTCCTAATTCAGGTTTGTGAATACATCAGCTGGATTGTAGTTTGTGATAACAGCTTCATAAAAGTTATTATCGTCAGGCCATCTTGTCCGCACTCTCCTACCAACCAATGAGTCAAATGATGCTCCCTCTGCATGCTCACCAGTGACAGCTCTATTAGGCACTTGAGCCCTTCCACCTGGTCCAGTGGAAGGATACTGCTTCATCGAAGAGACACCAGGTAATATTTGACCCTGCAAACGAAAGAACAAAACACTAATCTTTTTAAACCTAAACTCAGTGAACATATATAAAACAAAGAGCACTTATAAAACGAACTTACTGGTTTGTGTTTCTTTCCCTTTGATCCAGGAACAGATCCTCGTTTTGCTGCAGAAGAAGATGGTTGGTGGGGTGCAGTCACTGTTTGAGGGTGAAATGGAGGAGAAGGCCCGGCAAAAGAACGTGATGGTACAGATGGTGCAATCTTCTGCTTCTTGCGAGAAGCAGAGACTGTGGGACTGGGAACTGAGTCATGAAGACCTTGACCAGTACTAAGTACACCAGTCTGATGGCCTCCTGCCTGTCTCCACTCCCTGGTATCATTTATCCAGCAAAGCATTATGGACACAAAACAATAACAGCTCATATGTGGAAATTCATGACAAACTACAAAAATACAACAATAAAAAACATGCTCCAATATTTAATCAGACCTTATCCTCCGGATCATATCATCTGCATTAACTCGACCAAGAAGTTCTCTGTGCTTCTCATTTGACAATCTCAGTTCTTTTCTCAGCTCTGTAATCAAACTTTCTTTCTCCTGAAAAAAAAAAAAAAAAAAAAAAAAAACAAGAAAGCAAATAAAACCATTAAAATAAAAAAAAAAATTACTTTCCCCATAAAAAAAAAAAAAAAAAAAAAAGTGTCAGGCATGCATAGAAGTCACTTAAACCTAATAGAAATTTCAAAAACATTACATTTGAAACAAACAAAAAAAATACCCAAGTAATGGCGTCGGCTTGAGCTTTAAAGGCTCTTAGAACTGAACTGTAAGCTTCCTGCTCAAGCTGATGAATTTGGGCCTCCATATCAATTTCCCCATACATCCTAGGGTACGGAATTGAACCAACAGCAGATCTTCCATTCCCGGCAAGACGTCCCCCTCCTCCTCCTCCTCCTCCCCTGGAAATTCTATTTTGATGGGTTGGTGGAAGATCATCATCAGTTCCTGCAATCATCACAACCGAGTAAAGCAACTTAACAACCAAGTCCAAACCTTAAACTCAGGAATCATTTTTCAGAACTTTTAGAAAGTTAAACCCATCCACAGGAAACACACTGCAACTAACACCTCTCTGCATAAGGAGTCTCAGTAGCAACTAACCACACAAGACACAACCAGCACATAAAAAAACCACCCAGATGCTGTTGCTTTGCTCGAGTGAAACCAATTACAAACTAGAAAGAATCCACCAACTTCCCACCATATGCGAATTATTCCAAATCCCAAAACACGAATGTCAATAACACAGTAAACCACTCAAAAGACAATAACCCATTGAAAGAGAAGAGCACGAAAAAGAGACATTCGAGGATCTAGACTCAAAGCACAGACAGTATCTTTTCGTTTCTCAATTAAACCCCCTCCCTCACCCCCAAAATTTAGGTCACCCGAGTAAACGAGCAAGACCCATAAAGTGCAAGAGCGTATCTGAGCAGCGATTAATCGATGAAAACCAAACAGAATGAAAAATCGTCGGATGAATCGATGCCATAAGTCGTTGCGGCACCGGAACTTGGATTATTCTGTCCGTAGGAGTTTGGATTGGAAGAAATGGAAGAAAAAAGCTGACGGACATTGAAGAAGAAGAAGAGAGAGAAACCCTAACCCTAAACCAAAAGGAGAAGAGAGAGAAGAGAGAGAAGAGAGAGAGAGGTGTTACCGCTACTGTCGTAGGGTTCGTAGTCCATAGCCAGCTTGCAGATCGAAGGAATCCGGCGGAGCGATTGAGATTGGAAGAGAAGAAGCGAACAAAAACAAAAGGGTTGGGTTTGTGAGTCGGAAAAAATGAATGAGTGTTTGAGATCGCGGCGGGTCGACTCGGATTCCGACTCGGACACTCTCAGCCACCGTCACACTACGCGAAATTACAAAATACCCAATGCAATACAATATCCCAATTTCTGTCTCTCTATTACTTGATAATATATTATTTTTTAAAATCATCTAATCTACTACTATTTTTAAAACTTATTAATAATAGATTAAAATTAAGTTTTCACTACTTAATTGATTGTCGATTTTTTTTTATTTTCATTTAAGTATTTGTTGTTTTATTTTTTGATAAAAAAAATAATATGATTTTCTTACACATTAACATTAATATAGGATTTGTTATAGTTTCTTATAGGATCTTTGATAATTAAATAAACTATCTTCTTCTTACACATTAACATTAATCTAAGATTTATTCTAATTTGTACTATCTTTGATAATTAAATAAATTATCCTCTTACAGGGTTAAGATTAATTTATGATCTGTTATAGTTTGTTATAGGATCTTTGATAATTAAATAAACTATCTTTACATTCACATTAATCTAAGATTTGTTATAATTTGTAGGATCTTTTATAATTAAATGAACTATCTTCTTCTTACACATTAACATTAATTTAGGATTTGTTCTAATTTATTAGAATTGTTTGACATCACAAAATAGGATCTATGATTATTAAATGAACTAGCTTCTGTTTACACCTTAACATTAATTTATTAATCTAGTGTTTGTTATAGTTTATTAAAATTGTTTCAGTACTAAGATTTTTGATAATTAAAGAAACTATTATCTTCTTACACTAAAGTTGGTTATAATTCATTAAAATTGTTTCATATGAAGTACAATGATTTGAAATGAAGTTACTCATTATTAAAGTAAATGATAATTTACACTAACATTAATTAAAAAAAAAAAAAAAAACTTGAGATTAAACCTAAAAGAATAAGATCCTACATTTATAGCATATGAAAGACTAAAATTTTGAATGACTAAAAGTTTAGTTAAGCATTCTTTTATTTATCTAGTTTGATTTTTTATTTTTTTATTCAATTATTTTTCAGTGTTTATTGTGTTTGGCTAGAAAAAAAAACACCATGTTATATTTTTTGAACATTTTATTAAAGACATAATTTTTACGAGTGAAATGTAAAACTTAAATATAAAATATATCAAAATTGAAAAATAAATTAAGAATGATATTTTAATTAACTTAAGATTGGTAAGAAAAATAAGAGTTTCAGATTATTTATATTTCTTATTTATTTATTTATATATGTATATCCAAAAGTCTCCTGTTACTTAATCAAGACCAATCATAATTTATAAATATTTTATTATCTTGATTTATGAAATATTTTATTTGAAAGAATAAACACATCCAATTCTAAAATGAACTTTATCTCAAATATGAAAATTAAACTAAATAATATTATTTCAACACACTTTTGTTGGATTATTCATCTATGTTCACTTCTAACAGAACACAACATCTAATACTGCAGACATTTATGCAGAAAGTTCAGAATCAATTCACAGTGTAAAAACTTACTTAAGTTGAATGAAAGAAGCTAACCAAACATTTCTTACAAAATTCAAATAAATCATTTACAAGTGATTAGAAATAATTCATATTATAGAGTCAGATGAAATAGTGCATTGTGAGATAAATCAGTAGAAGCTTAATGCAGTACATTATAGAGTCAGTATTCACAAAAGGAAAATTTCCAACCTGAAGTGTGTTCTCAGTCATCACTTCCAAGTTTTATTATAGTTGTCTTAAAATATATTTAAACCGATCTTAATCTTAACTCCTAAAAGATGTATGACTATTTAGTATATCTGGAATAAAAAAATATAAAGTAAATACAACCAAAAATTAGGATCTTGTTATACCCTCAGCAGTTACAAAGTAACCGAACTTTTAAAGGATGATGAAGTGAACATAGAAGGGCAAGGTGGCACAGAAACTGTTGTAACACCATCAAGCATTTGTGTAACCTTTTTCATGGAGGGTCTGAGTGAAGGATCCTCTTGAATGCACCAAATTGCTACCATCACATGCTTCTCCACCCTCTTGATATCATTCTTTGCCTCCTCATCATTTTCTACCAATTTAGCCACCTTTCCCAGGCTATAACACTTACAAGCCCAATCTATGAGTGCCTCTTCTTCACTTTCCAGTGCAAAGGCAACACTTGACTTGCAACACAGGATCTCCAACAGCACCACTCCAAAGCTGTAAACATCTACTTTGGTTGTGATTGAAGCTTTCCTAAACCATTCAGGTGCAAAGTAACCAATTGTCCCTCTCAAACCAGTCCTAGCAGCTTTAGTTTGCTCAGCCAACAACAACTTTGCCAATCCAAAATCAGCAATTCTAGGAGTGAACAACTCATCTAAGAGTATGTTCTGAGGCTTTATGTCACAGTGAATTATCTGAGTGCTGCATTCTTCATGCAAATACGTGAGCCCTCTTGCAATCCCCAATGCAATTTGCACTCTTTGGTTCCAATGAGGCCTTGAGATCCCAAAGAGAAAGCCAGCCAATGAACCATTGCTCATGTACTCATACACCAAAAGCCGATGCTCCCCTTCATCACAGTAACCAAACAAACGAACCAAGTTTCTGTGGTGTGTTTGTCCAATCACACTCACTTCTGTTTTGAACTCTTTCTCACCCTCTTGCACAACCTTGTCTAGCCTCTTCACAGCAACATACCTGCTTGTGTTTGATCTCAACACCCCTTTATAAACTGTTCCAAAAGCACCTCGCCCCAGCATTTGTTTGAACCCTGTGGTTGCTTCTTCAAGCTCCTTGTATGTAAAGTGGCTCACTGTACCAATTGACAAGTTCGGACTATTCAAAAGCCTCTTGTGGTAGAAAATGAAAAAAGCAGCAAACAAAGCAACAAGTAGAAGGACATTGAGGAACACTGAGCTTCCAAGGAGTATTGATACCACAAGCACAAGTGTTGTTTGTTCTTTTCCACCAGTGTTTAAATCTGTTTTAGGCACCTTGACAAGAGCTATTCTAGTCACATTAAGGTGCTTCCTTCCATTGCTCAAAGGATACTTCTTCTTCCAACAGCTGCCCTCACCATATATGGCCACAGCACAAAAGCAATCTTCAAGACACTTTTGTCTGCACAAATCCTTGTCCATTGCAGTTCCAATCAACCTGTCATAATCTGAGAGAGGCCAGTCCAAATTATTATACTCTTTGAAATCTACAAGATCCTTATTCTGCTCCCACCCGTCTCTGTTGCAACTAGGCAGTGGAAAATCTGGTCTACAACCTGTGAGATTGTCATGTTCGAAAGGAGAATAACGATCTGGGCACTCACAATTAGTCCTGTCATTGATGGTAACACAGTAGCTGTTAAAACCGCAGATAACATTCCCAGTTTGCTTCGTGAAGGAAAGGCAAATATCATCTGGATGCTTTTGCTCCACACTCCACCAACCAGAACTGCAGCTATTAGCAACACCTGTGTTCTCATCTATATATGAACATAGAAACTATCAGATATTCCATATAACAAGTGAAGATACAAATATAAATATGCTTACAAATTCAGAAATTGCAACTAGAAATTCAAATTAAGAACATATTTCTGGAACATTAATAATAACATGATTCTATATCTTTTATCTCAAACATAGTTCTATTGGATTCTCTTTACTTTTGTTAGAAGTCTTGGATGATCCTTCACCTATGAATATACCATTAGTATAAAATAATGTTGGTATCAAACACATATTTATCAAGAATTGGATTTTAAATCTACCTCAATCTTACAAAACCTACTTATAAACTATTAAAAGGCCTCCATCTGAACCTTACAAAACCTACTTATACACTATTAAAAGGCTTAATGTGAACGTGGAATTTCCAAAGGAAAATGTCGATGTTTCATAGGTACTCACCTTTGGGGTGCCGATATAGTCTGAAAACCCCATCAGGGTCAATTCTAGCCATGTAAAAGAACTCATCAGATCCACCATATGTGATTTCACTGAGCACTTTCCCCGTGTCATTTTTTATGTACATGCGTCCAGAATCATCGAAGAAAAGCTGTGATTCAGTTTGGAAAGTTCCAGTGGACCAGTAAGCCTCGTGTGTTGGAGACTGAGAGCTTTCATCATCATCATTGCTTGATTTTGGAGAATAGTAAAGAACCAAATTGCTATCACCCTGCCAACTGAGTTCAAAATTCCCATCATCAAAACTGGTGTCAGATTGGCGTGCTCTGAAGCTTCTAGGCTTGGTCAAATTCTGACCAGGCAAAATAGTATCTGTGGGCTCCTCAAAGCTCTCCCAAACCTTCTTCCCACCCTCATCCACAAGCACGAAACTTCCATTGTCTAGCATGGAAGCACATGATACCAAAGGAACAGTGTTGTTTTCTGGACGTTGCCACAACATGTGATGACCCTTTGGATCATACACCACAATTCCTTTGTCTGTGAGATTCATTGTTGACCCTAATGGAAAAAGATGAGTTTTTTTTGGCTTTGCATACCATACCATGGTTTTATTCGGGTCTTTGGCAAACCAAACTGCAAGCACTGACATGAACTCCTTGTTGTCGTATAGAACTGTTTGGAAACCAAAAGCAAAGTGGCCAGAAGGTGAATTCCATGGAGTTGAATCATTGGTGTTTAGAGAGGAGTTTAAGTGCACACTAGAACCACCACAGTTTGAAGAAGTAGCACTGAACAAAGATGAGAGAAGAAGGAGAATAATTAGCTGAAGAAAATAGGAATGAAGAAAAGTTAAAGAAGCCATTGCAGCTCTCAAACAACCTATGAACTTTGATTCATCAAACAAAAATTTTATAGCATATGATAACCACAGCATTGTTTGATATGGTCTTAAGCTTTTTGTTTCTTGTCTTTGTCTTATAACAAAACACTGCCAAGTCTTTGTTCAACCATTGATTAGTAAATTATATATAACTACTAAAATTAGCATAGGATGATCAAATTTATATGATCCATAAAATTAATAAAATTCAAAAGTATGATAATAAAATTCAAAAAAAAAAATAAAACGATAAAATTTGTGAAATGATAGTAGTTAAGTGGTAAAATATATAATAAATACTTGAAAATTTGAAAACTTATTTAAAATTAAAGAGTTTGAAAGTTTTGCTAATTGTCAATGTCCTTGAAAGTCACTTATCTTCACCTGTCAAGTCCTTTACCTGCTCTTACCTTTCTATTCAACTCCTCACAAAGTTTCTTATGAAAATTCTTCCATTCAAAACAAACATTGTGTTTAGAAGCATAATTTTTTCTTAAAAAATTAAAATAAATTATTTTTTTATGTAAACGGATTAAAATAAAAAAACGAATTTTCATGTAAAAATAAAAAAAATTAAATTATTTTTTAAAAATGTAAAAGTTATAGTTAAAATAAGAATGTATATAAAATATATACTTTAAATTAAAAATAAACAAATTGCAAAGTCAATTTTCAAAATACAACTTTTTTGTCCAAAATATTTTTTTAAACACAACTAAGTCATTATAATTAATGTTTTTAATATATTCATTTTGATAATTATAAAAAAATTACCCTAATTACTAAAAAATAAATAAAAGCCTGCAAAGTCTGAGCATATTGACCAAACGCCTTAAATAAATAAGCAAAGATTTTTAATCTTAAATAACCTTGTTACCTATTTTAAATGTCAACATTTTTATGTTAGTCTTAATTAATTCAATTAATATAATGTTGAGAAGGTCCAATTTAAGGATGTTTGGACACAAGAGGCTGAGCTAGACTAATATCTCCATATTAAAAAATTAAATAAATACAATTATGATTTGACCAAGTATGTGACTTAGAATATATTTATCTAATACTTGTCAATTTCATATGTCATGCTATAAGAAAGAGAGAAGCAGCTTTATAAAGTTAGTAAATTGCATCAATGCCAATTATAAGAAAACCTGCCAAAGTTGAATTAGCAAATAGTGAATCATATAAACAAAGTATACAGTTTTATGAAAACTCATTACCATATAAGTTTTTGTATTCATTTTAGGCTTGGTAATTCATATCCCTATATATACATATATACTAAAATATGCCCATTTCTAGTGTTAATGATTTATCTTTTTTGTTACATTGGTAGTGTTTGGTAATGATCAATGATGCAGTTTGGAAATTTATGCAGAGACCATACATGGATTGGTTTTGGTAAGAAAATTTGGCACATTATCACTTTTGAAAACAATTATAAAATAATGTTTCAAAACATTAGGCCTTTCAAAGCTTGTCCACGAACAAGGAGGAATGAGGAAAAAGAATGTGAGAAAAGGCCAAGTGAAATAGATATGGGGTAGCTTTCTTCTTCTACCTACTTAGCATTTCAAGATATAGAATATGGAATTTCAATGATGAAGAATTATATTTTTTATTATTAAGAAATGTTTCATCCAATGATGTGCTCTAACCTATAAATTGGTGGATCATTTCACAATCAATTTATGTTACAAGACAGAAAGTGTGACCATCATGAGAACTAAAAGCTTTTCCCTTGTGGTGTTCTTTATTCTGCTGGTTGAGTCAGTGAATTCTCTCAACCGTAGCAATTTTCCTGTGAATTTCTTATTTGGGGTTGCCTCTTCTTCTTACCAGGTTCTTGTTTTGTCTAATAAAGCACATTTTATTGTTCAAAAAATTTTGTTCCATTTCTTATTTTGATTGGATGGTGTGACAAGTATGAAGGTGCAACAAATGAAGGGGGTAGAGGACCAAGTATATGGGACACTTTTACTCACAAATATCCAGGTAATTAGCATTGTGCCTCATTTATCTTAAAATGGAGGTCATAATCTATGATCTTTCTTGTGTTTTTGTTGCTTTTTCTTTAGTTTTGAGTTTCTCAAAGTTGGTAATCTTCCATGACTTTTGCACTATTTTCTCTTTGGTAGTGCAAGAAATTTTTCACATTAGTATGTAACTTGTAAAACATAATTCCTTTTATTAAATTGAGCTTTCTTTTTTTTATGTTCATCTATGATAAAAGAACCAGTTTTATTGGAAGATTGTCTGGCGTTACTTCTTACTGAATATTAGAATTGAGAAAGTGTTAACTGAGTAAATGACATTGAACTGTTCAATAAAGCAATGAGACCTGCATTATAATAGAAAAACATTAAGAACTTTTTTAATTTGTAAGGCTTTTATTCTTTAAATGAATAAGTTCTTAAGCATGCTAACTTGGTTTGACATCACCTTATTAATTGTGACACCTGATGAAAATTCAAGTGGCCACTACGTTATTGTTTTGAAAATTTATAAAGAACTTCTTTGTGTTTTAATCTTTAGCAGATAGGATAAGGGATCGAAGTAGTGGAGACCTTGTTGTTGATTCTTATCACCGATACAAGGTATTTCTCAGTATCTTCAACATGTGAATGTGTGATGAACAAAGTTTAATGTTCATTTTGTTCTCTAAAATGTTTGAGCAAACAATTTGGCAGGAAGATGTCGGTATAATGAAGGACATAGGATTTGATGCATACAGATTCTCTATCTCATGGTCTAGGATTCTACCAGGTGAGGACTTATTAGGAATATTCAACTTCATTTTTATTTTTATCCTCAATGTAGTAGCTTCTAGTTTTGGTTTCACATAACTTGTATATCAAAAACTGTACTTTTTTGGCCAAAACTTTGATCAAATATGTACTTAAGTGTTGTTTTCTAAAAAAGTTTGCATCAAGAGTCAATTTAGGTTATTTGGCTAAAACTCTAATTCTGATGATTGCAGAAGAGTACTAAAAACATGTATGAAATTGTATGTATCTTTTGTCTTACATTTTTTTAAAGGACATAAAATTTGAATCAATATTTGTCATATATTTGGTTTAGGTGGAAACCTGAAGGGAGGTATAAACAGAGAGGGCATCACATATTACAACAATCTTATCAACGAACTCCTATCAAATGGTCTGATCAAGTCTTTTCTTTTGCATCCAAAATAAGTACCCAAGTTTGATATTTCTCATTGTTGACATAAGTCTTGTTTAAACCAATAATCACAGGTTTGCAACCATTTGTAACTCTATTTCATTGGGATCTCCCTCAAGCCCTTGAAGATGAATATGGTGGTTTTCTAAGTCCTAGCATTGTGTGAGTGTATTTCTTGTCAAAATTTACAGAAAAAAATATGTACATGGTCTCCCTTAGTAAATGATGCAAAATGTGTCTTCAGGAAAGATTTTGCAGACTATGCAGAGGTATGCTTCAGAGAATTTGGTGATAGAGTGAAGCACTGGATCACTTTAAATGAGCCAGTCACCTACACCACACAGGGTTATGGAAATGGATTATTTGCACCTGGAAGATGCTCCAAGTGGTTGCCTTTCAACTGCACTGCAGGGGATTCTAGTACTGAGCCCTACCTTGTCACTCACCACCAGATTCTTGCTCATGCAGCTGCTGTCAAAGTCTATAGAGACAAGTATCAGGTTACCATGTTTTCAACCATTTTGTGATGCATCAGGGATTAACACTAACAAAAGTGACATCAAAATAGTTTTTGATAAATTAGTACAGATAAATTTAACTGGGGTGCTTTTATTTTATTTAGATTTCTCAAAAAGGACAAATTGGGATAACATTGAACTCTCCATGGATAATGCCTCTTTCCCAGTCAAAAGAAGACATAAATGCAGCATTTAGGGCCATTGTTTTCTTGTATGACTGGTAATTTTTTCCATTTCTTTTTCTTATTTTAGCTCCAGATTAATGCAGTGATTATTGCTAATATAGACATAATAGTATAAAATTATGAAATAGTTCATATATCAATAGTGTAAAGTTGTCATTCTAAAAAGGCTTTTCCAGTCATCCAATCACAAATTATGTAAATTTGTTGACTTCTGCAATACTTATGTTAGAAGTTACTCCTACCATGATTCTAATTGCTGAGTGTAAAGGATTTTACAGTGGTGTGTATAGAAATTAAACTGGTAGCATATGTTCCTTTTTGGAGACAATCTGCCAAATGGATTAGTGGACCTAACTCAAATTACTTTTTGACTTTTAAGGTTTATGGAGCCACTAAATTCTGGATCATACCCTGTTGAAATGGCTAATAAAATTGGTGAAAGATTGCCAGAATTTTCAAGGGAGCAGTCCTTGATGGCTAAAGGATCATTTGATTTCTTAGGACTTAACTATTACACTGCAGCTTATGCAGCCAATGTCCCTTGCACAAGAGAAAACCAAACTGTGTTCACAGATGCATGTGTTTTGCTCACTTGTAAGGCTTAATAAGTGAAATATTTTGTTTTCGTCTGATTTTTCTTATGTTTCAGAATATTTTTATTCACTCAAGGTTTTTATTTGTTGCATCAGCAACAAGACATGGAGTACAAATTGGTCCAAAGGTAAATGCATATGTGGGGGATAATTGTTGAACACATTCAGCATTTAAAGATTCAACTTCATTCAGCTAGAAAACAAGATCAAAAATGGGGTTAACTTCAAAATTCACTTAAGTATAGACAAAGATTAATTTTGAAGGAAAAATGAAAAACTTTTATAGTTGATGAAATTTATCTGTATTTATTAAACTTAGGATAACAAAATTCACTTAGGTATAGACAAAGATTAATTTTGAAGGAAAAATGAAAAACTTCAACCACATTTTATCCTCAAGATTAGATTAAAAACATTTATTTAAGAAAGTATGAACTTTGCAGGCTGCCTCAGACTGGTTATACATTTATCCTAGAGGAATTCAAGATATTTTACTCTACACAAAGGAAAAGTTTAACAATCCTGTCATATACATAACAGAGAATGGTAAGTTTTCACCATTAACAATATTGTGTTTTCATTTCACTAGTGATACATTTATTGAATGAACACAGGGGTTGATGAACTGAATGACAATGCAAAATCACTTGAGGACAATATGAGAATAGACTACATCAGTAGCCATCTTTCTTATGTTCAAAGTGCCATACAGTGAGTTTCTTGTGTAATGTTTCACTTTCTGTTTCTTCAAGGAATTTGTTACTTACTCAAACTAAGACAAACACATTTTGCAGAACTGGTGTTAATGTCAGAGGCTACTTTGCATGGTCATTATTGGACAATTTTGAATGGGCAGATGGTTTTTCTGTTAGATTTGGAATCATTTATGTTGATTTTAAGAATGGATTGAGTAGATATCCTAAGAAATCAGCTGAGTGGTTCAAAAATATTCTCCACTGACGGATTCAATCTTGTAATAATGTACTCTTACAATATGTCTTAAATCAATAAATGAATAACAATTTCTTATTTAGTTCCACAAGTTGTGATCTAATTAATTTCACTGTGACAAATGGAGCTTAGTTTTCATTAACTCATGAACTCGTGTTTGAATCATTGGTTAACTAAAGGGGTGCTTCCTTCATTTTTTTTCTTTAATCGCGTTAATACCTTGCACTACAAGAGAAAAAAATTATTTAAACACCAACTTTAGCTATCAAATAAAATAGTTATTAATTGTAATCAAAATAACCACCAAATTAGGTTTTGATTGTTAAATAACTACAAAATAAAAGTAAAGACTGAATTTAGTGACCAATTAAATTAAGATAATTAGTATCTAAGATTAGCTATTACGGCTTTAGTCACTTATATCATTAGATTCAAAATTAATATTTAATTAAGTTAGAGACTAATTTAGAATTTAACAAAAGTGAATAAAATCTTAATAGCTAATATAAGATACCAATTATCTTGACTTAATTAGTCACTAAATCTCATCATTATTTTTTATTTTATGATTATTTAGCAACTAAAACCTAATTTAATGATTATTTTAATTAAAATTAACAATCATTTTATTTAGTGACTAAAAATTAATCTCTAATAACTTTTTATTTTTTAATATTATATGATAATGCACTAACACTCCCTAAAAGTAATTTTTAGAATCCACCAATAAGATGATTTTTTATCTTTTTAATGATAAACTTGTTCAAATAAGTAAAATATATTTTAAATTCAATAAAAGGAGTTAGTTTAGTTA
>Ga0099825_1002502_pt1 | contig 24408 bp, 8 predicted proteins | sample SiratroredBW_FD_76838 | JGI IMG/M metagenome (GOLD analysis project Ga0099825, IMG submission 76838) | Root nodule microbial communities of legume samples collected from California, USA - Siratro red BW | ecosystem: Host-associated > Plants > Roots > Nodule | place: USA: California | collected... | reverse complement strand
TATATATAGATATATATATATATATATATATATATATATATATATATATATATATATATATATATATATATATATATATATATATATATAATCTTACAAAAGTTTACATATCACACAGATTATCAAACATACGTGTCTTCATCACATGGGTGGAGTAAACAGGTTAATTATTGGGTTGTTGTGGATCGTAGGTGGCATGCAGAACGTAACTACTACAGGTCCTTCTAGTGTTAAAGGTACATCTTCAAAATTTGTGAAAGCAAAAACTGTAAAGGCTACACTCCAGAATGTAACCGAATTCTCTGTTACATTTGTCTTCCAATCATTCCAGGGTTGAAAGCTGAAATGTTTGCAGAGAAGGATTGTGCAGGATTTGACGCATCCATTACTGTTGCTCTATCATACATTCATATTTTAACAAAGAGAGAGAGAGAGGGGGAAAAGTGAGATACACATACATTTTTAAAGAATTATTTTTAAGAATTTATAAAATTTAAAACCTATTAATATTATCAACTTCACTGAAATAGAATATATATATATATATATATATATTTTCTATTAGATAAATTAAAGAACAACAATATAGGATAAACGGTAGTAGTGAATAGTCAGGATAAATGAGCAATCAATCAGTCAATACATCACTTTGGCTCATTTGAAACCTCAAGAAACATGTCCTCCAGCCACTAATCGCATCCAAAATCACGTGAATGGAAATAAACAAAACAATCATAGCATAGAAAATCATGTGTTAAAACTACTATCTATAAAAATTAATAGAGAAAGATAAACGTGGGGCTTAGGGATACCTCGAAAAAATGTTTAGAAATAAAAACAATATGCATATCTCCTGAAGATTGAAGGATATGTTGAAGAGTTGAGTTGTGGAAGAATTCCTCGTCAGAGAAGTTCTTTTAAATTTTTTGTTAGATTCTGGTCCATTCATCTTCCTTATATAGTGAACATTTGGTGCTTGGAGTGTTATGAATCAATCCGATTGAAGAGAATTAAATGTGAGGAATATTGATGATGTAACCTAGTGACATTGGGTGCAGGGAATTGAATGTACAAAAAATTTAATGAAATGGGGAGGAGAGCCACGTAGGTGCAAGAGAAGATTTAATATGCAAGGAATTAAATAAGGAAGAGAATTGAATCACGTGGTTGCAGGAAATTGAAATTGAATGTTCAGGGAATTCAATGTAGAAAAGAAGAACCACCTGGGTGACGTAGGTGGTGCAAGATATTTAATATGCAAGTAATTTAATAAGGAAGGGAATTTAATCAGGAGAAGAGAATCTTCAGCAGCGTCATAATGCATAGGAGCAGGAGTGAGTTGGCTTTGTACACGTTCTTATCTACTACGTCATTTAAAGTCAACTCTTGATTTTATCTAAATTGAGGCTTGTGTGTATTTATTTCTTTATTTATATATATTTTATTTATTAATTTATATATATATATATATATATATATATATTTACCAGTTTGTCCTTTAGATTTCATTTACCGTTTTATCCTTTCAGATTATTGGCGTAGTATAAAAGTGATACAGATGAAGCATAGTCGTAAGGTTTATTGATGCAAAGAAACTTAAAGGTAATGTGGATACTATTATGAGCATGATGCAGAAAATTATATTACTACAATTCGTATTAATAATAATAATAATAATATTTATTTAAAATTTCAAGGATGTTACATTAACTCTCTTCTAGGTTGTTATATGAACATAATAGTCTTCTTACAAAGCTTTCAGAGCAATAATCATTTGAGCTTAATTTTTTGCAACACTTCAAAAATGTTCATTCAATTTTTTTCTTAAAAGATAGATTTATATAGAGTGTAGAAAAAAGAGCAATTGAAAATCCTTTTCTGCCTGATAACTGACCGTACTTATAATTCATAAGTCTGATACCTTTTTTTTACTCAAATTAGTGTAAAAGCACAAATTGTACGTGTCAGATAGCTTTACTAGGTTTGACATATGCTTGTATTGTGATGGTTGTTGATGCAAAAATAGATTTAGCTCATATTCCATGAGATATTGATGTTGGCATATGCTTTAATGAATCATCTTGGTAGATTGAAGATGGAAATGTTCCCTACAATACAAAATAAGCTTGAAGTCTATTTTTTTTTTGTGTACAACGTTAGCCTAATATTGTGTGCTTATTGTCTGATCAAGACTTTATTTATCAGACGAATCAAAGACCACAAGTTGTAATATCATCTATCAGACGAAGTACTTGTGTGTTACATGATCTTTTATTTATATGAAATAACCATCTTACAAATGAAGCACATTCATACTTTATACTTTGTCGTGAAAAACACTTAATCTAAATAAGGGTTCTTAGACTTTACTCTAATAGCTCACAACAACACATTCCTTTCTTTTTGTGTTTTCAATAATAATGAGTAATAAGATCATAGAAGGACATTTGTCCTTCTATTTGTTTGTGCATGTGCTTAGTTCTTACTTGTAATTGGTCCAAGACTGAGGAAGTTTCTCTATCAATAAATCTAAAACAAATTCATAGTGTTTGAGAATAAGAGGATTTGAAATAACTTTGGCTTCCTTGTAGGAGCAATACTCATATAATGGGCTAAGCAAAGGTGAAGACATACCTTATTTGTATGTGACAAGTCTTCTGGTCACTTTGTGATGTACTCGAATTGGATTCAAGAGTGGTAAGAGCAAAAATAACTACGTATAAGTCTAATAGAGTAGAGACAATCCTACCTTCCTAAAAAAATTATGATGAGTAAACTCTTAAATCTTTGAAATTTTCAAAAAAGGTTTCACAAAATGGTTTGAGTTGCAAAAGGAGTGTTTGACTTCTCTAGTATAGAGTTGGTGTCAATATCCATAGTGTTAACCATAAATCCTTACAATTGTAGTTATAGATTAACCAAATTTATCCTATATGGTCACATATTTCCACTAACACATAAATAGTGCCACGTTCACCCAATTGAAACCTACAACAAAACCCAAATATGATCTACAACTTCATGTCTGCAAGACCCACAACTCTTGCTACTCATATAAAGACATATAAAGTGTGTTGGAGTAAAGATTCTTTAAAAAAGAAAAACTAGGTAATGTGAAATTTGGTGTATTTTAAAATACCCAACTTACAGTATTATCTCCCTTTACCTAAATGTAAGGTGTTTATTAGCTAAAAGCCTTCTTCGACACTTCCAAAAATCTAATAAAATTCTAAATAAATTTTTCAAATATATCCAACAACGTCTTTTCTTAACAAATCACTAAAAAAAATATTTTTAATAAAAAATGAACCAAGGTTATCCATACATAAAACTCCTTATTTTGTTAGTTCCTGAACATTACAATCTCACAAGTTAACAATAGTCACTTTTCTTCTAAGATAGAAAATTCATGAAATTTGAAAAAAAAAAATTCTGAATGAAATAAAAAATAAATATTTAACTTTATTCATAATTCTATATTTTATTTATTTAAATTTACTTTTAAATGAAACTCGGATGTTACCATCAATAATGTATTTATGTTAAGTATTTAAATCTTAATGTTAAGCTTGGAATAAAAGAAAGAAACAAAATAAATAAAGAAAAGTTTGGTGGAAGCAGCACTTTGAATTCAATGATAACAAAGTGACGGTGCTGTCCGCTGTTCCTATTGAATCATAGGACGACAGATTAACACCGAAACGCACGCATCAATTCACAAAACAATCTCATCAAAATTCAAAAACTGTCACCATTGTCGATCAAATTATTGTTGCTTATTCACTGCCATAACTTTTTGCAACTGTTTTCACTTTTCCATTTCTCATTTCACTTGCATCATCGCCACCTTTTATTACATGCTACAGATTCTATTCTTTTGTCCCTGTCAAAGTGGAAACATATGACATTTTTAAATTTTCCTTTCATGGGTTGTTGTGAGCCTTTTGGTTGAGAATTAATTATTTTTGTGTGGAAAATTAAACCACAACTGACTAATAAAAGGAAGAATATACATGTCTAGTCATCAAGGAAAAATATAAAGTTAATAATTAACTTATATTTTTTTTTAGGTAGGTTCTTTTTGTAACTTTAGGATATGAATCTCAGAGTTCAAATTTATGAGTTAATTAAGTTTATCAGGGTTTTAATTAAATTGGATTAAAAAAATACTTTTCTTTTTAAATATGAACAAACAGAACACAGATATTTATCAGATTCGAGTCAGGTTGTACATAGGTTCGTTCTAATTTATCATCATCGATCCTTTATTATTTTTATCATTTTTTTATTATAATTATTTACTATTTTTAATTATATAGATTGACAATTTAACTTTTTAAAAATTAAAATATTATTAAATAATATTTTAATAAATTGGGTGTTCAATTTATTTGTTTATCTAGTTTGACATTTTTATTTTTACTTACTATTTTATAATAATGTTTGGTAAGATAGATAAAAATCAATCTATTTTAATTATATTCAATAAATATATAAAATAAGTTGAGAGAGTAAATACATGTTTAAAAGTGAACCAATCTTTAAACTATAATACAAAATTTTTGTCCCATTAAAAATAAATGGAATTGAATTTTAATTTATTTTTTTGTTCAAAACTTGTGATAAGCCAACTTGTAAAAATCTGACACATTTTGACACCCTATTTTAGGCATTAATATATACACATGTTCTTTTCATTATATTTCTTAATTTCTTTTCTTGGATTTGTAAATAAATAAACAATACATTTCTTAAAATATGTTTGGGGTTATGTTTTAAAATTTAACTTAAGTTTTTCTCTCCAATTAGTTTGAAAAAACCTTATTGTGAAAATTTCTTATCTTATTAAACAAATTCATTAAAAAAAAAGTTATTTAAAGACCAATTTTTAGCTATCAAATGAAATTGTTACTAATAGTGACCAAAATAGTTATCAAATTATATTTTAGTTGCTAAATAACTACAAAATAGAAGTAATGATTGAATTTAATGACCAATTAAGTCAAATAATTGGTATCTAACATTAGCTACAAATGTTTTAATGACCTCTACCATTAGATTCAATTAGTCTCTAACGTGATTTGATACCAATTTAGACTAATGACATAGGTCACTAAAACTTTGGTAGCTAATGTTAAATCCAATCATTTGACTTAATTGATCACTAAATTCAATTATTACTTTTATTTTATAGTTATTTAGCAACCAAAATTTAATTTAGTTACTATTTGGTAATAATTAGCAACTATTTCATTTGGTAGCCAAATATTGATCTCTAAATAGCTTTTTTCTTGTAGTAATTTAAGAGATACGCTTGGGTGATAATAATGAAGACAAAGAATAATTATTATCAAATTAAAATCTTTAATTCACACATCCTAATTTAAAAAAAAAACATAAAAATACATTGAAAGTAATTTAAAACTCATTTCAACTTCCTTTTTACCAAAATAGAAAACTCACCATCACCCATCCTTAATTCATGGAATGATTTTTAATCCTATCTTTAATGTTAATTAAATTATAAAGATTTATAAATAGTCATATTTAAGAATGAATTAAAACATTTCCAATTATGCCATGGTCAACAATTAATAAATGAATAAAATGTGTTCCGGATAGGAGTAACGGATTGGTATATAAAGAAAATTATAGATATGGGATTGATTTCTTATACTTGAAATATCTTTTAAGATTAGGTTTGAAATCTTGTTTATGACTCAAACGTCTTCTCAAACTCGGTTGGAGGGTAACTACAAAAGTAGTTTTATATGTGAGGGATATGCCATATTTATAATAATGATAATGAGCTAACTTACTATTTATCAGGTCTATAATTATAAATATCATTAATAATGTAAATTTATACTAATTAATTTAATTAATACTTAATTAACAAGTTTAATAAACTCTTTTTACAGGTTATATAACTTACTCTATTAGAATTGTTTAGCAAAAACATCAAATTAGTGCATTTTTTTTCTGTATTTACCAAATGAATGTAATTTCTTTTTAGAAAATAAGTAAGTCGTGCCACCACAAAGAAGTCATGTCATCGCGACATGTTTTTAGATGAAAAAAAAAAAAATAGAATTGAAGTCATGTCAACTTAACACGACTTTACTGAAAAAAAAAGGATTGAAATCATATCAGCGTGACACGACTTTAGTGGTAAATTGTTTTTTCATTGAAGTCGTGCAACATTGACACGACTTTCAATTTTTTTTTCATTTTTAGTTTTATTTTTTGTCATTGCGTTTGTCAGACAAAGTCATGTCACAATCACACGAATTCTACACTTGAAATCGAGCCTCCATGACATGACTTACTGATTTTTGTAAAATGAAAAACTTTTACATCCATATGATAAATACAAAAAAAAATTATACTTGTTTAGTATTTTGCTTTGTATGTAATTATTCAGAAGAACCTCCCATTTGTTAGATTGTACTTCATGCAAAAATAATAATTTCATTGAAAAATAAGACAAAATTCTTCACTAATATTTTAAAATAATTTTCTTTATGAATTTTTAATTTTACCTTTTCTAATTAATAAAATTTTAAGAGTTTTTTTTTTCAAGTTTTCTCCCTTTTTTACAAAAGATAAAACCATAAAAAAATCTTTTCAGCTTTGAATTTAAAATTATCTTCTCTAAAAAGTAATAAAAAATATTTTATCTTTTTTTTTTAATTTTTATTGGACTAAAGTAAATATTTACAAAGTTTCACAATGAATTAAATATATCATTCTAATATAAATGTTAAGGTATTAATATCTACTTCAAACTTAATCAAGTCCCAAACTAAGCGTTGTTTTCATAGACCATACTTTTTAGAAAAATTTCTATACTTTTTTTTTAAATAAAATATTGAAGATAACATCATTTAATAATTTGGCATATCCTGTCGTAGCATCCATTATGACACATCTACTTCCACTTTTTGTGTTGTGACCCATTTCCCAAGTTTGTGACTTGTGATGCAATGTATGTTACTCCCATCCACCTTTTCGCTATTTTCACCCCTTTTTTTCTGTTTGTTTTTAATTTTGAAAATACCCTTGACCAAAATGCAAATGCATTTTGGGTAAGAACAATTGAACTACAACAACGAAAACACCTTTACATTATATATCAGGCACAATAAAAATACATAATTATGGAGATATAATGTTTTGTTACAAATATACTAATCGAATATATGACACATTTTATAATACGTAACATATTTTATAGGATATGCGTATCAATCTATTTAATACACACCTCAATTTTATTACACTCTCAACACATCAATACATTATGAATTATCTAACTAAATATATAAGAATTTTAAATTATATCATAATAATTAATGTAATTTATCACATTCAAAAGAATTATATTAAACATATTTTATTACTAAAAAAAATAAAAATTATCAATGAGACAAATCCATAAAAAACATTCAAAATCTGTTAATAAATTAATTGTATATAAATTTATTAACGAATTTCTAAGTTTGTCAATAATTACTGACAGATTTTCGACGGATGTCTGAATCTATTAGTAATTATCGACGAATTTAGAGTAAATACGTCGGTAAATCCGTTAATAAATTTAATGATAGATAATATCCGTCAATAAAATCGTTGATAATGATATTTTACTGACAAATAAAGTTTCGTGGATAAAATTTTGTCGGTAATTTAACTTTTTCTTATAAACTAATATCTCAATCCTAAAATTTTATCCTATCTTTAGTGTTAGGGTAGGTCATGCATTATTGTATTATCACTATAAAAAAAATTATTTAAATATTAATTTTAACTATCAAATAAAATAGTTGTTAATTGTGACTATAATAACCACCAAATTATAATTATGTTTTGGTTGCTAAATAACTATAAAATAAAAGAAATGATTGAATTTGTGACCAGTTAAGTTAAGATAATTAGTATCTAATGTTAGATACCAATTATCTTGACTTAATTGATTACTAAATTCAATCATTATTTTTATTTGTAATTATTTAACATCAAAACTAATTTAATGATTATTTTAATCACAGTTAGTAACTATTTTATTTGATAGCTAAAAATTGATGTTTAAATAATTTTTTTTAGTGAATAATTTAATATACAAACTTTTCTTCAAGTTTTTACAACTTTAATATTTTAATATATTTAATCAGTTTACCAATAAAGTATAAAATATTTTTTATGTTTAATATTAAAACTTTTAAGACCATAATATTATCTAAAATATTATCACCATACACTCAAAAGAATAATACATGAATAAAAGGTCACATCCATAAACTTATTTAACCTTTTGGTGTACAATTTTATTTACTCATATATACTTATTTAAAATCTTAAATCAATGTGTGGTTTTCAATATAAAGAAAATAAAATTGGAAGGAGAGGAAAATTGGAAGGAGAGGAATGATTTTTTTGCTAAAAGGAAAGTATGTGTAATGTAGTATAAAAAATTATAGTTACCTAAATTAGTACGTTAGAATCCTTGTGCTGATAATATGTTATAAAACATGATCCAAATATAAAGATAAAACATGATCCAAGTATAAAGATAAAATATGTTTTAAAATATTATCTAAATACAAAGATAAAATGAGGAAAATAAAATAAAGAGGAAAATGTGGGTGTTATCACCAAAGAAAAGATCATATCTATGAATACAAAATGCAACCTAAAGGATATAACTAAATAATTACAAATATTTAAGTTATAAAGACCAATAACTATAAGTAACATAGAATGTAGAATGTCAATGGATGATTAACTATGTGTTTTACAAATGTAATTTATAAACTAATTATTAACTATAGGAACCTAACTCTATAAATTTTGAATTGATAAATTAGTTGATAAATATAAAATAATATAAAAAACATAAATAGATAATTTTATTATATAATTATTATTTTTTAATTAAAAAGTTGATTTTTTTTACTAAATATTTTAGTGTTTCTATTTATTTTTTAAAAGTTATATACGTGTTTTTTTATTTTGACATGTCATTTTAAAAAAATGTCTTGAAATGGGTCAAGTAAACTATGTTGGAGTTGTGATATATTTATAATATGATTGATTATATAATAAGACCTTTTTATTGTGATTGTGTTTTGTATATGAATTTAGAAAGTAGTTTTAAATGGATTTTAATAGTTATTACATATACTAGTCTTATGAATATAAAACATGTGAATTAATATAGGAAGTTAAAGGGTTACATTCAATAACTTGTTTGCTACAAAATTTGTATTCATCATAGGGAAAACATCCCTATGGAATAACCAATGAGCATCAAAACTAAATTTATTGTTCAATTTGTGTTTTAATTAATTAAATTTTAAATAAATTTAATCATATACGTATGTACTTGAATCACTAGTAGAAAAAAACACATTGTACAGTAGGATATCATCGTGGTTAAGAGAGAACCGCAATTAAAAACAACGCAGTGATATTTTTGAAATTAAGTGCAACCATATCATCGCGGTTCACAACAACCGCAATTGTATTAACGTTGCAGGAGATACCAGTGTGGTTTTTTAAACAACCACGCTGGTATCTGCAAAATAATTTTTAAATTATTTTGCAGGGAGATACAAGGGCGGTTGTTTAAACAACTGCCCTTGTATGTTGGATACGAGCGTGGTTCCCACTAACAACCGCGCTCGTATCCTCTATTTTAGGGGTTTTGCGCGTTTACCTCTTCCTTCCCTCTCGCTTTCGTCTTCCTCCCTCTTCTGTGCCTCGCCATCTCTTTCTCTCTTTCTCTCGAGCAGTCTCGCCACCCCCACCACTAAGGTCTCTTCTTCTTCTTCTTCTTCTGCTGCCAACCCCAACACCACGTATCTTCTTCTTCTCCTTCTTTCGCCGCCAACCCCACCACTATGGCATCCTCTCTCTTATCCCAACCAACGCTGCAAGTGGATCGCCGAACAAACCCACGCCAATCACCAACACCAAGTCGAAGAGGTTTCTTGCGAGGTATGTTTTCTTCGATTTCTCCCATTCTATACCAATTCATCATCCAATTAATTCCTCTCCGCTCTCTCTCTACAGTTTGAGTTCGCGCAGGAGCAGGAGTTCTTTCGCCAAACCGCTCTCATCTCCAAAAAGGAGAAGGAAAAGGTTCGTATCACGTTCTCTCTCTTCGTGTTTCATGGTTTCATTCTCTTCGTGACTCGTTATTTGAAATTAGGGTTTTGTGTACTTGGAGCTTATACAAGCTGTTATTTTCATGTACGTTCGTCTTCCAAGTTACAATTTCGAAAGCACCAAAGCTGCGGAAATGAATGATGAGAAGAAATGAGAGGACATGGACAAGAGACCTCAACACGATAATGCTCGTGATGCACCTTCCTCTTCCATGTACCTTCTCTGTTGCTTACTTTGTGTTCAATAGTAATGAAATTAATCTACCACTCGATTTTAGCTATTGAATGATTGAATATAATTGTGTTTCTTACCTCTTAGACCGCAGAGTACGAATTTGAATGAAGAGAAGTAAAAACTGAGGCCCAAGGATGTTTTTGGGTGGCCTCTTCCGACAGAAGAGGAATTCGAAGTTCTTAAAAATGCACCAAGGTATGCCAATTGCTGTTATTTTCTATAGTTTGCGTGTTTGTATTATTGCCCGGCCTGCTTATGCACTGCTCTTCCAAGGATTGAAAACTATCCGATAATGTGCTTATTTTAAGTTGGTTGGAGTGCTTGATTTGTTGTGAATCAGAAGCATAATTGAGTCTTAGGCTGCTGCCAATTTTGGTGGGCAGCAGCTGCTGCCATTTTAAAAAAAAATGCACATACCAGCGCGCTTTTCTCTACCACCGCACTGGTATGTGCAATATGAGCATTTCTTAACGCGGTTGCTAAAGAACTGCGGTGGTATGTTATACTTTCCATCGCGGTTGTACAACTGCGATTATATCTTCAGTACTTTTTATCGCGGTTACATCTATCGCAATTCTAGAACCACGCTTGTAAGCCTTATATAACTGTGATTAAATATCTTTTTTTTTACTAGTGAATCTAATAATTAATTTACTATATCAACATATTACATATTTATTTACTATTTTTTTTATAAAATCCTAAAGTAAAATCATGCATTTTATCACTACAAGAAAATATCATTTTAGTGTCAACATATTTACATGGATCAAGGGATCGACTCAAATAACATGGGTCAAAGCGTCGGTTTTTAAAATTTAATGCATAACGTCGACTAGACATACGCAAAATTCATTGTAATTTTTTTCTTTTTTTAAAAACATTGCATTGGCATAGCCTACGCAAAAAAAAATTAAAAAAAATATTACAGCGGCTTCACCCATGCTAAGCTTTGCATTGACCTAGCCTACGTAAAAAACTAATAATAATGGTGCGAGAGCTTGGCCCACGCTAAACTTTGCGTCGGCCAGACCCACACTAAACTTTGCGTCGGCCAGGCCCACACTACCTTAAATATTTTTTTTTTTTGAATTTGAAAGTAGTCATGGCAAGAAAAAAGATAAAAATATAATTAAAATTAAATTGAATTTAAGAAATAGTAAAGTTTAGAAATATAATATAAAATAACAATATTATTATTATATTAGTAAAATATAAAAGTAATGAAAAAAAAATAAAAAAGATAAAATAGATGTAAGATTGTAATTTAATAAAATAAACAAGAAAATATTTGATCATAATTTTTAAAATTTATTTGAATGTTGAATCATAAAATATGAATGATAATTAAATAATAAAATGTAAATGAATGATAGTTAAACTATAAAATATGATGGTTGAAACATAAAATATGAGTAAATATAAAATATAACATGTTTAATTAAATTATGTGATGTAATGAGTATTAATTAAATTTAATTTTTATTTAGTTTCATAAAATTGAAATTTTTAGTTATGGTTTTTCTCACTCAAACCATAATCTTCTCCATTGCAATTCTCACTATCACTTTTTCTCTACTTATGAACTTGTCTCCTCTAGTGTTAGATCTTTTTATCTAAATTGACATAAACAAAATTAAGAAACTTATGTAAAAGAGGTATTGGTTCACACTATTTATCTTTTTAAAGTTTTTTTTTTTCTCTATTTTCAACTTTAGAGTTAACATTTTCATCAAACCATGCTTTATTCCTTCCCTCCTCAAATATGTCCTATATTGAGTTATTAAACTTGCGGTAGAAGTTTTAGATAACATTTATTTAAATTTTCTCACCATCACATCTAAGAAATAGTGACATAGCATCTAAGAAATAGTCACATTAATTGCACATCTATTTTGTTGCTATAGTTTCTTTCGAATCATATTATCAATAGTATTAATTACTGATGTGTCTTCCCATCCTACTTCTATATATACATGGATCAAGACTTCATGTTAAGTATCAATAATTTTTTTCTATTTTATGAAATTGTCATGATATTAATCTCATTTCATTAGTTATTCTAGCATTTGTTTGCCCAAATTTAAATATATGATAAAAACTAATTATTATTACAATAAATCTATTTTAAAATGGCTATTTTGAGGTTTTTATATGAATTTTAAAATTGATTAGAAAATGACATTAAAATAAATAATTTTTTAAACAGATCTTTTTTAGTTATGATTATATATGTTTTAATTATATAAATGTAACTATACACACAATATATATAACCAGAATTAAAATGTTTATGGATCATCTTTTCAAAACGAATGAAGAAAATATTTTAATGTTATTTTATTTAATTCATATTTATTTTATTGATGTTTTAAAGTATAGAAAAACGTGTTTCAAAATAGATTATGTTTTATTATAAAAAAATAAAATATGTGTTTAATTTTAACTTTTTTTTATTGTTTAAAATTATAAACTCATGATTTTTCCACTATTTTAAATTTTTTATTTAAATTATTTCGAAGTTGTGATATGGAAACACGACGTTAATCCTAAAAAGATAGGGTTACTGAAGTCTCATTCTAAAATGAAACATCTTAAAAAGGTTTTATTTTAAAAATTGAAATAGAATTATCTATTAAACAACTTGTGTTTTAAAAAGGGAATTTGGGTTTTAAAATTATTTTTTTAAATTATCCATTTATATAGTTTACCAAATAAATATGCCTTTACTTCTGTAATAGTATATTAATTTTTCTGCCATAATATTAGTAGTAATTAACTTAATTTTAAAAATATAAAATTTTATTTTAATCATTGGAATGTAACATTTTTTTTAAAAGGCCTTGTGTCTAATAATTTTTTTTATATCAAGAAAAACTTTTTATAATTTTAAATGTTAAATTATTCTAGATATAATTTTAAGAATAATTGGATACAATATTAATATTCTTGATGTTCCTTTCTACTTTCTACCATATATGAAATAAATATTCTCTTGGAATAATGTGAACAAGTTGACATGAAAAGAGTCCATTTCTATCTTTCAACATTTGAAAACCAAATTTCAAATACATTTCATATAAATACATTTTTAAAAGTTTAAAATAACATTAATTATTTATTTATTGTTATAAGAGCATCTTTTAAATTATTTTATTCATTTAGGATTCAAATGTGTCTTTAAAAAGATGATAAATTTACTAATAAAAGGACTTTAAAGCATTCAAAAGTTAGTTTTTAATTGAATGTGGCTTTATGGTTGTTGATAACATTAATATATCAACATATCTTTTAACAATAGCTTATGAAATAAATAATACTGAATCAGAGTAATTGTGTTTAGGTAGGAGTAATAACAGTTAATTGATAGGTTGAGGTAGGTACTAAGCTAAGTATAAAGTAAAGAAAAAAATAAAAAATACGAATTTATCCACAATTGATATAGAGTTGGTGAAGATGCTTTAATTAGAATAATGGTATCTATTATTGATATGATAATATATGATTGAGTAACATAAAAAAATATTTAAATTATGCATATTCAAAATTAATTATGAATTTTTTTTTATGTTCATATATATAAAGAAAAAAATGCATATTAAAGTAAATGCTTTTTTGCACTCATAATGAAATGAGTGTGAAGAATATTTTGTACTCAAACAACTTTTGAACTTCATAATAGTAAGAAAGTGGAGATTTTTTTTTAATGAAGATTCTTGTTTTAGGTGAAAAAAAAAAATAAGTTCTTTAACATGGTGTAGAAATAATTTTTCTTTTCAAGAAAAATTCAATTTAATCAAATTTCTCCTTCTCAAAATTGAATGTTTCTTCCAGCCACCGACTCAAATAATGCTACTTAAAAACCCGAAACCCTCGGTGTGCCAAAATTTCATTTCCCTCTTTCTTTGAAACCCAAATTTCAAATACCCCTAAAACCTTGGTGCCAAAACCCTCGGTGTGCCAAAATTTCATTTCCTTCTCCTTTGAAACCCAAATTTGAAATACCCCAAAACCCTCATTGCCAAAACTCTTGGTGCCAAAATTTCATTTCCTTCTTCTCTTCCATGCGGTGCCAAAATTTTTGTCCACGATTTTCATCTCCTCCATCTTCCAAACATTTTCAATCATTGTGTGCGTGAAGTGGTTGTTGTTGGAGGAGTTTGTGGTTGCTAATGAGTCTTGCGAAGCTTGGAAGGAGGTAAGTTGTTCTTTCTCTTCATCATTTTCGATTTCTCCAGCTTGAAAATGTTTTTAATCACCAATTTTACTTTGAAATCGTGTTAAGGATAGGTTAGTTGGTGTTGGACTGATTGGTGGTTCTTCATGCGTGGTATGTGAAGTGGTTACGGTTGGAGAAGGTGGTGGCCACCGACGGGTGTTGCAAACGTTCGACAGAGGTAAGGTATTCTTCGATCTGTTCTTCATCTGTTCGATAGATCTTGAAATTGGCTGTGATTGTTTGTTTAATTCTGAGATAGCAGGAGAGATGTGTTCCGGTGGGAATAAATGTGATTGTTCTTCGATCTTGTCAATTAAAGCTGTTTTTGAAACTATATTGTTTAGTTTTATTGATACCACGTATTCACATTCTCTTGGGTAGCTTTAATGTTGTTTTTCTCCCTTTTCCACATGCTTTTTGGTTTTTGTTGTATTTTATTTCTCAGAGAATTTAAGAGAGGGAATGATTACTCCCCCATTTCATGAAGCATATAGAGATTATATACCAAAATATATAACTTTTCCAAATGTAAAACAGTAGGGGACCTGTATTTTAGTGAATGGGATTGGTATGAGCCATCATTGTCAAATTAAGTATGATGGAAGCCCTATGTCTGGGCCATAGAAGCAGCTTTGATAGAATTGGTATGACAGACTGGTAATCAAAATAGAGAATCACTGCTAGCTGCATTACATTAGCATGGATAAAGTAGCTTGTCTTTTGGCATACATTCTATAGTGGACTGATACACCAAATCAAAGGTGGATTGAAATGTAACTACGACGCATGTATTGGCATCACAAAATTAGTGCAATCTCAGCCCATTTTATGTAGATGCTCATAACTAGTGTCCATTTAACTAACTATTTTGTCTATTATCTATTATTAACTAGCTGAAAACTTTGATTGTATCAACCAACTACATAATATTAGTATAGTATTGAACTTTCCAGGAATCTGGATATCCTGAGATCCTCCGGCAGAGGAAACCTGCAAACCTTCTTCTTTTCTATTATTTAAATTATTTCCCATCAATTTTAAACCTGAGCAGTGTGGCTGGTGTAGGATGCACCATCAATTTCCCGTGGTATATTCTATTCCATCTACAGTCAAATAACTCAATCAAAATAAAAAAAAATGAACAAAGAATCCTCAGGCGTAGGCAGTGGTTTTGCAATTTCTCCAACTAGAAACATGGTTGATCAGTTATCTCCCTATCCCTGCCCAGTTGGTCGGGCACTTAGGCCAATACAATAACATTAAATGATACCAGAATATCTTCACTTCATTCCTAGAATACTCCTAACAACCAAAATGTCTATTTAGTTGAACCATCTTATATCACAAAACTGCCAATGGATTAAAGCTATGGAAAATTTCAAACCAAATATAATTAAGTGATGACAGACTTTCTTAGGCCAGTAGATGAGTCTACGAATGAAAAATCCCTACATGTAACACTGACTCGTATTGGTTTCTACGTATTGGGCCATCCTACTTGGTATTTGTTTGCCACATTACAATGATATATAATATAAATAATGGACCATACACTATATGCACGTGTTACCTTCTACTTGGTTGGGCCCCCACAAAAATGTTATTCTAACAACAATTGCCCTCTTGAGTGATCTTAAAAAAGGTTTTGTGTAGCTGCTCATCCCAGTTCCTTATTTTTGTTCTCCACATGCCGTTGTTCCTTTTATTATATATCTTTTTTCCTTACCCTTTTCTACTGACGAGAAAGTAGATGAGGTCTCACTTTCAGCAGGTGTAAAGTGAGATGAGATACTGAATAAAACCAAAGGAAGAATAGAGTCAGTTTGTGGTAAAAGTAAACTAGTGCCAAAAAAATGTCTAGAGGATTCTCCATTAGGCCATTTAGATGAAAGTTATCATATGGTCATTGAATATTAGTAGTTAATGATTCACATTTATTTCTTTTTGTTAAGAATACAGTTTGAGGAGCTTGTGAAGAAAAGTCTCACGTTTTCTTTTCTTTATGACTATAAAAAAAACCAAAATTACTGACGAGGCAAATCCCTCCAAAATACTTAAAATCAGTCAATAAATCGATTATATGTAAATTTATCGACGGATTTTTTAAATTCGTCGATAATTATCGACAGATAAATCTGTCGGTAAATCCGTCGATAAATTAGAAAATATTAATTATATTATAGAAATCAACAAATATTAATTACAAACAAAGCTAAATCTATCGATAAATTTGTCAGTAAGTCTATCGATAATTAGCGACAAATAGTATCTTTCGGTAAAATCCGTCGATAATGATATTTTACCAACGAATAAAATTTGTCGATAATGGTTCGTCGGTATTTTAACCTTTTCTTGTAGTGTATGTCTTATTCACCAATTGTTTTAATTTTCTTTCTCTAATTTTGGGTAAAAGAAATTAAGGGCTCAAAGAGTGGGGACTCAAAGAAAAATCATCTCAAAATAAAATTAATCGGTCTTCAGGTCGGGGTGGAGCGCTGCACTCGTCAGGGCGTAAATCACACTTGGACATTGCATTGGGCCTGATAAGTATTATTTCACTAACTCTTTAGTGTAATCAATTTTTTTTCTAACAAATATTGTTTCTAATTATAAAAGTTTTGCAGGAACGTCAATATGGACGCCCAGTGGAGCCTGATGAACTATTTATGACCACTCACACTAACAAGAAGGGTGAATGAGTTGATACTTGTTCACGCGAGACTTATGTAAGTTTATTCTTACAATTTTTTCCATATTACCTATAATTTTTTTTTTGTAATTTGTAACGTTTAAATGTCCAAATGATTGTGTAGGAAAACTACCAACAGCGCTTGAGGGTCATACAATCAGAAAGTTCATCAAGTTCAAATGTCGAATCTGCCTAGATAGATATAGCAACCAAGCTTCAAGCTTGGAAGGAAGTTGCTGGAGAGAAGAGTAGAGGTCGAGTTTATGGCACTGCAGACTTGGCTCCTAACTACCACCAAGGAATGTCCTCCCTCACTCAGCCCTCATCCTTTGCTTATGTCGACAACTTTTCGTTTCAAACCGAAAGAGAAAAAATGACTCGCGAAATCATTCAAGCAAAGGAGCAAGCAAGGAAGGCAGAGGAACAAGCAAAGATAGTAACATAACGATTTGTTACGGCAGACACAAAGCTTTGCCAGATGGAGGATGACCTAAGGATGGTAAAGGAGCAGCTTGCCGCAATGATGGACTGACAACGTGGCGATGCTTCCACTAGTACAAGTCAGGTTCACTCCAGTTATGTCGAAGACGATGACCACCACCCCTTCTCCTGACCTTCACACCCATAGTATGTGAGTTTCATTACCATAAAATATTTTCTTACTTATATCAAATTTAATTTTTTAATAATTATTATTGAAATAATTTTCATTCTTATGATAGGTTCTTTCTAACAATTGATTTGAAGAAGACTTTTTCTATTATCATATATTTCGTTTCAAGTTTTTATGTTTTTTTGTTTTAAGTTTTAGTTGAACTGAATTGTAAATATTGATATTTTAAAATATTGTAGTTGGTTACAATTATAACTTTAAATGTCTTTTAAAATTTCAGTCTAATTATAGTTATATATATTTATGAATACTGAGATTTTTCTTATTTTCATAATTAGATTAGTTGATTTATTTTTTTGTAATTTTTTTTCATCTAGATTCATAATTGTGTGGCCTAGTCCACGCCACGTTTACGCTAGGATGCGTTGGCCTAGCCTATGCAAGCATGTTAGTAACGGCTTGGTCCTTGCAACAACCTTCACTTTTTGCGACGGCTTGCCCCACGCTAACATGCTTGCGTGGGCTAGGCCGACGAGCACAGACGTAACGTGAGTTAGGCTGATGCAATCGTATAAAATAGTGACGATTTTAAGACAATTTGGCTGTCACATGCTACATCCAATTTTTGTCCAACGCAAATTTTGGATTACTTTCAAAATTTTAACATCCTTTATGAAACCGCCGCTTAACCGACACATAAACATCGATTTTTATATTTTTACGATGGTTTTCAACCCACGCTATAGCATGCTTTTTTTAGTGTATTCTTTTAAATATAGAATGCAATTTATAAGACAATTATGCATCAATAATTTTAATTTTGTAATGGGTTAATATTAATTTTCTAAAAAGTTATTTTTATCACCTTATGAGATTGATTTTACATTCATACGCAATTGATAAATAATCTTTTCTTTCTTTGACCGTATTTTTTTTTAATAAAGTAGGGAGGAAGTAAATAATATTGATTATTAGATATGTACCTCGTAACTTTTCCTATAAAAGACTGCACAGATAAATTTTAAGATATGATATTAATTAGATAACAAAAATTAGAAAATGTGAAAAAAAATTCGCACAAATTTTGATTATCATTGTACTTAGTTGATTTGCCGACAGACCCCATTAAATTACATTATAAAAGATTATTTATACAATTTATATTTTAAATGAATTTTAATTTTTGTAAAAGAAAAATTAAATTTTAAATTAAATAAAATTTAGTGACACACGAGTTGTCTATGATATTCGTAAGTACAACTCGTTTAATTGATATTTGTAATCTACATTAAATAAATTACAAAAATATTCAAACTCATTATTTCTCATATGACAACTCTAATTATGCCAATTCTATCTTATTATTATGAAGATAAAACAATTTAATTTATTTCGATATTAATCTTAGTAAAATAAAAGGAAACAAAATAAGTGTATTCTCATTACTTTTTTTTTCCTTTATTTAGTTTAATATTTAGATTAAAACACTAGGATTAAGCAATGCAAATCGAAGGAAGTCCTCATCATTTTCCAAGATAGTTATATGAGTCTCTCTCATTGTGATCCATGCCTCTATTCCCTCTCTTGTTTCCATCAATATTACTGTGTTTGGAATACTTTCTTTAGTACCTCCTCTTTGAGCTAGCCACAAAGGTTTTCCACTACCAAAATCCGTCTCACTGAATCCCATATTAGCCCAACTTGTGAACACTAAGGAGATTGGCTTTTTTTCTGCTATCTCTTCAAGCATTAGTTCTGCACATTCATCACTCCACAAAAAATTAGTATCATTCTGTACTTTTAGAAACAAATCCTTAGTGAGTTTTCCAAGTCCTTCTTTTAGAACTTTAACCAAATCTATAATATTAGTGTTCTTGTTAACATCCTCAAGAAGAACCAATGCAGGCCACAACAAATTTCCAATAGCACCTTTTGAGAAAGGCTCGCCCATCCTTCTTCTCATGTCCACAACATGCAATGCAACCATTGGTCTTGTTTTGTCACCACATTCCTCTTTGATTGACACAATCATATGTTTACTTATGAATGAAGATACTACTTGGTATTTTGTAGGTTTTGTTTCATCACTTGTTGACATGGATTTCAACTCATTGATGGCTTTGTAATCAAATAAGAATCTTCTCATGGTGCAGTTTTCTTCTATATTTGAGTCTTTGTTTATATTTAACATGCCAGCACGTACACCTATAGTGTTTCTTGGAGGGAAGGAAGAAGAAGCAGAAAAGAAATCTGGCCATGAGATTTCTTCCTTTGACCCTTTGCAAATGGCAAACCAGGTTTTCAAGAAGGCACTGCAAGAATATGCATCCAAGAGAATGTGGAGGTTGCACAAGCCAATAGCTATTCCTCCACATTGGAAACTGTTTACTTGAACAAGTAACTGGGGCAACACTTCTTGGTGAGGATGGCACTTGTTAGGCTCACAAGGAAGTAACTGGTTTAGCAGTTCTAATTTGGGTGGTTTCAAGAACACTTCCATTGTGGTATTCACTGAAGCTTCCATGTAGATTGCACCTTCATCATTGCAATCAATGGAAAAGTGATCACATCTTCTACCTCCAAGAGGGTAGAAAATGGTTAGTGCTTCAGATAGTGATTTCTTCAACTGAGTTGAGACATCTGAGAATCCTTCAAGGTTGGTGGTTTTACTGTAAAAATGGATTAATGGAAAATAGGTGTTGAGTTGAAACACATCAAACAAGCATAATTTTAGGGTTTTGCATTCTGCAGAAGTGGGCAGTGATGGTTTAATGGTTTCCCTTGATGTGATGCTAATTTCCATTCTCAACTACTATAACTTAGATATGAATAAGAGATCACATAGGAAATTTGTTAATTGGTATTTGTTTATATATACTATTTGAGGAGTGCTAGAAATATTGTAGAAAATGAAACATTTCAATGTTGTTGTTCTAGGACATTTATCTAAGTATTGAAAAAAAGACTGTTATTTTTTTTTTTTTTGTCTTGGTTTAATCAATAGTTACGTTTTATTTTATTCAACATTAAGACATCGAATAACGTTCTAATAATCAATATGCATTGCTGTTTTATAGTATTTTTTTTTAATCAGCTTGCTGTATTATAGTATTTTGTTACAAAATTCATTAAGTGATTACGTTTATTTATAAGAACAGGAAACTCAAACCTGCCATGCCCTACATTCTGTTACTAATAGTGTAATTGTAATAGAGTTATATGAAAATAAAACTTGTTTAAACACCCAATTGATTTTTCTATTTGATGTTGAAATAATTTTTTACTTTTCACTGATAACGTGCAAGAATATATGGTTTATAAAAAAGAATAATTATTTAAAGAACTAGCTTATTTTAAAACTTAAAGTTTAGATATTTTTAAGTATTCATTAAAAAGTAGAGAAACAATTGAGTGTGAATTCCATGCATATATAGACGATCTATTAACCCTCGAACGAAGGTCAAAAATTGTATTAGAACTCATACTATAGCGTTGTAACTACTAAAGACGTTTAGAAAAATATATTGTTTTTAATTGTCATTTAATACCATTCTTAAAGTTATGATAATAGGAAACTCCAATTTGTGAAACCCCACATTAATGTATGTTACCAATAGTAATTATAACGAGATAGTTATTCTATGAAAAAAAAAAGGAGATAGTTACATGAAAAAAAAAAATTGTTTAAACATTTAACTCATCTTTTATTTGATGTTGAGATGCGTGAGAGTCTTCATGGTCAATGTGAAAAAATAAGTTGTTTTTAGTTTTTAAGTCTAGATATTATATAATGTTCATACAAGTTTAAATATTGTGTTAAAGTTAGTACTAAGGTTATGATTAATGCTGTATTAATTTTAGTAGAGTGAAACCATTTTGAATATTGAAGATATGAATGATGATAAGAAACTAAACCCTAATATGTGTAGCCCGACATCAATGTAGAATATAGCAAAACTAGTAGTGATAGTTACTTGAAAAAATATAGATTTAAATACCTAACCTGTTTTTTTTTTTTTTTTATTTGACATTGAGATATTTTAGAATTTTCTTTAGTAAAATAGAAGAACATAGCTAATGTTTGTAGTTTTCATGTCTAAATACATACAAAGCCCGTACTAAGGCAAAATATTATATTAAATCTCATACTAAAGTTAGATGTTGTAAAATGATGGGTGTTTTTAATTGTCATTCAATTATACTTGTAGTTTAATAAGAAATTCCAATTAAGCAAATACATTAGTGTATATTATACTATGAATAGTGCTTGCTATAGATTACAATCAAATGAAGAAAAAAAGTTGTTTAAACATCTAACCTGTTTTTAGATTTTAATGTTGATATATTTTAGAATTCTCATTAATAAAACTGGTGGAAAAATATTTTGGTGTCCATTTTTAGATATTAAATTGAATTTTGTTCTATGGTTATGATAAATATCAAAGAAGATATAAGATAAGCAATGATAATAAGAAGCTCCAATTTCAATTTCTCGCATGAATGTAGATTAAATTAAAAAATTTAATTATTAGGGATGGTTACATGAAAAACCAATTGTTTCAAATAACCTAATTGTGATAGGAAGAACAAACCCTAATACTAGTTAATGGGGTTTCAAGATTAATCATGGTAAAAAATATTCATCTAGCCTAGTTTTGGAGTTATTACACTACAAGAAAAAATGTTTTTCGAAATCAATTTATTAGTCACAAATGATAAAATTGGTCACTAATTTAATTAGAGACTAATTTAGAATCCAATAATAGTTGGTAGCTAAAACCTTGGTAGCTAATTTTAGATACTGATTTAAAAATCAATTTGGTGACCATTCATTGAAATCAATTTAGTGACCAATTTTATTGAAACCAATTTAGTGACTAATTTTATTGAAACTAATTTAGTGACAAATTTTATTGAAACCAATTTAGTGATCAATTTCATTGAAACCAATATAGTGACCATTTTTTTGAAACCAATTTAGTGACCAATTTTATTGAAACCAATTTAGTGACCAATGTCATTGAAACCAATTTAGTGACTAATCTCATTGAAATCAATTTAGTGACCAAATATATAAATACCAAAATATAGTTACTATATTGGTCTCTAAATAATGATAATATTATATTTTTTAATAATTGAAATTGTGATATTATATTTTTTTCTTGTTAAAATAATTTAGAATAGAAAAGTAAAATTATTTTTTAATTTGATAAGATAAATAAAAAATATTTGGGTTATAACCATGTAAAAAAAATGGATCATTATATCAAATGATGCATTATTGCATCTCATAATAGAACAATGTTAACAAGTATCATACAAAGAAAAGGTTTTTAAGTCAAAATAGAAAATGATCCACTATTACATCCCATAATAGCACAATATTAACAAGAAAATTCAACTTTGAAACAACAACAATTTATTTTGTTTTGATATTGTAACTTTTTCCTTTTTAACAAGAAAACAACAACTTTGTAACATGCATATTAGTCTCCACTATAATCTACTAGTACACAAAATTGTTATAGAATTCTTATAAAAATGGAAGGTTATACTGATGCAATTTACAGTAAAAGCAACCATAACAACAATATAATTTAATAATAATATAAAAAGCAATGAAAAAAATTGTATAATCATTATAACAAGATATAACTTAATGAAAACTAAACTTTCTCAATGTCAATTATAATCCATTTCAGAAAAATTCCAACCCAATTCATGTTTAGAACATATCGTACTATTATATTAAACCTCAACATTTTCCATGCAAGCATAAAAAATCAAACTTCTCAATGGCAATAACAAACTAGTATCTTTGAACTACGACATAGATATGACTAGTATCTTCACTATACTTAACAGGAGTTAAGGAGCTGCCTGAAAATATTAAGATGCTGGAAAAGCAAGGCTTTCACCAGAAGTGGCCATTATAGTCAAACTAAACAACTCAAAATTTATTACTTTTGCTCAAAATTGTTGAGCACAAATCCTTAAAAAACTTACTTAATTCAACTATAGGATTCCACACTTGATAGGGAAGTGCACGAAAAACAATAGATAACAATATCTCCATTAACACATGACAATCGTGACTTTTCATTCCAAACAACTTCCTTCAATATAGGTTTACACACCTACGCAAATTTGAGGCATACCCATCTGACATTTTCAACTCACTGATCCATTTGTAAACAATATTTTTTTGTTCATTGGACAAAACAAACTTTGCTTTAGGCTTTAAGACTTTTCCACTAGGATGCACCTGTAGTTCTAGTTCTCTACGCTTACAATACTCCTTTAAGTCCATTCTTGCCTTAGCATTGTCTTTGGTCTTATCTTTTATATCCATCACAATGTTAAAGACATTATCAAACACATTTTTCTCTACATGCATTACATCAAGATTATGTCTTATCAAATTGGTTTTCCAATAAGGCAACTCCCAAAAGATGCTTTGTTTTGTCCAATTATGAGACT
>Ga0099825_1002501_pt1 | contig 24417 bp, 9 predicted proteins | sample SiratroredBW_FD_76838 | JGI IMG/M metagenome (GOLD analysis project Ga0099825, IMG submission 76838) | Root nodule microbial communities of legume samples collected from California, USA - Siratro red BW | ecosystem: Host-associated > Plants > Roots > Nodule | place: USA: California | collected... | reverse complement strand
TTTTTTTTTTTTTTTTTTTTTTTTTTTTTTTTTTTTTTTTTTTTTTTTTTTTTTTTTTTTTTTTTTTTTTTTTTTTTTTTTTTTTTTTTTTTTTTTTTTTTTTTTTTTTTTTTTTTTTTACTTCTTTTTTAAGTAAGTTACACCTATATTTTTAGAAAGCATTTTTTCTTTCTTATTTGGAACAAATTAACAGTAGATTAAAAACTATTTTTCGTGTTATATCATTTTTTCAAATGAACTTAATTATTAGTAAATATGTTTTATATATTTTTTAAATATATTTTATACCGTTCAATGTTTAAAAACTATTATTTGTATAACTCTATTACTATGTATCAGAGAAATGCATTCCTAATAGCATCTGCTGTCCATGTTTACGTTCACATTACATAATAAAAGTTATCATCATAATATTATTTATGATAGAAGTAGAAATACATATATTTGTACAGTATGTTTTTCTGATTATAAACAATAATAAATATAATTAAAAATTATTAAAATAAAAATAATTTACAAAATAAAAGAATCATTACAAAATTGAATCATTTTTATTAATTGTTACAATGATATAGTTACAGAATAAAAGTATGAAATCTTATAACTGCTTGTCATGGGTAGATTTCTCTAAAGTAATTATAGAAATAAGAGTATTTATTTTTGTAAAAGTAAAAGATATAAAAGAGCGCATAAAAGAGGATTACAAAAATTAATCCACATTATTAATTAAATTAAAAATTAGAGCTATTAAATATAGATATAGATATTATAATATATGTATATAAATTATTTTAAACTAATTTCAATCAAGTCTCTAGAATAATTTATGAGAACATCTTATAAGTGCATAAATCAGATTTTATATCTCAAAAACCAACACTCCTCTTTCATTATGATAAAAGTATGTAGTTCAGCATTTCAAATTACCCTTTTAATAATAAAGATGAGGTGTTGGCTTGAGATTTTTGAAAGTTGCAGACTTTAGTTTAGATAGTTTTTTATTTTTTTTTTCTGCGTGGTCCAAGGTCCATGCAGGACCAGTTCTTTAATTTCTTCATGCCAAAATGCACAATGATCAGATGGAAAAGCAGGAGAAAAATAATGAAACAATTAAATCACAACCACCTATTTAATGTTTGTTAAGAATAACAGGCTAATTGAATTTTTATTCTAGCAATTTTCTTACATGCACTCTCCCTTTCCTTTGCAATTTCTTCCACTCATATTTATTTTATCCTAGATGGAACTATAATCGAGATTTGACAGAAGAGCGACAAAGGGTGCAATGTCTTCATGTACTTGGCAATTTTTATTTTTACATCGAACAACTCTTTTATTATGAATTCTAGATCCTTCAAAAATGAAAAAGTATGATTATCTTATATTTTTAATTTTAATTTCTTCTGGCATACTTATTGAATATTTCTTTCAGATATTTTTAAATGTTTTCTAATATTCAAAATGTATCCAATCTTTTCTTTAATGTTCTTGAGCAGTCTTTTTCTTCTTCGTGGCTATACAGGCTTTCATTATCTTAAGAGAAACAGCAGTATAACTAAAAGGGGCATAATATTTAGTCTATGTACATAGAAAAAATAAAAAGCAATGTTGTATAAAAAGGAAAGATAAGGTTGTGGACATATTAGGCCAAACATATTCAAATGAAGATGGTCTTGAGTTTCTTGAACTAGTAAAATTCTATATTCATGATCCAAGTTTAGAAAGTGTGTTTTTTTTTAAATGTTAATAATATAGAAGAAGGATCTTGGAAAAATCTCTAATTTGATCTATAAGAGTATGTCTTTTATCTTCATATTCAATTTGGTTTATAAGGAGATGTCTTCTTGAAACTCTAATGCATGCCCCTCTCGGAACTACAAAGCATATCATTATATTCTACAAGCATATAAATTTGGTTCTTCTTAAGAATTTGTTTCGAAGGATAAAATATTACTATATAATTTAAGAGAAAAGGGCTTAAGTTTGCACATCAATACAAATACTAAAAATGTGTGCTTTGTTATATAATTAATTAAGTGAGAATTAACACAAGTTTTCCTTATCTAAATTAAACATTTACATATATCATTCATTCCATCCCAGCAACATGTGACTCACTCCGTTAAACACAAAAATAAAATAAAATGACGAAGAGTTAAGAGATAGAGAGAGTAAAAATAACACAACAGCAACCTCAAAGCTTCGTTGCAATCTGAATCAAAAGGATAACCTTATAAATTAGTCTTTTATCGAATAAAGCAACAAAGATTAAACGCATAACAGAATTAAAATAGGAAACGAAATTGAATTAAAATAGAAAACGAAATTGAATTGAATCAAAAATAAAACGTAACTGCAGAGAAAATAAAATAAATACAGAAAATGAAATTGAATTAAAATAGAAAACAAAATTGAATTGAAGCAAAAATAAAACGTAATTGTAGAGAAAATAAAACAAATACAGAAACAGTTTTTCCAGAGAAAGAACGAACTGAATCTCAAAAGCAGATAATAAAGAATTGTATGTTTTTTTTATTCGCCTCCTCTGTATAAGGTGGCTAGACCTAAATAAGTGCTCAACACTAAACTTAATGAGCCCAAATTATTTTTTTAATTCTGATTCAAATAAGATCTGAAAATAAAAAATGATAATGTGACAGTTTCTCTTCAATTCTAGAATTTATTTTTCAAGCTCAATAAACTTCCAAAACTGTCTTGAAAATAATAATAAAATTAGCTCAAATTAGGAATTTCTAGTAAATAAAGTCCAAAATTGAAAAAATAATAGACAGTTAAGCATAAATCATTAATTAAAATAGGTATAAAAAGACAAGTAAATAAGGAAAAATAATGATTCATAATTCGTTATGTGTGGAAAAATGTAAGTTATTTAATTAATTTCACTTATACAAGAATTGTGAAATTATTCTATTTTTTTATTAGAAAAACAAACAAATAATTGATAAAGGTTTAGTGTGTATATTAACTTTTAAAAGTAGTGTTAAAATTATACTACTTACTGTCTGGAAGAAGAGAAGTTATGTAATTATTTTTACTAGTACAATTATTATTATTATATTTCAAAAATCAATAAATAAATTATTATTCCTTAACGTGTGCATGTGTAAATATAATTTTTTCAAAATAGTATTGACAAATTATACTATTGTTATTTCGAACAAAAGAAATTATTTATTTATTTTTATTAGTACAAAAATGTGAACTTATTCAACTATTGATTTTATTAAAAAAAATAACTAAATAAATTATTAGCTATTAGTGCGATTATTTTTTTCCATAAAATAAATAAATAAATTATTATGGCTTAGTGCGTCTCCATTAGTTTGTAAATATAACTTTTTCCAAAATAGTACTGAAAGATTATATGACTATTATTTAGAAAAAGAGAAGTTGTTTATTTATTTTCACCAGTAAAGTTATTCAACTATTTATTTTATTTAAAATAAATAAATTATTAGGGATTAATGTGTTTGTATATATATAATATTTTAAAACTAATATTAAAAAATTATACAACCGTTATTTGGGGAAAGGAAACTGTTTACTTGTTTTTACTCTTACAAAAGTGCAAAGTTTTTAATTGTTTATTCTATTGAAAAAATAAATAAATAAATTAGTAGGATTTAGTGTGTTTGTGTGTGGATATATGTATAATGTTTCAAGAATAATATTAAAATATTATACTTCTGTTATTTGGAAAAATAGAAAGTTATTTAATTATTTTAACTAGTATAAAAATTGTGAAGTTATTCAACTATTTATTTTACTTAAAAATTAAATAAATAATTTATTAGGATTTAGTGTTTGTGTATTAATTTTTAGAAGTGATATTAAAAATTATATGACCTGTTACATGGAAAAAGAGAAATTATGTAGTTACTTTCTTTAGTATAAAAATGTGATTTTTTCAATTATATATCTTTTAAAAAAAATAAAGAAATAAATTATTATGATTTAGTGTGTCTGTATGCGTATGTAAATAGATTTTTTTAAAATAGTATTAAAAAATTATATGAACACTATTTCGAAAAACATAAGTTATTTATTTATTTTTCAGTTCTATTAAAATATGAAGTTATTCAACATTCATAATATTAAAAAAAAATAAAGAAATTATAGGGAATTGGTGTGCTTGTGTATGTATAATTATACTACCATCATTTAAAAAATTATACTACCATCATTTAAAAAAAATAAAAGTTATTTAATTATTTTTACATGTAAATTATTGAATTTTATATTCTATTTAAAAACAAATAAATAAATTATTAAGGTTTAGTGTGTGTGAATATATGTATAATGTTTCAAGAATAGTTTTAAAAAATTATAAGTCTCTTATTTAAGAAAAACAGAAGCCATTTAGTTATTTTGTTAGTGCAAAAGTTATGAAGTTATTCAATTATTTATTTCATTTAAGAATTAAAGAAATAATTTATTAAGACTTAGTGTGTATTAACCTTTAAAAGCAGTATTAAAAATTATAGGACAGTTATCTGAAAAATAAGAAAATTTGTCATTTTCACTAGTACAAAATGTGAAATTTTTTAATTATTTAGTTTTTCAAAAAATAAATAAATAAATTTGTATGGTATGGCTTATGTGTTTGTGTGCTTGTGTAAATATAATTTTTTTAAAATAGTATAGAAAATTCATACTATCGTTATTTTGGAAAATAAAAATTATTAATTTATTTTATTAATATAAAAATATGAAATTATTCAACTATTTATTTTGTTTAAAAAATAAAAAAATTATTATGGTTTAGTGTAAGTATTCGTGTCTAAATATAATTTTTTTCAAATAGTGTTGAAAAATTATACTATTGTTATTTTGAAAAACGCAAGTTATTTATTTATTTTCATTAGTATAAAAATGTGAAGTTATTTAATTATTTATTATTTTTAGAAAATAAAAAATAAACAATTATGGCTTAGTGTGTTTGTGTGCATATGTAAATATAATTTTTTTCAAAATAATATAGAAAAGTTATGCTACTGTTATTTTGGAAAAATATAAGTTATTTGTTTGTTTTTACTAGTAAAAAATATGAAATTATTTAATTATTTTTATTATTAAAAAATATAAATATTATATCACCACTATTGAGAAAAAGAGAAATTATTTAATTATATTTACTAGTGTAGAAATGTGAAGGTTTTACACGATGATGTATTAGTAGGTGTGGGTGTGATGATGTTGCAAGATCAAATTTTAATCTGAGCGTGAGTGCCAGTAAGGTGAAAAATAAGCTTGAGAACAGGAATAGATTCACAGAAGGACATGGACAACCATAATATATCTGTTGTAACAAATGGCAAACAAAAGAAAAAAGAGGAAAAAACAAAGTGTGTTAATGACATGAAGAAGGGTGTAAGGTAATTAATATTTTCTGGAATTATTTTTGTATGGTTATGTTTTATTTATAAATAAAATATCAGAATACAACATAATATTTTTCTCTCACTTTATCATTTCCACTGCTAATGTCATTAATTTCTTAGTTTGGTGTATTTATTGTTTTCTTCTTCCAACCATTTTTACCTTTAGTTGATCTTCATTTAAATAACATGCTTAATTTGTCCTGTAGGATTTAAACCACTACTTTTAAGGTATGATTCATTTTTAATGTTTACTTTCTAAATGTAGTTTGGTGAAAATCAGCAAAACCTGTAATGATGATATAGTCATCTTTGTATTTTCTTTTATATCCCCTTTCATATGTTTTTCATTTCCATTTTGTGAATGATTAAAAAGTTTATATTAAATTATTTAACTATTTATGTTTCTTTCAGGTGTTAAAACTCTTATTATTATACTTGCAAATTAGCATAACTCAATATCTTTTCTCCAAAGCTTTTAAAAGAATTTGAACAATTTGGGACTTATTTTTTAGAAATTATCTATGTTAATTTCATATTTAACGTCTCTATTTATATATCAAAATTGGTTAGTTATGGTTTAAAAAAAAAAGTAGGTGGCGGTATTTCAAAGGTTATAGGTTATTATTTAATGCTCCGAAATTAAGGTTGTTAGAAAATCTAAGTAGTTGTCATCTATATATTATACTTTCTAACAAGCCTTTTTCTCAAACAATTTTCTCTTATTTTGCAGGTTTAGAAATGTCAAACAACTACACTTGTCAAAATGTTTTACTTTAATTTTAATTTTTTTGTAAAAAATGTATTATACATTTCACAAATACTATTAAAACATCAACATAAAACATCCTTATTAGATTTAAATTAAGCATGAATTTCGTCATACATCTTTTATTATTTAGATATATAGATGATTAATATAGAGAAATATTATTTTTATATATTAATTTTATATATTGTATAAATACGTATAGATATATTGTAACAGAAAGATATATACATAATATATATTTAAAAAATTTATTTTAAATAATTGTAACAGAAAAAATATATATGATGATAAATATTAATTACCGAATAACATAAATTATTATGAAGCATGCCTATGTGTACAATTCAATTCTAAAACAAAAAAAAAACTTCCCGTTAAATGGGCATGCTAAAAAAATTAGCATTGAAATCTTATTTAACTATTAATCTTTAAAATTAGTATTAAAATTTATACACTCTTATCTGAAAAGGAAAAGTTATGTACTTATTTTTACCAATACAAAAATGTGAAGTTTTTTAATTATTTTTTTCATAGAATAAAAAAATAAATTGTTATGGCTTAGTGTGTCTATGTGCATGTATAGATATAATTTTTTCAAAATAGTGTTGAAAAATTATCCAATGTTATTTCGAAAAGCCGAAATTATTTTTTTATTTTAATTAATAAAAAAACGTGAAGTTATTCAATTATTTATACAAACAAATTATTAAGGATTAGTGTGTCGATGATATATATAATCTTTTAAAAATAACATTAAAAATATAAGGATTTAAAAAATTAATTTAACAAAAATCATTTTTAGGCAACATAATCCTACAGTTCTTTTTTTTTTTTTTTTTCTCTCTCTCAAAATTTGATTTCTTACTTGTTTTAGTTTTAAGATCAAAAGTCCCTGTTCAATTCCTAATATAAGATAGAGTAAGTTTAGGGGATCGCCATTTTGATTTAGGTTGAATTAACCTTGCAAGTTGTAGCTTAGAGTCTTTTATAGGTAATTCTCCTCTTAGACAGGTAAGGAAAGTTAAACTGACATATCTGTGTAAATACTAGGTTCTATGTTCAAATTGAATTCTTAAGATTTGATAAATGAATGTCAATTTGCTTGAAAAAATTGTGTACTTTTTCATTTAATAAGTTTGAATTGATTTTGAATGTGAAATTAGTGAAATTGATTGATTGATTTTGTTGTGGTTTGAATTTGATGGTAGTCTTTAAGAGTCAGTATTTTAATGTATGAAGATTATTGGTTCATGTTTTTAACATGCACTCGCATACCTGCAACTTAAGCACTTTTATCTTTATGGTGATATTTTATCTTTCTGAATAAAGACTCAGGAGGAGCCAAATTAATATACTTTATTGAATATTGTAATATGTTTTGTAGTTCCAAGATGGAAAGATGTCCTTGTAGACCAAATTAATATACTTTAGAAGACGTATCCTTCAGAGAGAATTGGACATGCCTTGGAAATGATATAAGACATGAATTAGATGTGCCTCGAAGATTCAAGAAAACATGTTCTTGTAAACCAAATTGGACATGCCTCGAAGATCCCATAAGCATGCCCTTGTAGACCAAATTAGACATATCTTCTAGACATGCCTTATAGACCGAATTAGGAAGATCTGATGAGACATACTAAGGTATTACAGTTTCAGCAAATATTTATTCAAATGTTTAAATATCAATTATCAAAAATATTTGATTCACTAAATTAATTTTAATAATTTTTAACAGATTATTATTATTATAGTAGGAGTAAGATTTTTAGACTCATGTGAAGAATAGAATTTACAATAAATGACTAGTTAATAAACCCATATTACCTGTAGTCTATTTTACCTCAGCATGCATCATTATTATTTATACTTCTTTTTACTAAATATACTTTCTCTAAGGCCCGGACATATTTGTAAATATATACATAGCGTATTATAATACTATATTTTAAAAAATATATATTGTGTTCTCATATCATGTCATATTTTACCTATGTGATTTTATAGGATGAAAACCAACAGTTAAGATAAATTAAATTAAGGCAATTGCTTCCTCTATTATAAAAATTGCTTTATATACTTAACTAACTTTTAATATACCAACAATAAAACTTTGCATTTGATAATAATTTATACAATTTTAATTATATATTTTTTAACTAATATTGAATTTGTTATCATAAAACTAAATATTTAAAAATAATATGTTTAAGTAAATTTTTTAAATTAATCGTATCATTGTTCTATCTCAAGTTTTAAATATCTCTCAAATTATAAATATTCTAACAACAAAATATCTCATTTTAACAAACTAATAAAAAATAAAATAACAATTAATATGAAATTGATTGAAAAAATAAAAATTTATACTCAAATTATTCTTGGTATTTATAGATTATTATTTTTCATGTTCTTTTATTCATTATTTATGTTACAATAAAAAATGTCCTACAATTTTTTTTTATTTTCCTGCAGCATTATTTTCTATATGAAACCGTTAATCTTAAGCATTTTGCAATTTTCACCCTTATCAATTCACGACACTCTTTACAGTGTACTGTGATTTTTTATTTTTTTACTTAATTGGAAGAAGTACGAAAAAAAAACAGAAAGTAAAAATTTTTATTAATTTAAAATTAAAGGAGCTCCTTTAAAATATACGTGACACACTATAAGATTAAAGAGCATAGCCTCCAATTTCTCTCAAATACATCTTCTATAGTATCTGTCATTTTGAAGATTTTTAGAGTGATTGAACGGTAAGAAAGGCTTTTCCGACCATTGTGCAGTGTTGATCAACGGCAAGAAACGACACGGAGAGGTAAGATTTTTTATTTTGGTGGATTTTTGTAGTTTCTAGTAGGGTACTCGAATGAAGCCATTCGGTTCACATTTCTTTGAAATTTGAGAACTGGACAGGCAGACGTCTGGTTCATAAAATGTTAACCAGATGCACTGAAAGGGAGGAGTACCATCCGATTTGTAATTTGTAAACCAGACACCACCTCGTCCGATTGTCAAGAAAAAAGGTTTTTGCAAACTGAATGAGAAGTAGGTAGACCTCATCCGATTTACAAATTTGTGAATTGGACGAGACTTATCCAGTTCACAAATTTGCAATCCGGATGAGGTCCACTCACTACCCATCCGATTTGCAAACAGGTTAACATTTTATAAACCGAACGAGGTGACTGAAGTGAATGTTATGGAGGTGAAGGAGTTAACCGGATAAACCCTTAGAGTGAAAGTGTGGCACACAAAGCTTCCAATGATGAGAATGAATCGGATGAAACCTTAAATTGAAGGAGAGAACCGGATAAGAAGATAAAAGGGGTGAAGGATATTTTTTGTCGTTGCATTTTTTACTTGAGAGCATAGTAGTAATTTTACGTTGAATATGAAGATGCAGGAGAATAGAGGAAGAATTCGTCGAGAGAAAGAGTGATGATAAGTTGCAAGCACGTGACTCCATTGTGAGAAAGAAAAAAATATTTAATAAATAAATTTAAAAATAAAAATTATAAAGATATTATCAGTATGTTAAAAAATTATTAATTGCAGGAAATCATTTGTATCGCACAAGGAAGCAATTGCCTTAAATTAATTTAAAAGTTCAAATTTAACTGCATTGTCACGTGTCACAATCGGTGTAACCTGGAATAACTGAATACTGCACACAGGGTATATTACAATTTTCGAAATAAGGTGAGCTCAGTAACTTCTCTCATCTATATTCTTTATCCTTTCCCACTTGCATAAGGAAAACTGTGATATCATTGCAAAACTGAGAAAGTGATGACCTAGTAATCCGAAAGCTTCAGCCACTGGGAAATATTCCTTGGTCCGGACTTACAGGGAACTGTTAACCTGGTGCAATGTTATTCGCTTTTTCTCCTTGCCTCAGTCACCTTCAAGTTCAGCACCAAATTGCTCCAGTCGAATGGCATCTTCTTGCAGATCCCGGACTAATGCATGGTTTACTGAACCATCATCTTCACTGGCATGTATCTGTCTACCACCAAACCTGAAAATAAATGATGAAAAGAATGACTAGAGTTGATATACAGGAGAAAAGGTAAATGATGATACAAATGAGAAATAAAGGAGAAAAGAAAAGGTAAAAGCAATTGCAAGTCAAGCTATTCTTTAACACTTTCGGCATATTTTAAATCTGAATATTTAATTTAACACCATAATATGAAGAGTGAGAATTCAGACAATGTACCTAAACAAAATGATAATGTTTACAGACAATGATAGTATTTCACTTAGGGTTTTAAATAGCATCCCTATAGCAATGTGGCCCTGCCCGCTATAAGGGTTGCTGTAGTGGCTGTGGCGGGTTGAAAATTGGTCGTAGCAGCACTTTGTGTTGATTTCGTAAAAATCCTTCTGAACATAGAAACTAGGACTTTTTGGAGAGATGTAAGGATAGTGAAAATGATAAATTAAGACTTGGATCTAGAAGATCACTTGATAACTCCTAATCTAAGCAACCTGTAAGACTTCTATTAGCAGTTATTTATATTTTTTTTAAGAATTAAGATACCTATGACCTTTTATTGTTAATTATAAATGCTATCATCACTTTTGAGAATTTATATACATATTGTATACATTATATAAACAATTAAAAATGTCAAAATAGCATTTATCCCACTCTACGTTATCTTGCTGTAGCGTTTTTGGAGCAGGCCACTATGCACCACTGTTAACATTTGTTTCAGTACATTGTCTTATTACCTTATTAATATCCGAGACTATTTCAGAAAATATACGACAAGTTACTAAAAAACTTCAACAGGCAACTCACGGTGGAAATTAACAACAATACATAAATAATTTGCCCCAAAAAGGATTGCAGGTCTTGCATATCTTGAGTTGGCCAGGGCTAACCAGGTTTTTTCTGAAGATCAATTATCTGTGTTGAGTTTAATCAACTTTGAATGTGTTAGAATAGAAGTCTAGATTTGTTAAAACATTTCAGATGTCAGGATATTAGTCACTATAGTTATCACTGTAGTTGTTAATGAGATCTGTTTTTAATACTTGATTGCAACAATCTAAAGTTTATGAGGAATGAGGTCTCAAGACAGAATGAAAAACATAAGATATATCAACTTACCAAGAATAGGGAAATGAAATCATGAGATTTGAACCAAGTACAATCTCTTAAACAGATTACGATATCAAAGAGTAGGGACAACTACTCTTATATGGCTTTCAATGATGGGCCTTAAAGCGGAAGAATTAAAAATCCAAAAAAAAGGTTGGCTTAGTATCGCAGAACTCAAGTTGGAGAGCCATTGAGAGGACGGATAATAATAAAGCTTTTTATCCTAATGGTATTCCTATTGTACTTTGGAAATGCTTGGGAGAACAAAGCATCATTTGGTTCACTAAACTATTTAATGACATTTTGGGATAAAAGAAAATGAAAAATGAATGAAAGAGTAACATTTTATATCCTATATATCAGCAAGAGAGATATTTAAAATTGTCTAAATTACAGAGAGATAAAACGTACAAGCAACATTACGAAATAATGGGAAAAGGTAGTTAAACATATATTAAGAGGGATTACGATTGTGGACAATCAATCTGAATTTACGACAAGAAGATCTACAGCATAATCTATTTATCTTCTTTGGGAGTTGAAGGAAAGGTACACCCAAACAAAGAAAATATTTACATGTATTTATAACATGGAAAAAGCGTATGATGGAAAAAAACGAGTTGTAGAAGAATTTGAAAAAAAAGGTGTTAATTAGGCTTATATCTAGCCTATGCAAGACATATTTGTTGGATAGCTTCTAGTGTGAGAACTATTGGATGAGTCTTCTATAAGGATAGGTTTACATCAGGAATGTCTTTATTAATTTAATCTAAACTCTTAAATGCACTTAGATGTATGCTTTTTGCTGAAGATATAGTTTGGATTGAAGAATTGACAGAAGAGGCTAACTCTAAACTTGGAATTTGGAGCCAAACATTGGAATCAAAGGGTTTTTTCTTTAATGTGAGTAAAATGGAATGTATTATTGTTCTTAGTGTTTGTGCTTCCATAGCAAGCTGAGTATAGTAATTTTCAGCATGATGAGAAGTATTGTACTATTCTACATTTGTTAGCATAGTACTCCGGATTCATTGTTAAGTGTTTTATTTCTACTATAGTCATTAGTTTGAATAATATATGCTAATGGTAGCTAGCTCTGAAATAAGTCCAGTAGTAGCTTTTGACTTTAATGCATCTTTAGCATAATAAAAATTATTGTGTACGCATGGCAAACAATTCTCCCAACTACTCTTGTTTTCAGTAAAATGTGATGAAGAATATAGGTTTAATGAATTTGAATGAGGAATTTGAGATGAAGCATGCAAAAATACAAATATATTATATGTTTCTGAGCAGTAATTTTATTCAAGTAACTTGATATAATATTTCAGTTGTTCAAATATTAAATATCAGGTAGTGTGGGCATCACAAGGACTCAACACAAAAAACTAACGGGATGGAAGTCTTTTGTAAAAATACCAAGATATAAAATCATTTCATGAGCTAACACTTAGCAGCTTAAAATTGACTCCTAATTTATTTCAAATTTTGGGGAACTACTTTTTTTTAATATTGAATCATATTAAACTCCTATTTTAATATTAAACTAAAGTATATGCATTTTTTTATAACCAGCTATTAAATATTCTTTTATGACCCCCAGTTTCTGCCCTGATCTTTCAACAATAATTTTTTAATAGTCCTTTTCTTGTTGATGAATGTCTATAATCAGATTTGGAGATGGTTAACTACAGAAAGTCATCATGCCTAGGTTGAGTATGCTGCTTAAATGATGCAGTAAGTTGCTACAATATGAAGGCTATTCATATATTGCAAAAGAAGAAAATGGATAAAATACAGGTATAATTACCATCTTCCATTCATCAATTCTATGCACTTTTGGGCATCCTTCCTATCCTTGAATTTTACCAAAACAACTCCCTGAGGATGATTCTCACATATCTACAGAAAAAAGACCAGCAGGTAACATGAAAAATGAGATAAAATTTGAGAACACATACAATAGTTGCATGAATATGATGGGTGTTTGAGTAGTAACACTACTACAATAAACACCAGGGATAGTGGATAGAACAAATTTTCTAAAACTAGGGTATGGGTGTGGGGGTGAATGTCACACATAATTATGGAAATATATAAATCAAGTAAAAGAATTAGAAGATATATAAAATTTCCGAGTAAATTCCGTCAACAGTTGCCATACTGATGTAACCAACTCATAACTCACTTGAAGCAGTGTTACGATAATACAGAAATACATACACTATCAGCTTAGACCTCTCAAACTATAGCGGGATGGACAAGAAATAGTACAATACAAAGCTGAGTTCTAGAATTAAATTTTTCCCCTGCCTTCAGGTGGACCTAGGACTTTAAATGAAGATGCACCAATCAAAGATATATTTTCTTAAAAATGTATTTTATTAAAGTATCTTTTAACAAGGAAAGATCTTAATTTTACCTACCCGCCAGAACAAACGAGACAACCTACGATGCACTGATACTTCAATTTGTATCTCGTATCTGTATCAGATAGTCTAAGATACTTCACCGACATCGTTAAAGTATCTGATCTATAAAGTACTAATATTTTTATGATGCAATAATTTATAATTTTTTATTTTGACAATGTCTGATAAATGTGATTTAATTTGGATTCACACAATTGCAATTATATACTTATTATATTTTAAGAATTTTTATACAATTTTCAAAAGGTATATTTCACTTATCATATCCTATTATTTCAAAAATAAGTGTATCCCGTATCGGATACCCATCATAGCCGATACATGTATCTTATCCATGCATCATAGGAGACAACCAGTCAGGCACTCGCATTTGCCACCTTGAGACACTTCCAGTGACATGGGAATATTTTGAGGTAACACAGAGAAAAAAAAAATTAAAAAAAGAAAAATCATATTAAATGGTCAATATATGATATTAAAACATGGCATGTAAAATGATAGTGCTTACAACTTCTAAAAACGCTCTCACTTAAGAAAAGCTTCAAAAAAATCTCTTGTTGGGGAATAGCATAAAAACATTCTTGTTCAACATAAGGATTCCAATTTTATAATAAAAAAATAGATAAGAGAAAATTTTATATATTCATAAAAATTAATAATAGAGGCTTCAAGGGTTACATGATAAATTGATAATACATCTCATCTTTTCTCCCCTCATTTTAAAACACCTCCTAAACAATATTAAGTTTACACAAAGCGTTCACCACCTAAATCTACCACCAAAAGATAGGCTTGGGCTCACACCTTTGACATCATAGATTTACTGAGGTCTAAATGGGGATTATAGAAGAAAAGATAAAATAGAATAAAAAAGTAAACATTAATGTATTTTTCACTCAATTGATTTAATTGGTACAAAATATTTCTTAGAAAACGAGATAAAAAAGATAGAAAAAGGAAAGAGAAGCAACTTTGTTTATCTTTTAAGGCGTATAGACCAGTTACCTTGACAGAATCTACAGGACCAACCTTTGTACACTCCTCTTTAACATCTTCTTCTAGTTCTAAACGCAGGTTTTCATCAGCCTGCACAGATTGGGTAATATCAGAAAATGTCCAACGTGTGAAATAGAAGCACCAAGTTATAATTAGCAAATTGAGGCTTGAATGTCCAATGAGAAAAGCAGGAAATCCTATTATAGTTATTAAAAAGGCACCTAGCATAACTCAAACTTCAAAAGTTAATTCAAGGGGGAGAGATAGCCTGAGCCCAAAAAGAGTATTTTGGTCATATTCCTAGTCAATGTGGGACATCTACACACACACCCATACACTCAGGACCGCACATTTGGAACGTGAAGTTTACAAGACTACTATAGATCTACAAGGTCCAATATCGACACTTGCCTAAGCCTTGTAAGGAATATTTTGGTCATATTTCTAACTAATGTGTAATCATTATCATCTATCATCATCAAAATACGAAAGAAGAGATTAATTGTGATCACAAAATGTACATATTGTAAATAAGTATGCTATAATTTTAAAAGCATAAAAAACTTCAGTAGCAATGTGTTTCTATGATCTATATAACCATGTCCGCAGGGAGAAATATGGACACTAGTAGAGCAAGTTTGTAGTGAGATAATTGTATCCAGAAAATAAGCAAAATTAAGTAGCACAACCCTCATTTCAGCTGGAGAAAACATAAAACGAAGGATAACAGTTGCTGGAATTGAAACTTTTGCATCATCACGACCACCTGAGCCATACAATGAGAAACACATTACTACAAGGAATGCATGCTAAATAAGAAAAATAACTCTGAAAAATAATCTAAAAATTTCAACTAAAACAGTCTAATCTCAGACTACTGATATTGAAAAGGACTCTGCAAGTCATGTAAGCATACCATGCGCTCTAGACCCATCATCATCAAAAGCAGACAAGATAACAGAATACATTCTAGTTTAAAGTTTTATAAATGATTCTCGACACTTGCAACGGCTCCACTATTCAAAAGAATAATATATTACAGAATTCAATGAGATATCAATTAGTTAAGTCCAAAATCCACTCAGTAGTTAACTTCACAAACTCATATATAACTAATAATTTTGTTTTATATGACCTATGGTTAAGTTGTTTTATTTATTTCTAGTGCAAAATATTACATTGAACTATGATATATTTGGAGTAATTTTGTTGTCTTTAAATTAAATCTTATGATTTGATACAAATTAAGATTCACAATTCAAAAATCAGCTTGGTGATTCACCGTTCAAATCTCAATTGATAACCCAGCTAGGTACACAACCAAGGGATCTACTGCACAGGTAAAGACTTGACCCACTCACTGTCTAGAAGTTTCTGGTAAAAATATTTACCAGAAGGTAGATCAATATTGTATTTTAATGAAAAAATAAATAAATGAAAAGGAGAAATTAGGCTAAATTTAAGATTGGATTGGAAATCAGTCATAATCCAGAAACATCAACTTGAAAATTTTGGGAGACAAAAGCATACCCCATCCAAGCATTTTTTCTTCCACCCTTTTCAATTTCTTTTTCTTTTTATTGTCTACTTGCTTGGATACAAACTTGTCTCCTGCATATTTAAAGAAAGCTTAATTAAGCAACAGCAGGCATAATAAATACTAAATTATTAGTGTAAGACATAGATTCCATATGACCATATCCAACAATAATTATCAGAAGTTTGTCATATGAAAATATTAAGAATCCAATAACAGTTACCTTTCTGCTCAAATTTAGCCTGGCTGACAGACATAGGAATCTTGCCACCAGGGCGAAGAGGTGCTCCATCTAAAATTTGAATTGCCAAGGCCACCGAAGGTTCCTATTAAATGCAAACATAATTGAAATTTGAAACTCCGTTACATTCACAACTATGTGTCACAAAGGGAGCACAATAAGGGAGTTTACCTTAAGATATGTAACCAGAGCATCTCCCTTTTTCCTTCCTGTCTCTTTATCAACATAGAGCTTCACACGAGGTCTTTTGGTTTCTGGGTCCTATAATAACCATGATCAGGAATTCATGAGAAGCCAGTCCAAGTAACAATGCCCTCAAATATTCAGTCCTTCATTCTTTCAAGTATTCACAGAATGTTATCCATAATGAACTTGAAAGAACAGTCTAGTACAAGGTACTCTCAGCGCTAACTAATTTGGAAAAGATGCTAGGCCATTGTGATTCACTTATGGTTAGGATATTGGCAAGTGCATGTGCGAAAAAGAAGAAGAGACAGGCTAACAAAATTTTCATCACAAATAAAGTGTTTAACATGATATGCAGCATAACTTGCTCTTCCATGTCTAGAAATATTAATTCATATTTTTTCAGTATTGTAGAGCCACTGTACCGTTAATTTGTAGTGTCAACAGTGTTTTCCTTCAAAAAGATAAATGTAACATTTTAAGACCCTTCTAATCTAATCATGAGAAACTAATGATGACATGAATTAGAGCTCAATTATTTAAAATTTTACAATTTACAATTGAATAGAAATATACCTCCTTTATAATTCCACATTTGGAAAATACCTCCACAATCTGCAATAGATTAGTCATTGTCAAGTTAATTATTGCAACAAATTTTACACTCAGGAAATGGACAAAAAAGTTGATACTTACTTCATCAGTGGTAACATCATCAGGCAACCCATTGACATAAACATGTGTATTGATCTTTAATTCAAACCAGCTATCAGGGGGTTTATTAGCTTCCTGAAACAGAATGTGATCAATAGAGGTGTCACTTGTCTCCAAAAAGAGGTTCTCATTTCCAAGCCAAAGCAACAAAGATAAGAAACTGCATTGTGATGAAAACATTGATATAGACAAGATGGAAAGAGAAGGGGCACCTTCTTGTCAGTTTGTTGATCTGAAAGTTTCCTTTTTCCACCTGCTACCACACTATTATTTGCTTCATTTGCTTCGTTTGTTTCATTTGCTTCGTTTGCTTCATTTGCTTCGTTTGCTTCCTCCTTTAAGGAAGGATCAGAAACACCCAATTTTGAACTATCTTCAAACTTTTCAGAGACATCAGAACTAGTTATTGTTGGAAAAACTTCCTCTTCTTGCAAGAAGGTCATATCCTCAACCCCGTAAGGTTCAGTGCTTCCAGTTGGATACTCCTATGATATAATAACTTTATTAATCACACTAAAAAAATTAATAAAAAATACATTCAAGAAACACTCAACAACTTTGGCCCAAAGAATAACTACATGGGCATTATTGCGATTTATAGGAATAATTGCTTCAAGGATACACACAAACAAAAAAAGTATAACAGGCCTCAAGGTTGAAAAGACCACATCTTGATTTCCCGATATTATAATGAAAAGGAAAATGGAAACGCTACATAATTCACACAAAACAAAATGTGACTGGCAGAAACCAAACCAAAAAGAGAAGTAATCAAATCCAAGAAAAAAATGAGTATCCAGAACAGAAGCACTTCAGCTTTATTCAGTTTTTTAGAATATTTAGATTTAACACTTCATAAAGATTCTGACTTCTTTATGTATTAAAAAACATAAAAAAAATACAATTGAGAAACACTTGTATAGTGTGGTGGTTCTGCTAAAGATTGATATGGATATCAATCTTTTCGCTCTTTCTTACCTAAACTCAAAAGGCCCGTGCACTCTGAACTGCTAACTCAGACACAGATCTCTCACTTGAGGAATTAAAACATTTCCTCAACAATTTTATGAATCCACTTCCATTTCACACATCCCAGTCCTATATATAAAACTTTTAAACACAACTAACTAAAAGAATAATACTGTCATGAATTTTTCTACTTATTACAGGTTCTGAAGAAGTTTAGAGAAAGAGAAGGTATTCACTATGAATTAAAAAAAATTCCCAGAACTTGTAATGTAATATCTAGTACCCAACAGTAGCCATGAAAATTTCATACTTAACAACAGCCACAATACATTGATGAAACATTGAATAGATTCAAAGGAAGATGAATAATTATTTAACACTGGTGTTCAACATAAAACATATACACATTAAATCCTACACGTAACTGCAAAACTCCTCTGAATAAGTAAATATGATGATATCAATTAAAATTTTAATTATAAAATTGATAGTGAAATAGATTCATTTGCATGGTTTTGGCATAAATTGCCTTACAGAGTGTTTCAGATTCCATTAGAACCTTATAGCTAGTGTCGTTTGGTTTAAATTTTTGAGAATTGATTTCGTAAGTGTACAATTGTTTCAATAATCTTAAGCAATGCTGTTTGTGGAAATAACAGACTATCAGACACGCATATTCTATTTATTTTAGAAATGTATACAGTATCAAATTAATATTCAATTTTATCCATTTATTATGATACATAACATGTAAGACCATCAACATGGTAGAAGCTTCATTTTTTTATTTTTTTATTTTTTTTTTGCTTCTGCGCAAGGTGGATTGGGTATGCTGTATGAGGGATCAATTCTGCAAGATGCTAAACAAGAACTATTACAGCAATGTTTGATTCTTGAGATTCAAATGCTCATGTAGCTTGTGCAGATGACAGAATCTAAAACAAAAGATCCTATTGTTTCGATGCAATGTGTTATTGAGTCACCTATTTCAGATGTGAATGTGGTTAGCATGCCATAATAATATGCTCAAAAATGGAAACAACTAATCAGTTTGACAAATGTAAAATCAGCCCTCCGAAATCACGTAAGCCTCAAAAAACAGTTCAAACTTCAAAAGAGTGACAACTTGATTAAAGTTACTCTAAATTCCTGGGCATCAAAATTTAGTTAAGCTTGTAGCCTATCTTCATTTACTCATAATATAACAAAGCACGTCATTGTCACACAAAGTATGATATTAAAAAGTTACGATGAAAACAGTGATACACATGTCATGCACCAACCTGGGGAACCCAAGCCCTAAGATTCCTGTCCCACTTATAGACAGTTCCATCATCATCAGTAAATTCTTCTTCACCCTCAGGTGGCGTCGAAGGTCTCTCAGAATCTTCTCCTGCTGCAGTACCATCTACATTTCCCGCAAAGGATCCAAAATCTGAACCTTCCACCTGTGCCTCTGCCTCTTGAATCTCCCTTTCCCATCTTTTAAACTCGTCAACATCGTGAGCAGCAGACACTACATACAGGTCACACTCTAAAGCTCCCAAAATAGAAATAATAATAATATTGGGAAATCCTAAGCAAAAGGGAAGAAAAAAAGTCATACCTGCAACTGAGGAATCGGGCCCCTGCCGGTTAATTTGAGTCCACAGGTCAGAAACTGAGGACAAGGGCTGCCACTCACTCCTTCCTTCAGACCACACAAACGTATTTTCGGAGAGGTATCCATTCAAGAAATGTTCTGTCCAAGTCAATTTCCATTTAAATATCACAAATAGAGGTTTCAATGTCAACATAAAATCATCACAAGTGTGCTCAAAGTCGACACAGTGCTGCCTCAGCTTTCACTTAGTTGGAGAGAACACAATAAAAAATCAAAATATACAATACCTAACCCTAGCTCCACTCCACTTTGTTCATTTGAAACACAAAAACATTCAAAGAAAAAAATTAATATTTAAAAACTTACCTCGCAACTCCGAGAAGGCGTAAGGACCAACCTGTTGCTGATCCTCGCCAAGAACATACCATCCCACTTCAGTAACCTTTTCGCCTACGAAACCAAATCATTACCGAAACATAATCGAATACGGAACTTAGTCAAATTAGAGAAACTATTTTTTTTTCTTTTTGAGCGAATAATAGTTCAAAAATGACAAAGATTAATGAAAACAAGCGTGCATCTATCAGTACCTTGCGGTTGCGGCGGAGGTTGGTGGCTCTCGCCACCATTTTGCGAATTCATCGATTTTGGGCACAATTTCGCGGTTTCTGCGTTTGTGCTGTCCAAGGCCAAGATTACGAAACAAAATGACACTCTCTAGAGAGAACACAAAAACTGGGTTTATTTCGGTAATAAGAGAAACAAATAAACCAATTTAATTGTTAAGAAATAAATATTAGGCACCAAAAATAACGATAGCAAATAACTATAAATGATTATATAATATTCAACTAAATGAATTTATCAATATTTAATTCATGTAACATAAATATTAAATACCAGTATCTTAGATGAATACCATTGTATAAAGAAAATGAAAAACGTTAATTTATTTTACTTCAAATTGTATATTTAAAATTTAACAGTACTCTGAAATAAAATTGAAACTTATTTAATAATTAATAAAATATAATAATATAATATTTTTATGTTATAATTCAATTATAAATTGTTATTGTATAACTGGAAATGGGTGAAAATGAGATTTAACTTAAAACCTCTTGGAAAATACATCACCATTCTCTTTGCCAGTTAATTAATCCTGGTAAGTTTTTTATACAATTGTAAATTATTTTAAAATTTATATTTAAAATTTGCAACAATTTATTTTAATAGGCAAAACCTATTTAATAGGAAAGATGATTGCTTTTTTAACTAATAGTGTATTTGAAAAAAAATCATTAATAAAAATATAAATTAAAAATTATTTATGCTTAAATTAAAATAAAAAGGTAAATTTTAGTAAAATTTAATTAGATAATTAAGATCGTTTGGAGTGATAAAATATAATTCAGTACAGCTAGATCTTTAATATTTAAAATCACATTAGACGAAAATAATTCTGTGCGAGTTGATTTATATATATTGTTATAATAATAATGTAAGTAAAATGTATTTTACATAATGAAATTTTCATACTGTTTACCTTTTTATTTGAACAAAAAAATGGAATTTGATTCATATTAGATTATTCAGAAATCTTATAACCTATTTCTATTCATCTATCTACATCTGTAAATGAGACAATATTCAACTAGTACACATGTCAACTTCCTACCAAATATTCATTCAGCTTTTTTTATAATTAAAAAAACGAAAAACATTAAAGTTTTTTTTCTTCAAATAATGTTCAGTACTCCCTTGTTTTTTTTCTACCTCTCTAAAGACATCCAAATGTTTTAAATGAAGGAGTGTCTTAAACTTTTGGTGAGACCAAACAAAGGTTACCCACACGTTCATCTTGTGAAATTTTTGTGAAAAAAAATATTGTTTGGACTAAAAAAAAGTCAAAAGTGAAAAAAAAATATAAATTATTTGATTGAAGTAATAGATTAAAAGTATTGTTTTAATAAGATTTTGTAAAATGATTTATCATCCTTATCTTATATATTATTTTTACTTTTATTAATATGTTATTATTTGAAAATTATATTTCTATTATTATCATTATTTTTAACTATTATTATTATTATTTATTATTTTATCCATAATATTATAATTGTTGTTTATTATGTAAAATTATTTTATTGATATTATTATTATTAATTTTTATTTAATATTATTATTATTTAGTATTATTAATAATTTTTAATTTGTTATTTATTATTATATAACTTTATTTATGTTATTATTACTTTTTATTTAATATTTGTCATTATATGGATTTGTTTTTTATGTTATTTTTATAATATATTTCTTATTATTATTTATTTTTGTTTTTATTATCATTTTATTATATCATATAATTGATTATATATTTACGTTTTATGTCGCATATAATCAATATTATAACATAATCTATAATCTGGAATACTACGTGAGTGTTCCACCAATATCAAAAATCATCACGTCTCCTAACTTTCTGATCTATTTTTTTACAAATTGTCATTTCCCTTTCCTTATTCAATGTCAGATATTAAGAGATACTCTTAATTTTCATTCCTAATCTTTTTCTTTAAAAATTGCCATTTCCCTTCTCTTTATTCAATGTCAGATATAAGGGGAGAGTATCAAAATTGTACAATTTCTTTTGATATTTTATGATAATAGATTAAAAAAATATTTATTAAAATAGGTAAATCATTAGATCTCACTATTATTATTTCTTCCAAATACAACAACAAATACTAATAGAGCATTTAGGGGTTGAAAAATCTTTAATCAAATATAAAAGACAATCATTTATTTCTAATAGTTGCATTCGAGTTAATATCATCTTTTTAATATTGTTTTCCTTATATGAATTAGATTAGAAAGATGTTAATGGTTAAACAATAACAAGACATGAATTTATGATGTTTTGAATATGTAACAATATAATTTTCACTACTTAATTATAAATATAAACAATTTACATATTATATTACATTTCTAACCTCAACCACGTATATTTCATATATGTATATAATTTATGGAACATAAATAATCAATAGTTTAAATAAATCTAAATAATCCATTTAAACATTAAAGAATCAAATTGGTTATGACTTTTCAATTCAAAATATGTCACTTTACTTTGAGTGAGAATCAATCTAAATATAAGTATTTCAAGCGTAAATATAAGTAAAATGAAATTATGCAACAACTCTTGAACTATTTCAAGCGTAAGCCATTTGTTATTTGTAAGATCCTTAGCAAGTTTAGATTTCACAATTACAAGCACTTATTTCACATATTTTATATGGTAACAATTTTAACTCAAACATAATTATTACTCAATTTAATACTAATTTACATTAAATTCTTATATCATAATATATAATATAACTTAATGAGGTGTAATGTTGGGTCTTTTAAGGGGAGTTGAATGGGGAGATATAATAATAATAATAATGAAACATGAGTCAAACTCGTATAAGAGATTTGATGAAATAAGTTAATGCTCTTCTCGCTTTTGTTTAAGCAAGTGAAGTGTAGCGAAAGTGTTTGAGGTGAATAAGTGCTCTCGGTGCAGCAGTGGAGGAAGCGGAAGCATGAAGATGAAAACATTATGGACCATGTTAAGAATGGAAGGAGAAGAGTGTTACATTTTACTCTCTTTAAATGTTCCTAAGCTAGCTTCTAGAGAAGTTAACCTAGAGAGGACTCTATGACCAAAGGTGTTGAGAAAAATTCTGCAACAAGATAAATTCTATGAAATGTAAAATCTTCCATCGTAAGCTAGTTCTGAATTTCCTAAATCTAGAAGATACAGTCATTAATGGACACTTGGAACAAGATCCACGAATGGTGGATTAAATGCTCACGGTAAGTGTATATATCTCCTTTTTGAACATGTGTAGGATTCCTCTTGGATGTGCAAACTTTGAAAAGTGGATGTGTGTGTGGTGCAACCCAATGTTGCCTAGATTTGACAATGACATTTTTTACATTAGAGAGGGACCCAACAACTTCCTATTTTTAAAGCTGGATGTGTGCATTCTTCCATGTGGTGGAGGATGGATCAAGTGATGATTGCATGCAATCTTCCATGTGGGCCATTAATGGACCAAGTTCTTGGTTGCATGCATTCTTCCATGTGGGTCATTGATGGACCAAGTTCTTGGTTGCATGCATTCTTCCATGTGGGTCATTGATGGACCAAGTTCTTGGTTGCATGCATTCTTCCAGACAAGTTCTTCCTGCACTCTAATAGGTTCTTCTTGCACTCTAATAAAAAAATTTCATACCGCAAATGCCCTTTATGACAACCGGATGACACTTCCATCTGGTTGTCATTTGAAAAAAATTGACAACCGGATGAACAGGTCATCCGGTTGTCATTTTTGTTCAAATGACAACCGGATGGAGGTGTCATCCGGTTGTTAATTTTTTTTCAAATGACAACCGGAT
>Ga0099825_1002497_pt1 | contig 24429 bp, 22 predicted proteins | sample SiratroredBW_FD_76838 | JGI IMG/M metagenome (GOLD analysis project Ga0099825, IMG submission 76838) | Root nodule microbial communities of legume samples collected from California, USA - Siratro red BW | ecosystem: Host-associated > Plants > Roots > Nodule | place: USA: California | collected... | reverse complement strand
GTTGTCATTTTATTTTGAAATGACAACCGGATGACATACTCATCCGGTTGTCATTTTTTTTGAAATGTGAACCGGATGGGGGTGTCATCCGGTTCTTATTTTTTTGCCCGTATGAACCGGATGAGTGTGCTGGGGTATTTATGGAATTAAAAAATTTGTATTAGGGTGCAGGAAGCGTGTATTAAGGTGCAGGAAGAATTTGTCCGTGTGATTGGGGAATATTTTAGTAGGAGGGACGTCCCACCATGGCCCATGGGAGTGAGGGAGCAGAAATACAAAGTTGGCAGTGTCAATTTAAAAAAAAATATTTTTTAAATTTTATTAGTGACTTGCACTATAAAATAGTAAATGTTTTATGGATGAATATTTACTTTGACAAAAAATTTAAACTAAATTTTATAGTAAAATATTAGTGACTTAACTTTTTATATTACAAGTTATTCTAAAATTTATATCATTTATAAAGTAAGAGATATAAAATATGAAAATGTTAGCATTTCATCATTTAAAGATAAAGATGTTTGCATTATTTTTGTACAAGGGTAACTGATATAGGGGAGTGAAGAATGTGTAACTGATATGGGAGAGTGAAGACCTTCACGACAATTTGTAGTGTATTATATCTATGGTTTAGCAAATGAATAACCTTGTTCCAATACTGAATTTCAAAGCCAGCATAATTTAGCATTAAGAGAATTATCGGAGAAGGATTAAAATAATACATAACCTTCCCACAGTATGCAAGGGGTTCAGCTATAACTACTGGACAATGCTTATTCAGTTATTGCTTCTTTAATGTCTTGCTGCTTCCATAAAAAATATGCTTCAAATACCAGCCAATAACATCAGTTACTTGTATGAATATCGCATAAACATTTTCATGGAGAAGAATGCAGAAAGTGATTACGCTCTTCTAGACATAAATTTCATTTCAAGATGAAATCTTCTTTGATATTCGACATAACAGTATTCCTAGAAGTAGCTTTCAACATATTTAGGATACAGTTAACTCTTTAAAAAAATGCAACTCAAATAAATGACCTCAAGTCTGTACAAGTGCACTGAGTCATCTTCCATCATAACTCGGTGGCTAAAAAAACTACCTTAAAGTTTAAATATTTGAAAAAAGAAAGAAAGAATATTGCACAAATAAATACAAAAAACAATCTCGTGAAACAAATTCGCCCACCACCTATAAAATACATGGGAGTCACTAATTGCATCCACCTATAACACTCGAAAACCAACCAAATGAGGAAAGAACCTTGGCAGGTGTGACAGAATGCCTGGCCACCAGCCTTTAGCTATGACCGCCATTTGTCACATGACTCGCATCAATAGTGACAATGGCTTCTTAAGAAAATCCCTCGTGTCGATGAAACTTGAGGGGTAAAAATGAATTAACCCAGGCAACAAACCAATATTAGAGGCCTGAGTTGGCTAAAATATACTATACATGTAAGCACAACGAAATTTTTATGCACAGCTTGGCACCAGCACCTTGGTGCAATACCCCGGAAATAGCCACGAGAAGGAGCATCAGAGGCAATAATCACCAGCTATTTGCATCATTCTGACCTTGCTAGTAAGAACCCAAATCCTGAGTTCTCACGTATAATTGGAGGAGGATCCACGTCTGCTACTTCTACTTGTTGCATTGATTTGGAAATGTCATCCACCGAAAATGGAATGCTGCATCCATATTCAAGGTTTAAGTAGAAATGTCACAGTAAAGACCAAGACGAGTAACCAAACTTTAAATTGTTTGCTGCAGTTGATAGCATACCTCGAGTCATCATCTAATAGGAAAGAAGTGCTGACAGCATTATTAGAGTCCTCGGACATCATAGTTCTCATGTTTGTTATAACCTGTACAGAATCCGAGAGATGGTTTGAGATTTATCACACTGCAGGTGTTCCACCTTGGGAACTGTTCACACGATGTACATACTCAACCAGTAAGCACTGAAAACTTACGTCTGAAGACACACTATGAGTGCCATATTTGTCATCCCAGTACATTGTACTTATCCTGTATAACTGTTGTATGCTGAGAACCTGTATCAAAAGAATATTAGACTTAGTAAGAGAAACATTATCAAGTGTGAGCTCTAAAATAGTTGACAGAAAGGAAGAAGGCACCCACAGGACAAAGCTCCTTTGTAATTTCATTCAGGGACTTTTTGGGTTTTTGATGTATCACCTGAGAATGAAAAATGAGAGTCAGACGTATCAGAATCAATCAATAATGTATTGAATTAGAATTTGTATAGGAGTAACTCTTACCAGGAATCCAACAGCCTGCCTGATATGTTTCAGTTCACCCCAAGCAGAGCCAGTGTACTGTACAGAAAGATTCAGGTTAAGATTTAAAAATGGAAAAAGTACAGAAAGATCTGATATAGCTGTCTGTTTCACACCTCCTCTGTTGCCTCAACGCACCACTGTTCTAACTCAGCAAGGCCTGTTTTTACATACTCCCCATTGCTGAACGAACAACACTCCCGACGCAACAGAAGACTGCAGCGATGATCATATTAAGTCCATGAAAGAGTCTGATTAAGTATATGATGAAAAAGTCTGCATTTCACAATATGACATGCAATGCAAGGAGAAAGTGGGATTACCTATTGAATAATTGAACATTGATGAATGAGAATATCTGAGTGAACACTTTTCGGACCAAGAAAGGAGGCGCCTGTTAAACCAGTATTTGGTTGGTTAAGATGACATATCCATGCTCAGACAGTGTAAATACAGAAATTGAAAGTGAGACTCACATAGTTTGCTTTCATTATCTTCAGACAATTGTTTAAGCTTTTCACAATACTTTGCCAGTGAGCAATTAAAGCTTGCTGGGCAACTGCATTTGCGTGTGAGCGTCCTTTAACTAAACTCTGCCGTGAGGTTCTTGGAGCCTGCAATCGTTTTTATCACAGACAAGATAAATAAACAAATAAAAACACCCAGAGTGTTAACCTTGTTAATTACTGGGTAGCTCGACCAAAGGAGTGCAAAAAAGTAAACAACTGATTAACGGATTGCCAGTGAACAATTTATTTCATTTGCAATTAACAAAGGAGTAGTGCGGTGGAAATAAAAATTATAAAAGTCTATACGCTCGGTGTCTGCATGTCTAATATAAAAAATATATATTTTGTTATTTCGAATATATATTAATTGTTATTCTTGTACTTGTACAACTAATATAAATATAAGATGACATTCACTTAAAAAATAACATTTAAACCTACACGATTTGTTAATTGCTTAAGCCCCTAGACCAATTAGACTTTCACAATTTTTATTTCCTCCCTACTACTCCCCAAAAAATGACATATCACCTGTATACACAGTCCAAGTAATGGAGATATCTCCTTTTTTAGGTTGTCTCGTATCATTCCATATATTTTTTCAAGGAAGGCAGTAAGCTGCTGCTTAAACAGCAGTGCTGGATATTTTGCTTCTACTTGTCGTAAATCATCCAGTCTATTAAGACCTCGACCATTTAGAAATGACAGTCCAGCACTTTGGGGAGATGCCCTTAGCCCCTGCAATCACAGAAGGCAACCAAAATTGTAAGATAAATGAAATAGACATAAACTGATAATGTTTTCTCCACAAAGGATATGCAGTTGCCTCATACTTGAGACATTCTTCCAAACAGAGAAGATGATGTTGTTCTCCGCCGTTGGGGTGTTAAGCTAGCAGCTCCAGTAGCTTTAAGAGTGCGTTGGAGTAGCAACAACAAAGTAGATGTATTCGACAACCAATAAGACAATACATCTGTATTATCCTGGGCCTTCAATGGTGCAGAATTCACTGTTAGTAACATATTTTTGGTATTTCAGAAATTGACCCAGGTACTTTTAAATGCAAAAGCACTGTGTCCTAAATACAAGTAATCCCAAATATTAAGTTACCTCAACAGCTGAAGCTATCGTTTGAATGATCCGGTCAAATACACTTGTCCTTTCAACTTCAAATGACCTCCAATGAAGAAGACATTTATATATGACACATGCAGCCACAGGCTTGCCGCCAGAAAATCCCAAATCTTGAGATATGCACTTAATCAATAAGTCTTGATTTTCCTGAACAAGAAAATGAAATTTTTAAGACAAGTTAACTTGAACGAGGGGGGAGGATTTAAATATAAAAATTGACTTTAAATATTTGTAACAGATTCAGATAAATCAATGAATATATGTAGCCACTCACTTGCTGCTTCTCATTGAGAGATTTCTGTGGTTTTCCCTCAGATTCGGGCTCACGCACATTAGATACAGCAAGAGCCATATTCTGAAACACGCAGAAGTTGAGAATTCAACAAATTAAAAAAAAAAATCTTCACACCAAAGATAATTGTTGATATATACTTATATACAGTGTTCTTACCGATTCAATTTTTGCTTCACCATTTAGAGCACTTCCATTTTCAGGTGTCCGCTGCATATTGCGCATGAAATCTCATTGTGAATCTCTTCATATGCTATAATGTCAAGTAATGACAATGTATTTTATTCTCTTACCTGAATAATAACTGTCCTTGGTCTTGCCGACAGAGATTTTCCAGTTGGTGATACAGCCAGTGCTTGCTGGCGAAGAACTTGATTTTCTGACTCTGCATTGGAAATTTTCTCCTCCAATCTACATGATAGAAATCAAGGTAGTATAGATGGTTATTAATAGGAAAATATAACTGTATAATGTATTCAATGGCAAAAAAAACCGTTATAGACATGAAGAACTGATGCAAGAAAATGGCAGATAAACAGTTGAAGATGAACTATGATAGGAGTATTTTGTAGGTGCATTGCAGGGTTGGTTGATAGTTAACTATGATATTCAAAATATTTAGACTTCATATCATAAACCAACTATTCAAAAGCTGAAGTCGCTTGCGAAGGAATGAGGATGTAGCTAACAAGCCTCCTCACAAAATCTCATTAGACTGGTGTAGATAATGCACAAGCTCGCCTATAAGTCCTTGAGTTTCATTTTTCCTCCTTTTCAAATTTAGAAGAATGGGGGCAGAGAAAGAACATGAATGCCTTTATATCTAACACTTAGTTGTTACTTCTTAAATGTGATACATTTGGGATGTCATTAGAAACTGAACTATTAATCCATTTTTTTGAAATAATTTTAAACTATGGAACAAGTGTTCATACATAACTGTATAGATCGTTTTTTCTCCTCAAACTTTACTAACCTTTGAACCAATTCTTGAAGTTGATCCACTTTCCGGTCAGAATCTTCAACCTTTTTAGCCATCTCTTTATTTCTAGCTTCAGCCTCAACCTGAGCTTTTCTTGCCTCTTCTTTAGCCTCTTTTTCCAATTGCAGTGATTCCTGTGTCAGAGATTAAATAAGGGTACTCAATAAATTTCCAATTATTCATTGTAAATATGTATAGTGCCCCACAACTATCATGTAAAAAAACTCCAATTTAAGTAGAACTCGGACTGTAGGATGAGCTGGGAGAAATTCAGCATATGATTTGTAATTACTACGTTCACATCTCATTAAAATGTTTTGAAAGATTATTGAAATTAATTTAAGAGAACCAAGCAGAAACAAAGTTAAAGGATACAAAAAGTGGAGGCATTTGTACAAAAAAATCCATTGGGCTCTTTAAAAATTTTTACAACATATTTATAAATAATTCATATCAGAAAATGCTATGACTTAAGAAGTTACTGATGTATTGTCATTTGTCAATATGATGATCATTTGCCTACCTTCAAACTACTGACTTCAGCCAATAAAGAAGTAATCTTTTCAGTATCTTGAATTAGAACAGGAGTCTCCTTAATAACTGGAGGTGCTTCTTCGATGGCCTTTCTTGCCGCCTCTCGCTCTTTGATGACCCTGGCATTTGCTTCTTCGACTTGTATTTGCATTGCATGCAAAGCATCCTGTAACTTGGCAATTTCTTGTGCCTTTTCTTCTTCCAAATCAGTCTGCAATAAGTTAAAATAAGATAAGTTTATGGTATTAAAAGTTGCAACATAATATCAATAAATAACATGGAAATGAAAATATATGTAAATATATGATAATGAAGTTACTCTCAAACGCTTCTCAATTTGCAAACGCCAAGTAAGTTCTTCTACACGCTTTTCTAGTTTGTCCTTAGCTTCTTTGAGAGCCCCAGTTTCTCTTGCAGCCTGAATGCAATTACACAAAATATTACTTGTAAGGCGCCTTTTCAAAAAAGACTGAGTACACCATAACAGAGAAACTATTATTCATACCATTTTAAGCATTCTAAGTTCCCTTCTAGCAACCCTTCTCCTCCATCCACATTGAGTAACAACTGCAGCCTTTTGCAATTGTTTATAGTACGAGTATGCAAATAGCCGACGCAAATGAGCCTGCAGAGATTAACAGAAAAAAATCATTATGGTAAGGCATGTAAAAAGGTTGCACGGTTCATTTTCTCAATAGTCTAACAATGAAGAAGATCAACAAGGGCACCTGCACGTAAATTGCAGCTTTTGTTTGCTTTCTAAATCTAAATTCATCACGAGCTTTCATAGCCCTTAGACCTGTCTGTAATACAATTGCAGATGATCGTGCTTTTAAGTATGATTTCCTGGCAATGTATCCTTTGAAGTTCTTCTGCATTTTTACAGCTGCTGCTTCACGCCGCAACTGCTCATAAAGTTTCCGGGACAATATTCCTATTTGTTATTGAAAAGCACCATAAGAATCAGAATCAGATTGAGAGTAGGTTATACAAGACCAAACCATGAAAAAGAAACCTACATTGGGAGAAATCCCAACTGATTTAAGGCTGCGTGAATTTTAGAATGCCATGAACACTAACACAGTATACAAACAGGGGATTTATGGAACATAGGCTTAATGACCAAAGAAGCAAGACTTAAATTTGATAGCAAGCCCAATTTGTTAGTGTGTCCACGTTTCCCTTTAGCTCTTTCCCACTCAACTATTATTAGGGAAAAGATGGACAATTCTCACATTTGGTGGATTTGGCATTTGCAGACAGACCTAAGACGTCACCACTACTATTTATACACATACCAATACCAACAGCTTGTTCAATCAAGAGATTGTCTCAAAGTATGTCTGAATCAGTTCATCTTGCTTCAAGACAGCTTACTATTAAAATGTCGCCAAGAGAAATTTTGAAGGATGAAAAAAAGAACTATTTTTGTTCTAAAAATTTAGTTCATCCCAAACATGCGGTTAAGGTAATGAACTACCAAACAAAGAAGCAATAAAAAACAAAGAAAACATATTAGAGAGAAGTAGGGAATAACGATACCTCGCAAATTAGATTGCAAACATATTGCAGCTCGGCGCAATTCAATGAATTCCTTGCGTGCAATATGGGTACGTATTTGCCTCTGGATGACTCTAGCAGCATTTCCAAGAACCTCTGCTCTTCTTGCATCCAGTTCAGCCATCTGGCCAGCTCTTAGGAAAACCTTTGTCTTTCCTATCTGGTAAACCATCATAAATCTCATGATTACATAGTGTATATAAAATTCATTCACACAAGGACTTCCTTCCATTTGGTTTAAAGTTGAAAACGTAATAATCATGAAATAAAAAGTAAAGCAATTTTCCAATTAAGAAGATCAGAATTTACTTGAGGTTACAAGAAACTATGAAGAAGTTACAAACTGGATCGACAAGCAGATATGCCAATAAGCTTTTACTTCTATTTGGTCTTTTAAGTAAAAAAAATTCCCTGGATAGTCTACAAAGAATTAGCATGAAGTTGTTTCAGAAGCTCCTTAAGCCTCTTGAGTCTTCAGAGATAGTTGGTTATTTTAATATTTCAACATGTCCATGCTTAAAAAAACAAATCACATATGCAAGGTGACATTTATTTAGAAAAATAGTAGAGCACGGCTCACTGATCCTCTTTCCTAAAACTGACCCTCCCAAACACCATTGTCAACAGATAAAGTTGTAAGGACAAAGGAGTGTCACCTGATAGCCTTTCATACCCATTTTATCCAGGATCATTTGGCAAGCAACCTTCACATCATAGCTGAGAAGGAACAAGTAAAAACAATTAACGCATAAGTAGAGACAAAAGTAAAGAGGGGACTCAAATACAGAGCACTTTTCCAATTCAAAGATTAAAAAAGCCCAGAAATGAGATATATTACTTTCCGTCCAGAACTTCAGGGGCAAGAACACCAAATCGGTTTAGAAATTCATAGAAGGTTCGTCTGGTAGGATATCCAGCACAGCTGATTCTAATTGCCTCAAGAACACCCTAAAGCAAATGACAATCAGACAAACAATCACCAAGTGTAAACAGGTGAGAAAGATATTATCCCTTCTATTGTCAATTATATAAATGCAACAAAGACAAAGAAAGACCGTGATATACTCACACCACAACGCAATTGTTGGATAATGTTGAGATTTTCAAAAATAGCTGGCTTGAGAACATTATTTGGCTTCACACATCTGATATAGTGAGGTTCTGTTGAATTCAGGGTCTCCATCAAAGATTGAAGTTGCAGCTGCATGTTTCAGAAATGTGTCATTTACTACATGCATAACATGAAAACAAAATTCCATATATCTCATACAGGAATGTCAAAGACTGGTAATAAAGCATAAGAGAATTAAGGAAGAGTAGTAAAAAATAATAATACCTTGAAGCGAGATCCTATTGAAGAGAACTTTGATGATTTTGAAGACTCCTCCGGAGAAGGGGGGAATAGACCAGCCACAAATGAGCATTTTGAGGCTATGAGCAAATCCTGATGTTCTGCCACTACATAATCTTTGTTTTTGTCAAGAAACATATCAGCTAGATATGTCACCTGGACAAAGAAAAAATAATGTCAAAAAGAAGGAAGAAAAACATTCAAGCAACAAAAAATATTTAGAAAGTAATAAAAGGGAACATATAATGAAAGAATGAGCAAATATATTTACCTCCCCTGCATAATGGGATATGGTAAAACTAGTCCGAGAAAGTTTAGGTTTGATGAAGCGCTTGTTGTTTTTGAATGTCTGATACAATTTCTGAGCAAATGTTTCATGTGTAGACTTTGGAAACATACTGTATCACCAGGGAGGCTAATGAGTCCAACCAAATTAGAGAGTTTAAGCAATGCCTGATATTAAATATTATTATATATGTCCTACTCTAAACAGATTGGAAATAGCATACAGGTATGAAAATGAGATAGTAAGAGAAAGTAACTTCAGAAAATGCATGTAGCTTCTATTTAGCCCAAAAACAATATTAAATTAACAATGAAGTCACTCCCAGCTGCATACCAGGCTTCATCAAGAAGAGCAATTATTCCTCCAGGTTTCTGCAAAAGATTGAATATTAAAATCATCACTACCTGAATTTATTGAGTACGAAAATAAAGAGAGTATAAGTGGTCATAAGGCAGCAACAGCAAAATACCTTTTCTATTAAATCCAAAACATCTTGGTTGTCAACAAATTCTATGTAACTCCAATTAATCTCTTCTTTGGTGTATTCTTCTTGTTCCATTTTAAAGACATGCTGCAACCATTCGGGATTAAAAACCACTCAGTTACCAAAGGGAAAAAAATTATAGAATATATACCACAAATTCAAACCAGAAATTACCAAACCTGATTAAAATGTTGTTGCAGCTTCTCGTTTGTAAAATTAATACAGAACTGCTCAAAACTAAGTAAAAGAAATTTGTCAGATACAACAAGGCTAAATATAAAACTGTAAGTGCTAGATGAAATCACTAGCTTACCTATTGAATTTAAAACTTTCAAACCCATAGATATCAAGAACTCCAATAATAGATTTTGAATTTGGATCTTGTCCAATCGAATTGTTAATCTTCTCCACAAGCCTGGAAGCAATGATGAGAATTTGTCAGAGTATGACACCATAAAAAAGAAATATAGAACAAATTTGGTCCAATCACACATGTCGTTAACAACAAATAATTCCAGAATGTTAATGCATGGTTATTTCAATTATAAATGTGATTACCATAATTCTAAAGTAATTTAAAGCAGGCAAATAAAATTCACAATTGATATTCAAATTAAATGTGTCAAATATAGGTAAATAAACAGTCATTTGGTAAGAATAAAATTATTTAGGTTCTTTTACATAATAGATCTCAGTTTTGGACCTTTTCAACTCCAGCATATCAATGTGAGAGAGGATCTATTTTGTAAATTAAAGCAGTATCTAAAGGTTCATTACCAATCAAACAAACGAGAATAAACGGTTTTAGCTAATGCATCCCTGCTACCAACAGCTGCAACAGGATCAAGGGTTCTTGTAATAACCTCCTCTGGCGTTACCATCACACGCTTGATAAGTGCATCTTCCAAGCTCTTACAATCACACCTACAAGAATGTTATGTTAAAATGCATCTACATTGATAAAATGATAATGCAGTAATGCATAAAAGGATTATGTTGGGCATACTTTAGAAGTTCAGCAGTAACATTAAGATGGAACCTAGACTTCTCATCCTTAATGACAGAAGAGTCAATCTCCTCTCCTTTTGCAAATTCAATGTTTCCAAGATGCAAAATTGCTGCAATAACTCTAAAAATGGCCTCCTGCAATACAGGGCCATATCATTAAAGCAATCATAAAAGTCTCACGTTAATAAGAACTAGGATTCAGAGAGACTAACCTGCTCCTCCTCACTTATTCCAACAACATCCATTGCCCTTCGAGTTGCAAGATATTCCTCAGTATCATCCACTCCATCCAGTGCATAGCAGTTGGATTGATTTAAGTAATGAAAGGAGCTAGGACTTCCCAGTTTATATTTCTCTTTTTCCTGTAAAATAGTGTCAACATGATTAAATATGAATATATTAACAATTTAACATAGGAGCCAATCTTTGTGACAGAGATAAGGAAACATTACAACATCGAAAAATAACATTTTACCTCAGCTGGTGCAGCACATAGAAGGTAAAAGCAATGGTAATTTCTTTCAGGATCTGAAATTTGACAGACACGGGACCTTTCAAGCAAATATGTCCGTATAGCTGCCCCAGATATTCTTCCCTTGTTGTCAAATTGTATCTCAACAAATTTACCAAATCGACTGCATCTCAACCGGGGAAATATGGCAAGCACCATGTTATATGATGTAATATGTCTTTATTGAACAAAAAAAAAAGATGTAATACGTCTTCTTTTACTACTCAGTTCAACATATAGCGGACAAACAACACACAATTCTAAGAGTAAATAGAATTTAGCTAATTACAAACCAAACTGATATATCACACTTTCTTCTCCCTCTCTCTATATATGAAGTAACATAATCACAATCACTTTGCCTAACAAATTTATGATAATTTTCATTTTACTTGATATACCATATGGCTATTGACACTCACCTTGAGTTGTTGTTTCTAACAGTTTTGGCATTGCCAAATGCTTCTAGGACTGGATTAGACTGCAAAATACAGAGACAAGGATGAGGAAACCATTTCCACACTTTTTTAACACCCTACGTAACTAACAAAATCTATCTAGAACAAAATGCAATAATATAATGTAAGGCTAAAAAAAAGATGAGGTGACCAAAACAAGAAAAATGAAACTATATATACTTCTAGAACTTGTTGTTCAACTGTACGCCCTTCTACTCCAGATCGACCCCCAAGATAAGCAAGATACCGCATAAGCATTTTTGTTGTCTCTGTCTTTCCAGCCCCACTCTCACCACTAACCAGAATTGAGTTGCTTTTCCCCTCGTTAATCATTGCCCTGATGAATACAAACAGTGGACGTTAATAAACCATACAAAAAGAATAAAACAGAAAATGAAAGGCATCTATCAGTCACCTGTATGCAACATCTGCAACTGCAAAAACATGGGGACTCAATTCTCCAAAAGCAGCTCCTTTGTATTGTTCCATCATGTGAGTATCATATAGATGCGGTAACCTTTGAAAAGGATTTATAGCAATCAGGATATTTCCAGTATATGTCTGCAATGATGATGGAGGAGTAGCATGATTGTATCATTCATATGTGTCAATTCTTAAGTAACATAAACAATCTCAGTCGTAGTAACAAATGAAATAATAGATACTTTACAATCTTACATAGATTTCATTGAGTTCATATCTAGCTGCCAAATTGTGCAGAACGCCTGGTTCATGCAAGTAAGACAATTTTGTCATGTCATCTACACCTCCAGGAGGGGCCTCATTATCCTTGGGAAGAACCTTTGAGATATTTTTTACAACCTGCAACCAGATTTCCAGACTTAACCAATCATGATAGTGAGGCCTAGTATAACTCGTTTTATTACAGGTCAAACAGATAGGATATAGATAACAAAGTTGGAATTCTGTAACATAATATATAGTAAATGAAAAATAAATATTTAATTTCTGAAAGTGATTTAACACGGTAAGAACGACACAGGAGTACTGCAAAAACAATTGCAAAGAATCTCACAAATACACAGTACAGACAGTTTGACTCACAATTTTCCCAGATGTGGTGCGAACATGGACTTCTTCACCATTGATTTTAGAAACTTCTCCATCAACCCATGCCTGTGCTGGATCTTCAATCCAGACATGAGAACCTACAATAATATTCACTGGTGCAGACTGCAAAGACAAATGTATTCAACATCCACAGCAAAAAATATTAAATCAGGGAAACAGTACTGCCACTCCACATATATCAAAACATAATATATTAATTTTTAGAATAAAATAGGTATTTAAAAAATATATGTTATTTGCTAAAACTTATATAATCTCTCCTTGAAGCTAATATTTCCCACAAGGCTTGCACAAAAATTAAAGATATAGTAGTTATCTAAAGTAACCAAGTGTTGAAGTAGCTAATACGTAACCAAGTAGTTCAAGAGAAAAGGCATACAAGCAAATGTGCTCTGGTCATAAATGGCATTGCCAACCCTATGGATTGAGTTTATAGAAGCATGTATACCACATTTAACTTCATTAGTTCATTTTATTTCAACAGCAAGAATAATAATTAGCAATGGAAATATAATGAACAAAATAAAATAAAAAAATATATCATAACAAAATGTTAGATCCATAAATAAATAAATATTGGGAAACAGTGTTGTGAAAATCGCAAGTAAAATTGCAAACTCGCACGATTCAACGAGCATGGAGGAGAAATCGAGTTGACGCATAGCACCAATTGCAAGCGGCGAGGATCAGAGCGAGTATGTGGTGTTGCTCGTTTAATCGGGGGACCGTTGGGTCGTGTCTATCCTTCTCATCTTCTGATGGCAGGGTTTGAAGGCCCATTATTGCTTAAAGAAAAAACTACCCCACCCAGGATAAGGACCAATATGAAGAGTATTAGGATGTTCACATCCAAGGGGTGACCATCTAGTCAATTTCTAAAGACTAGAGATGGAGGATTTGTGGAAAATTTGACATTGGATAAGGGATTTTGGAAAAATATTTTGAATTGCTTGAGGGGTGCTCTTCCCCTAATTAAGGTGTTACACATGGTGTATTCAAATGAGAAACCACCCATCGGATTTATTTATGAAGAAATGGATATTGTTAAAGAAAAAATACAATGTCTTTTCAATGGAATTAGTAAGAGGTAATAATAATAACTAATTACCTTTATTATATTTGATTTTCTAATATTTTTTGGAAATATAGACTTTGTTGGGAGATTTATTTGTTTATTTTTATCTTACTTAGCAACACTCTCCTTTCGAAAATCATTGATCAAAGATGGGACAATCAATTGCATAAGCCATTGCATGTTGCAAGCTATTACCTTAATCACATGTTGCACTATGATGTTGACTTTAAAGTTGATTATGAGGTGAAACATGGAATGTATGATTGTTTGGATAGGTTGGTGGGAGACATTGATAAGATTACTAAGATTGATGCTAAATTGAGAGTTTCAAGAGCAAGTCTGGATTTTTCGGTAGTCTGATAGGTCAACATGCACTCAAAACCAAAATTCCATCACAATGGTGGGAATTATATGGTGATAAACATTTGGAATTACAAAGATTTGAAATTAGAATATTGAGTTTGACTTGTAGTTCATCCAGTTATGAGCATAATTAGAGTGCTTTTGAGAGGGTAAGAATTTACATTTATGAAATTGATCTTATAATTATCTTTGTGAGACTAATATGATGTGTTAATTAATTTTATAATTATTTAGGTCCACACCAAGAAAAGAAATCGTTTACACCAAAAGACCATGAACGATGTGGTGTTTGTGATGGCTAATTCAAGATTGCAAAAGAAAAAAGGATGTTAGGAAAACAAAAGACTATAACATTGATGATATTGCTTCTGATGACAAATAGATTGTGGCAGAGAATGAAGCAAATTCAAGTTTAGATGCTTCAGATGAATCCTAGTTGAAGTTAGAAAAGATGAAGATGCTAGTAGAGGTAGTGTTGTTACACCTATGGATAATTTGGAGGTTCCTCCAATTGCTGATAATGATGAAGGTCATGGAGAAGACATTAATGAAAATGAAGATCATGTGGTGGAGAACAATGGTTATCATGCGTTTAATATGAAGGATTTCCTTGGACAGTTTGTTTGTATTAAACATTTATGAATTTATTAGTTGTTTTGTGCATGAACATTTTATGAATTATGAACCTATTTTTAGTTGTGTTATGTATTGAATCTTACTACTTAAAGACTTATTATTATGTATGAGTTACTTTTATCATCTATATTAATTTTAATGAATGCACATGTTTATGAACATAATTTTTCATATACTAGTAACTCTTATGAGTCGAGTTACGAGTTTTTATCCCTTTTCCAATCCTCGAGTTTCACAACATTGTTGGGAATTGATCATTGCAAGCAATTTCACAATTTCGGGAAGATTATGTGCAAATTATGGATTAAAATGTTAATCATCATAGATAGTGTTGTAAGCTATGAACCAAGGACTCCAACATGGAAAGTGGACATGACATAGATACACACTACGCACAGCTTACATGCATACAAATAGACACAAACACACACACACATAGAGAGAGAGAGAATCCTTGTCAGTCATGGTAAATGATAACTATAAGATTGGGTCATACAACAATACCTCGATAGTGAAGAGTAAAAGTTAATTAGTAGTCACATAGCTAGTTAAAAATGTCATGTACATTTTTCTTTTCATATATACCAATCAAATATATCTAATGGTCTATTTTTAATTGTTTTCATTTATCACAACAAGAAAAGTTCTTGAGATGTTTCATGTTTAAATATATATATAGTGAGAATAAGATTCTAGGTCATACAACTATACATGAATGACAAAGATTAAAAGTTTTTAAAAGTCATGTGATTCTTAAAAAAGTCACATACTTATTATATGTATCAATCTTGACCATTTATAATAAAATATAATGGTCAATATTTATTCCTCTCACTATCATATGAAAATGGCTCTCTCTCTCTCTCTACATATATGCATACATACATACATACATACATACATACATATATATATATAAAGAAACATAATAAAAGATTTAAAATAATAATCAAGATTTGTATATTCTGATTTATTGTATAAGGACCTTGCTGTGATTATGACCCTCACAAAAACATATAAACAAGCATTGTTCTTAATATTTTATATTACATTTTTAACTCACGTTTTAAAATTTAAAAAAAATAAATTACATACAAATATCTTATTGTTATACTCATGTCCTCGAATATCCATCACCATTTTCTCACGTGGAAGCCGAATAAAGAGGGTTTAGTTATATGTTTCAGTGTCTGAAACGTGTCCAACATTCCAGAATCTAAAACTCGAAGAATGTTTCTGCTTCAGATGCTCTAACTTCTAAGTATGAGTTTAAAAATTACTAGGTCTAAGTTTCACATTAAGTATATCAAATGTGCAGCTGAGTGGTGAAGTTGATTGATTCTCCCCCTCTGACAGCTAGCTTTAAGGAAGGTTTCCCATGTGCTTCGGTATTAAAAAATTAGTATCAGAATTCGTTTCAAGAATCTCAAGAAGACTTATCTATGGAGGGGCTGATCATAAATCCAGTTTAAAGCATCATAAAATGTAGCTGCTGCCAAGACATTGACTCTTACGGTCAGCGAGGACGGTGATATGATAGGGAAGGGAGGGGCTTGGGTGGTTATCATTTGATATAATTTTCTTTTCTGTCAAAAAGTACTATGGGAAAAGAAAAGCAATAATATTGGCATTCACCAAAGTTGTTGTCATACCCAAATCATGTGACCAGACCACCATGCAGCTGTGAGCTATCACAATCATTGATAGTCAAGCAACAGTCAAGTGCCAAAGTGATGCCTTCAGACATGACTCAGTGTTTTGTCAATATATTTTAAATTTCTTGAAGTGCCACAAATGAATGATCAAATTCTTGTAAATATATTCAGAATTTCAAGATAATGACTGTATATCAAAAGTCTTTTACTTAAGTAGGATGGGCTTATTTCTATTGTTTTCCCCTTGATACCAAATCATCCTAGCTAAGCTAGCTATTTATCTATATATATTCAATGGCAAGAAACCTCACTTATAACATAGTTCAAGGCACTTTTTACAAGCTTTGAAGATACCACAAATCTCATGCCACCCTTCTTTTCCCCCAAAACGGCCATGATAATCAGTATTGAATCAATACCAGGTAGTTCCCTTTTTAAACAAACATGTAAATCTTACGACCTTCACCTCGTTTATTTTAATTTCCGTCCAAGTATTCATAGGGAAATATGCTGAATAAAGAGTCCCTTCATTTCTTTCTTCTTATTCAACTCCCCTCCAACAGCCAATCTAACATTCAATCTATGTCGTAAAACTCTGATTAAATTCAGCATATAGTATTTCCAAGCAACTAAGCCATCAAATAACGTAAAAACACTGCCTGCCTACAATTACCCCAATCTTATTGATCAACCCTCCATATTCCCCGAGCTCCATTTCACAAGATCTTCTAGAAGTAATGCGCGGATCGACTAGCACGGCTCTCACCACAATAAATAAAAATATTTATACGAATAATCATCCAAACGCCGGGAAACAAATAAACTATAAACAAAAAAATCCGCCAAACAAATCATAGTCACAGGGAAGAATTAAAAAAAATAATAAATAAAAAGAAATCAAAGTCACACAGATTCAACGAAGCAGCTGAAGGAGTCAAAGGAAAATATGGCGAGAGAGAATATAGAGAGATTAATCGGAATTTACCATGGCGATTAATGCGGAGCGATCTTCCTGTCTAACTCATCCGAGTGGAGCAGAGGAAGGAACTCAGTGAGTCAGATCGGACAGCAGAGAACGGTAGTTTTGAAGTTCGACAATTGTGAGAAAGAAGAAGAAGAGGCTAAAATTAGAAGCTGAAGAAAACGATAAAGAAGAACAAAACAAAGGTATGGAGCAACTTCACTCAGGTTTCTCTCTCTTTCTCTTCTCAATGACTTTTGAAGAAATCGGTAATAAGAGGACAGCCACTGTACACAATTATTCATTATATATTTATTTATAATATTTGATTATACGGAAAACAAGTTTTAGCTTCTCTTTCCTTCACAGAGAGTTGCTGCGTCTTTCTCTCTCTCTGTCTTTTATTTATATTTATTTTATTATTCAAATAAAATTAAAATATTGAGGTTTCTTGTTGGGTGAAAGGCGATGTGGGACCAATGAAGCTGGACATTTTCGTGGCCTGCACTATGCCATTTTCTCAAGGTCATTATTGAGGAATTCGATAAAAAATTTAACAAATAATTTTTTTAATTACCGTCTCTACGAAATTCTAAGAATACAAATATTATACTGTTACATTATTCGTTTTGGAGGCAACATAAAATTAATAAGACACGCTTTTGAGATTTTATTTTTATTTTAAATTAAAATTTCAAATAATAAATAACCTCAATTAATTTTTTTACAATTATAAAATTCAAACACTATAAAAATTAAATTTCACTTCTTCCATCCAATAAAATGCAACTTAAGGTTTTTCTGATAAATTAAGAATGACAATAAAGATATAACTTATTCAAGTAATTTATTAAAATCGTCTTACTTTCTAAATAAGTACCTTCTTTTTACACTTTGTAAATATATTAATATTAATGTAATTTATTTGAAGATAAAATAAGAAGAATGATAATATTCCATAAAAAGAGCTGAAAACATCATTCATTAACAAAATTTAAAACAAAAAACAGCAGTTATTTTCAAATAAAAATAATAATAATTCATTTGTTATATGATTTTAATGTATAAATAACTGGTTTTTGTTGATTTGGGAAAATAATATAATCTCTTGAAATATAAGGTAATAAAACAAATATTTATTTTTTCAATTGTGTTACAACATTAAAACACTCATCGACTTCGGTTATAGTGAACCTCCAAGAAATGCAGTCGAGCATTTTAGTGTAGTTTTTTTCTTTAATATATTTTTTTATTTACAAAATTCAAACATGAAATTTTTTTAAAAATTTTGAACTTAATTTTATTCAAATTATAATAGTGGATATAAATTGAAGCAATTTATATCTTTTTAATTACATGGTTCAGAATTATAACAGTACGAAATATGTCATCTTATAACGAAGATATTGAGTAAATGTGTTATACTTGTAAACCAATATTACGCATACAATGAAACGATGAAAATATTATTTAATAATGAATAACGAAATTGTGGTTTTAAGTTTGTTCCTCTCGTCCTATACACACATTTGATCTTGTTTAGGAAACTACCATCGATCGTATTTTAGTTATTTTCGATTTTTTTTCATCGAATTATTGTTTTTCTTTTCATTTTTTTCTTAAATCAATGAATGGAGTATCTATGTCCACATATGTACTTTTATGACAATTGTTGAAAAATGGTTATCATAATCTTTATAATCGTATAAAAATAGTTAATAAATCATATATTCAGTAGTGATTATTTTCAAAAGAAAAATTATAAATTATTACTTTGAAAGATTCTTAATCAAATATGTATTGTATATATGTAGTCGGAGACCATCGCATAAAAAACAACAAACTTAAGACAATTTTAGAAAATCTATTGAACGCATGTGAGGATCTAAAATATAGACAAAGAATGAAGGATTAAAACTGATTAGAATATACTAATTAGTTCATACTTTCAAATTAAATCAAAATTAATATAAAATGAATCTAAACTCATTTTAAAGACTATGACTTTTACATGTACCTCCTCCAGTTTAACCAAAACATGAAAATAAATCAATAACTGGCCCAAACAAATCAATAAGGTAACACCTTTCTAATAGTCCATGCAATAACGATTAACTTCTACTGTAAAACCAAAAAAATAAAAATACTTATGAATTTAATGGTATTGAATATTAATCATATTGCTCAGTATAATATAAAATATATTTTTTTTTTTATCATTACCGTGACCCTTATGAAATCATACACCCCGTCACATGATCAAGTAAAATTTATTCATTTTACATCTTTAATTTTTTTTCTTCAATATTGTATTTCTGTTTCTTTTATTGCAGTTAACATGTCTATTGACTTTTGAGATATGAAATGGAAAACAAGTTCAAGTTTAAACTGTGTTTTTAACAGATAAGTCCCTTAAACATTAATTTCACTTTTATTGATTCTTAAATTTATGGCATTGTTGCAATAAATCTATTTGATGTGTATAATTACAGATATTCAGTTGCATAAATATTAATTTGTGCCTTGAATAAGTACAACTTGTTTTACCATTGTATGGGTGAAGCGAGATAATTCTTACCGTTTTAAATTTTCATGATAATAAAAAAGGAAACAGGCATAATCCTAGTTATAAGATATCTAACTCGCTTTAACACGTCTCATAAAAGCTTGATCAAATCATTTAAATAAAGTATTTCGTAATCATGCAATCTTTTTGTGTATATGTAAAGTAGTAGCCGTCATAGATTTAAATATTTTCTATAATAACTTTTGAGTTTAGTAACTTATAAAAGTTTGAGTTTTTTAATTGAATTTTTAATTAAGTATTTAAAATGTTTATATTCTTAATTAAAATTTTATCATTTAGTTCTTTACTAATTATGTGATGTAGTTATTTTCTTAATATTCTTCTTATTTATTTTTATATATTAAGAGATATAGGATAAGATTTTGTAATTAATATAAAATAGTATTATAAGGATATTATAAATGTATTGGATAAGGGGAAAACGTCATTGTCACCTATATCATAATGATGATGGTCTCTTATTTATTATCAAATTATCTAAGAGTATAATAACCTTGTCATCTCGTACGTGAAAATTAAAATAACAAAAAATAAATTTATTTTTATTTTTATTTTAATTATAAAATCAAGTAAATAAGATAATAAAAAGATAAAAAAAAACATGCCACCCAAATTATAGAAAAATTCAAATATGAGAACTTAATTAAAAAATTTTGAAAAGTTAAATACTTAATTTAATTAAAAATATACATTTAGAGTAACTTGTTACATCATATTTGAATACATGTGTAATTTTGTATTGATTAAATGAAATAAAGGAATTAGAGGGTTAGAAATGTGGAGATGAATTTTGTAACAAGAAAGGCATTTACAATTACAGCCATTTTTTATTTAAATCTTTGTCAGACAGATGATTATTTTGGGACAAGCCAATGAATGTTGGCCTATTGTTCGCTGGCACCAAAATATTTTATTAAAAAAATGGCACTTGGAACGAGAAGAGCAGCTTTTAATAGAAACATTATGGTGGCGTGTGGGTATCGATGTACTCCTACATAAGTACGTGTGACATGGAAATCACGTTCAAACCCAGAATGTTCAAACTCAAGTAGTTAGGGGTTGTTTGGACTCTAATTGCAGCATTCAAACTAACCAACTTCCACTTTTATCTAATATTATATTAATATATTTGATTTTTTTTTAAATCCAATTAGAAACCCAATTCACCCTAAACTCAATTAAACATGCATTTAAAATTCATATTGATCTCAAATCTCTTTTTTGTTCTAACTAAAATCCTATTCATTAAGTTTGGCCAAATCCATAATTGAAATCGACCATTTGTATCACTAGTTTGTTGCATGCTCTTTCTCTAATCCTTAATTTACGCAAAAGTTTTGTGTGAGTCTTCACAGCATTTTTCTATTTTTGTCGTCTTCAGAGGTGGTGGAAATGGTGTTTTTTTTTTTTTTCATTTATTATGCCATGTAGAATTCAAAATATCACTCTATGTCACATCCACGCTTTTTTGCGGATGTGATAAGTCTGTGACGGGAAGAGCTAAAATAGAACATTACAAAGAGGAACAAAATAATATTTTTTAAAAAACAAGAGACTAGATTGAATGAACACATTAAAGAATTTTTTATCTTTAATTAATGATACAATTTCAACTTAAACTAACATAAATAAATTATATACATAGTTATCTATTAAACAAAGTTATGTTTCAATATTTTCCCTTTCTCTTATTTTCTACAGGTGAGATTGGCGTTGAGGACAATGTTTATGTAATAATGAAAAAAAAAAAAAAGGGGAAAAAGAAACAAATGTTGATGTCGAAAAATACTATGTAATAATTGTACAACTATGGTGTTGAAAAGGGTTGAGAAGGAATAATGTAACATTAAAGAGTTAAGACCAAATAAAATAATTTACTAATCTAAGAGTTTGAGCATGTGATACATATTGAATATTGTATTATGATAGTACATCTTAAAATTTCTGTTATGATTTTTTTTTTCTTCTTATACGAACACCAAAGTTTAAATATGTTTTTGAGAAGTTCAGGCAAAAAAATCAATATTTTTTCCGGAAACTAATTTATTAACCTAAGTTTAAAATTTAGGAGTGATTATGGTAATTTTTCATTTATTTTTATTTCTATTCTTTTTAGTATTGTATTCTGTACAAATAAACCTAAGTATTTGGACAAATAAAGTTTTTTTGTTAGACTTTTTATAAGTATTAAGAAAAAAAAAATCTTCATATGCTAAAACTGTAACATAAAAATTAGTTTATAATGTATAATCTACCGTAGGAATGTACGAGCTGGTTAAGAAGAATTTTTTTTTTCTTCAAAAAAACATTTATAGAAGTTTATTCTAAATAATCTTTATACTACATTTTAAGTTTACTTTATAAATAAGTTATATATGTTATTGCCTTTTATGGAGATAAAAATTATAGATATATTCAAATGATTTTTATGAAAAAAATATGATGATATCAAATCAAGGTTTCTAAACACTACTTTTTTTATGATATCCAATCAAAGTTTTCATAATTTTTTAAAGAATAATAAAATCAAGTGGCATTGGCCTGAAATTTTAAGAGATTACAAAATTATCCAATATTTAAAATCATACAAAATTTAATGAATTATTTTTTAAATTATATTTTGTATGTATAAACATCATTCTCATAAAAAAAAATGTATTAAAATGCATAAAATTTTTATACTTTTATTTAAACTTTTCTTAATCTCAACAAAGTCTTTTTCTGTCCGTCTTAAACAGTATTTATTTTCTTTCGAAAATACAAAATTTGGTTGTTTTTAGTTGAAAATGTTTTTTTAAAAATCCTAAACTTGGTGTTTTAAAGTCTTGTTATCAGAAATGGTAGGATTTATGATGTAAACATGGTATGTGTTAAGACTTCAAAAACTTAATTCCATAATTTGATATGCAAATTGTGTTATATCAATGAACATATTTAAAAAATATTATAAAATATAAAATAAAAAAGTTATCTTATAGTCTTTAAATAAATAAACGTTATAAATATTACTATGAATTTGTAAATTAAAAAGTTGTAAAAAAATCGCTTTAATTGTTTTTATTATTTGATCGTTATGGTGAGTAATCCCTTGAATTAGTATGATCTTTACGCTTAGAATTAACATGAATAATGTTTATAATTTTGAATATAGTGTTCACACTCGATAACATGAAATAAATTCAAATGTCGATAACATGGATGAAAAGATATTAACGTATGAAAAATTACTATAACTTTATGTAGATAAATATTATATAGGAACACAATAAGATGTATTCTATACGTTATTATATTTTTTATTGGTTTGACATTTTAAATTCAAATTTTATAAGTTGTTTGTTATTTTTTTTATTAACTACTATAGTTGTTTTAAAATTTCGTGTTAACAAGTTTAGTTTTTATTATTATTATTATTATTAAAGATAGGGAATTGTTCAATACGTATCCCTTATCTATATGTACTTTACTTGTTTATATATCGAGTGCTTAACCTTTTATCTATTTAATTTAAAGTATGACAAATAATACTTTTTAAAATTTTCAATAACGACGTAGGAGTCTAAAATTATACGTTATTTACATATTGTATAGTTTACTAAATTGCAACATAAGTTAATTTAAAAGCCAACAAATTATTGTCACCTAAATTGAATAAAGTTATTTTTTACACAACTCATTTACAAAAAATGGAAACTGCAAATACTAAAACGTAATTACAATTAACGTGATATTTATTTATTCATTTATATACCTCTATTTATTTATACAAATGTTATTTTATACATAATTATAAGTTTGGTTAAAAATATATGATTTTGGTCTCTGGTTTCTTTCATACAAGTTTAATTCCTTAATTTGTACTGGCTTTGGTCCTTAAATTTATTTTTGTATAATTTTGATCTCTTAATTTTTAATTATTCATAATTCTGTTCCAATTTTAGCTTTAAACATATATAGAATTACAATCAAATTACATTAGGTACAGATGCTTTCGCTTTCAATTTTATTAAAAAAAAAACACAAGTATCATGCCTTTTTTTTTCTTTTCTCAACTTCACTGTTTCATGTCTAAAGTAATAGAAAATTTGATAATTGAATTGAAAAGTAACAAAATTATGGATAATAATTAAGGATTGGTGTTGCCTAAAAATAATTACGGGCTAAATTAATATGCTAAATTAAAAATAAAAACAAACTACACCTTTCCTTTTTAGAGTTACAGTAATAAATTGGAAAATTAAACTGAAAAAAAAATAAAAAAAAAAGATAACTTGTATTTAGGGTTTTAGATTAGAACTAATTTTGTAACTTTCATAACTATGCAAGATGCAATGGCAAAGGGCAAATTGGTAACACTGCCAATTACATCACATGGTTGGGTCTCCTTCAAGGTAACACCTTTCTTTTTCTCTTTCCCCTCTATGCCCCATGTCTTTGATTAATTGCCTTAAACTTTCCAACTCCGCATTAAGCTTTCATCGGTTCCACTTATCTTCTTTATGACTATTTTTTGATAGACAAAAAAATAATAATTTTAATGCTATACATAATAATTCACAAAATAAAAAATGTACAACTAGAATATATATATATATATATATATATATATATATATATATATATATATATATATAATTATTTATTTAT
>Ga0099825_1002495_pt1 | contig 24436 bp, 9 predicted proteins | sample SiratroredBW_FD_76838 | JGI IMG/M metagenome (GOLD analysis project Ga0099825, IMG submission 76838) | Root nodule microbial communities of legume samples collected from California, USA - Siratro red BW | ecosystem: Host-associated > Plants > Roots > Nodule | place: USA: California | collected... | reverse complement strand
TAATAAAAATATATATTTATTTTTTTTTTTTTTTTTATATATATATAAAAAAATTTATATATTTTATATATATATATATATATATATATATATATATATATATATATATATATATATATATAATTTCGTATTATTTAAGAGTTAAAGAACAATTTAAATATTTTTTTAACCTTTTCATAACATCTTTTAAAGGCGAAAACGGAATGAAACTTCAAATTTTAAATAAGGCAACGCCTTTAATATAAAAATTAATCTTTACAATATCGAGATATATATATATATATATTTGAAGACTTTTTTATGAAGAGGAATTTCTTTTATTTTCAATAATTCTTATGATACAAAATTTGCACAAATTATTTAGCTCCATTATGTTTCACGAGTTTTTCCAGCCACTCTATCGAAATATTTTTAATACTTACATTTCTAATTAATTAAAAAATATGTATATATTTTAAGATTTTATTATTATTATTATTATTATTATTATTATTATTATTATTATTATTTTAGTTTATTATAGATATTTTTTCTATTTCTTCTCACCACTGCGCAAAAACCACCGTCTTCGCAAAAGTTTTCTGTTAATGTATAGAAACTGATGCATTGTTTTTCTTTGTATGAGAAGCACTACAAGCAGATAAAAACCTAACTATTTTAGGCCTTAAAATTTTAAAAAAATGAATATTAATACATTGGTATAAAATTAAAAAACATTTAATTTTAAAATTATATTTAAAAATAATTTTGAATTAAAAATTTAAAACATCTTAATTGAGTTAAGTTTATATTGATTTTATAAATATTCTTTAATTATTTCAATTTTATATTAATATTTTTTAAACATTTTCTTAATAAATTAATGTATTTTTTTAAAGACATTCATTCAATAGTCAATAAATCTTAACTATTAAAACTTTATAGTTTTTATTTATTTTTTCCTGTTCTATTATATTAACATCATTTATTTATATGTTATTTCTTTTTCTTACTTTTTCACTTATCTCATTCCTATTTCTGACTTTTTCTTATTTATCTCTTTTCTTATTCTGACTCTTTCATTGATTCTTTCATATTATTGTTTCAATTAAGTGTTTGATTGTCATTATCCAATTCAAAATTTGTTTTATTATTCTATATTATACATTTATGGTGTGTCTCTGTTTAGAGACTTTGAGAGGTAGATTAATTGGAGTATGTGTTGACTTTTACTCATTTTGATTGCATCAATATCAAGTGAAAATCAATATTAGATTGATGAATTAATCTTAAAATTATTTTATTTTTTATTATTTAATTAATTTTAAAATAGTATGTTCAGATTCAATGAATAATATTAAAAATTTACATTTTATAAATTAAATTTAAACGCTTACCAAATGACAAGACCAAAAGATAGAATAAGACTTGAGACTTCAAAACAAAATAATGTGATCAAATTCATTGTTTTGACGATCAAATTTTATTTTTTTAACTTAACTTCGTTATATATATAAACTATAAGATAAGTATCACGTTATTTAAAACTTCTAACAAAAAGGAATTATAGATAAATTTATAAAAATAAAAAAATGAATTAGAAAATACAGGTGACTTCTCTTTAAACTAAAAAGGCTTGTTGAGAGACTTATTGGTATAAAGAAAAATGCCTAGACCTTGAATCATCATTGAATGTAATATGATGCAGAAAAGTGTGTAGAGTATTTATCATTTGAAAAATCTATATCAGTTATCCTAATATGATTTTTTTCTATTAATAAGTCTCTCAATCTCGTATCAATATTCTCCCATTGAAAAAAAAATCTAAATCTTGAAAAATATTTAAAATATGATAATTTGTTAGGTTTTGTTGACTTATAATTATTTTTAAAATTAAATATTTTATAAGAGATTATTAGATTTGAAAATGATAAATCAATTTACATTTTTAATTATATAAAAAATTAAACTATTTTTCAGATGTATGTATAACATATAGAATAATATTAATAATATTAATATTAATTTAAAAGAATTTTTCAAAACTTAAATTAATAAAATCTTATTTAAGATCAATAATATTATCAACAAAAACTAAATTGATTGTAAAAAAAATATATTAGATAAAATTAATTATAATAATTTAATAAATAATTTTATATCATAAAAATTTGAAAATAATTTTTAAATAAAAGTATCCTAATTTTAATTATTTTTTAATTTTAAATAAAATATGATAATTTTAATTACCTTTTTAATTTAAAAAAAAATCTCACCGTTTTAATTTGCTTTATGCTACTGAAAACCTTAGCCAGCTGTGAAGTAGAAAAGCAGTACAAAACCCCGTATTATAGTTTTGAGACTACCCCTCCATTATATCTCTTACGTGAGTTTTGTTCTTTTAACGCAAGATAAAATTTCATTTTCATTTATATAAAATTAATCTAAAATATTTTAGTCAACAGTTATTAGTTTTAGCACAAAAATGTTAATTAAGTCTTTATCTCTCAATATTTTATTTATATTTTAGAATAATGGTAACATATAATGTACCAGGTTTTCGCTTTTTAGGACAAAGTGACAGTGGACAAGTAATCCAAAATTGAAGAAAAGTAGAAAGTGAATTATTTTGGGGTAGTGGGGAATATGGCGTTTGAACAGTCAAGCGTTTGGCATGTGATTTTCTGGTACCCTAATAAAGAAGGGCAGTGGGCCCCACGTGTCCTTCAAAATGTCCATTATGGACGCCACATGCAACCATCTACGCGGATCTTACACCTTGCCTTTTTATTTCTGATATGATATATCATCCATTACATACATATATAGATACTCCAAATTTTATGAATAAGAGAGATAACAAAATAAAAATAGGCGAAGCAAATAAATGTATAAATATGATATATTTTATAGACAATCATGCACTAGTGTGGGGCATACTATCCACATGGTTTGCTAGATTTTTATTTTTCAAGATGATTTTGCTTAAAGAAATGGTATTTCGATTACTTAATTTTTCACTTAATTTTTCATAATACTACTATAAATAATTAATGATATTGTGATTAGACTTTAGGGTTTAAATTAATTCATTAATTTTATTTTTTATTATTTTTCATTTTATCGATCAATTCGTTTTTTTTTAAATAAAATAAATTAGCCAGCGAATTAGAAGAAATTAGATAAAAAAAAATAAACAAATTAATCAGATAATTAAATATAAAAAAAAATAACGACCATAAAATCTCGTTAACGATAAAATTAAATGACATATTACTTAAATAAAAATTAAAAGATACTTTAAAGAGTCAATGAAACGAGTATGTTGAATAAAAACTAAATTAAAAACACTAAGCACTTATAACTTAATGAAATAGTCTGCTGATACCAACAAATTCTATAATAATTATGATTTCAAATTTTTAAAAATTATAATTTAACTTGTTAGTAAAACTGAAATTATATTATTTTTAAGAATACAGTTAAACTTTAAATAATAATCTTAAAAATAATTAAAATAATAAAACATGTTAACAGTAATTATTTCTATACCAACTATTGTAATACTAGGAATATAATCTCTAAATATTTTAATAGTAATTTTTAAAGAAAATAGGAAATAAAGTTTATAAATAAAAGTTTGAATACTTGTTTTTCAGTTTATTCTAAAACATTCACTTCAAAAACGATGTCAGATTAAGATCTTGAGAAGCTAATGAAAAAGTGATGGATTTGGGTGTTTTGAATATTAGTTTTGATAAATAAAATCAATCCTACTTTAGTTATAATTATTTTATTTTTCTTTTATTGAATCAATGGTTAAGAGAATATGTCGTTGGTATATGATTGATTTTGTGAAGGCTTATTTGGATTTATTGAGTTGTTGGAAGAATTTCTCAAAAGACTTTTTTTTTTAAATATAATTTAATTATAGTAAGGAGGAGTTAATAATCCTTTTAAGCAATGTTGGTTTTGAATGGATGGATTGTATGAAAATGTTGGTATAAGTGAGGCGCATGGGAATGGTAAATTGGTAATATGTGTAAGTTGAAAAATGTGTATAAATCGTATGAATCTCTCTGTGAGGTATATTTTGTATGCAAAGTTGGTTTATTTATTGAATTTAAAGATTATAGAGTTGTTGTTGATGATAAGAAAATTTTGGAAATGTGGTGTAATAGAAGTTTGAATGACTCTTCTAACTTAATATTAGTTGAGTGAGATGTTTTTAATTAAGTGACGTTCAATCAGTATATAATTATTGGAGTTGGTCGCTCAAGTTATAAGTCATACAACTCAAGCAATGACTTATAGTTTATTCATGAAAGATATCAAATTGGTTTTCTCTCCTATATAAGTATATTGCTCAATTATTATGCTAGACACTTAAGTGATATAACATACAACTTAAGTGTTGTTTCAGATTTTTAAGTGCGTTGTAAGACTATACATATGTCTTGATGTGTAGTAGTGTGTGACGAATGACATAAGCGCACAAGCACTAATTGAATGCTCAAGTGTCTTAAGGTGGTGGAGGATTTTTTTACAAAAATTGTTGGATTATTTATGACAAAATGGTTACTGCTCAAGCAATGAGGTGATTGTTAGAGTGGGAATAATCTAGAGAGTGTTATTCTTAACTTGCATCTTGTTTAAGCTGAGATGGTTCATGCGCTGTTTATGTAAATTTGGTTGTTCAAACAATGGTATATTGAAGTGATGCTGATATAATGTTATATTTGAAATTTTTGTACCTATGGTAAATGTTTTTGTAAATGATATATTGTATAAAGGAATGAATATATGATATGAAAGATATAATTAATGTTAAGATACACTATCTGATGTATTGCATGCATGACATGTCATTTTTAAGTGATTTTTTGTAAGTGGTGAATCTTAATTAAATCATTTATAAACATGTATATATGTAGTTATATTTTTATATACGGTTTGTCCTTATATAGATGGCGTGAATGAGTGGTGTGTATAACCTCATATGAATGTTAGAAAGATTTTTAAGATAGTATCATGTCTTAAATAACGATAATAAACATAAAACTTATTATAAGAAAGATATTTTAGTTTCACTTTTTTTTATCTAATTATATAAACATAATTTTAGATAGTAAAAAATTGGAAAAAACTTACATACGACTTCGTAATATAATAGGTATAAAATGGATCTAATCATAAAAGATCTATGCTACTTTGACACATCTACATTTATACATGATGTGTAATTAGATATGAATTTGTTAATATTGATATCATGCTCCTGATAATAATAATAATTATATATAATGATATTTTATATAATTTTTTACAAATCTATTATATATCATTGCTATGATTGTACAGTGTATAAACATATTTGGTCATAATTGAGAGTAAAAGTTAATATAGGTCGCAGATTAGAATTTTTGTTACACAAAATTTTAAGGACCTTACAGATCCTACATATATTTGTACATATACATCTTTATCTTTAGATCCAGAATGTGTTTATAATATTTATATACAGTTTAATAATTTTATTCGAGATAATAAGTTATTTTCTTTTGCGAGGAGTTACATAATTTATTTACTGTTTCCACTTTCTTTCCGATATGGAAATAAAATATTAATTTTATGGATAAACATAATTTAGATATTACTTAAAACTGAAAAATAAAACACAATTTTTACAGATAAACACTCATTGTAAGTAGTGGCGTAATCCAAGTGATAAATCTCATAGTTTGGAGGATGGAGGGGAACAGTAGACTAATTTGATTCCAAAACATTCTTCTTTCTTTGTTTAGATGTTACTCCCAAACAAACAAACCTACCATTCTTTCAAGACAACACTTGCAAAAGTTGTACATCATTACCGACCCACATGATGTGATCTTTCTCCACTCTTCCCCACTCTCTCTAACATTATTGGTCGTCAAAAAAAGATGAATGAGACGTTTCTATCTTATTCCACCCACCCACACACACAATAAATATATATGTTGTGTATTTTCTAGTAGAAATGAAAGCTTTATCTACCTAGCTGGACTCTTAATTCACACTCACTAACACAACCCCCACCAACCATATAGAGGTGCAATTGGTCTTTGAAAACCACAAAGGACTCGTAGAAAAAAAGGTCACGCATATGGTCCCATCCTAGCTATTGCATAAAAAGATATGAATCATGGTATTGTTTTTTCGTTTCTTACTAGTTGTGTTAGGCATGGCCACATCCCTCCCTCAAAGATTCTGAAAAGTTTCCATAAATTAACTGAAAAATCTTCTTCGTCAATTCTGCTTAGTATCATGCTTAAAGTTAGAGGAAAAAGAAAAAGATTGGGGACGATGATGCTAACATTTTCGATCATATACTATGGAAAAGCGACTCCAGATTTCAATTTCTTTCTCATCACCACCACACGTGCTAACAGCTAGCGTATCATAATATATATATAATCTTTTATATTTTCTATTCCTGCCATCTCATAATTGTTCACTGTGCTTGTGTAAGTAAGTAGCATGGAATATTTTTCCTTTGGTTGTTTCAAATATTGTTTTTTTTATTAATCTTACACACATTTAATTGTCTAATAAAAATATTGGATATTGATGCAATAGTTTGAAATTCTGAAATATGAAATGAAGAGTTAGAGGGATAATAAGTCAAGTAAGAATGCATAGAAAGGTCAAAAAGATTAAACGTGATAATAAAAGAGCTTTAAAAATAGATATGATGAATGAATATTGAGATAAGCTCGAAGCAAGCCAAACACTAAATTGAAGATACATATATAATGTGTTTGAATACCCTAAAACAGCTACTGATACCTAAAAGGCAGTGAAATAATTTAGTTAATTAAATAGTTATTTGGTAAAGGAAAGCAGTGAAATAAAGTATAAAGTATGAGTGTATGAACGAAGGTGCAGGTCTGGTTTGAAATAGGAGAATAGGTAGAGTCAGCAATGGCGGTGGGACCAAGATGAAGGTAAAAATGAGTTATCCTCATAAGTGCTTCCATTCTTAGACTAGTATAGAATCCTTTCAACAAGACTTGGTATAAAAGGTACCCTACTTTCAAACACCTTAAATAAATATATCTAACACTTTTATAAATGAAAATTAGTTTATACATAATATTAAAAAATATTTTAAAGAAATTTATATAATTATTTTTATGGATTTTAGTTCATACATAAATTAATTTTAATTTTACAGTACAAAACTGATTTTAACATGAGTTGGTAGTGACAAATGTGGTAGTAGGTTTCAGAAGTTGCTTAATTTAAAAAAAAATAAATTATATTATAATAGTTACTATTAAAATTAATTTTTAGATATTTCTAGTATTGTCAAACAAGAATTAGTATAATTTATTTGCTTGATTTTTAATTTATCAAATGTTGGAGCTTCAAATTATTTTTAATTTAAACTAGAAGTTATTCAAACTAGCATATATAACGTAAACACAAAAAGCAAATCTCTCCATTGATACTATTCTCTTGTTTATGAATTATTCAATCTCCAAATGGATTTGAGCAATTTAAAGTATTATAAAGAGCTAGAATGGAAACTTGTAGAAGAAGAATTGATGGAGGCTAATGCAAAGCAATACATTAGGAAACTTATTGATAGAGAAAAACCAATAATTCTATTAGACCAATGTGTAGAAGATAATGATAGAACAAGGTCGTGAAGAAGGTCACGAATAATTGTTTGTTCACTACTTTTCTAAAACTGCGGAATATACAGATGCTTGATTTTGGAGAAAGTTTCAAATGAAGAAGCATTGTTCCTCCAAATTGTAGATGAATTGGGCAACCTAAAAGAATTTGTAAGAGATATCAACGAAACTTTTGGGGTAGATTAATTAAGACGAACTAACAAAAATTATTTAAGTTACCTACTATAAATGGGGAGACACATTGTTTGCTAGGTATGTTAGGTCAATTGACTATATGAACTGGAAATAGAAAAATTATGTTGTAGCTTGGCACAGTCAATTTAGAAGAGGTAATCATGGTAAATCAACAATTATGTTTAGGGCAGTTGCCTTTTGAATAATTGTGAATTTGACATCATATTTTGTCATCGCTAACAAATAATGACTTTAACATCTTTGACCAATTTGATTTGTTTAATAGCTTTTTGCAGGAAAAGTGCATTATTTTATGAATGGAACCTAATATTGTAGCTAATATTATATCTATAAAATGAAATTATTTTCATATCACTAAATACAATATATACTTATATTGTTATCTTATATAATTATGGTGGAAAGATTCTTATATAATTATCTTATATAATTATGGTGTAAAGATTGAAGAGAAAAAAATATTAAAGTGATCTCACAACATACAAGTTAAGTAAAAGATTAATATTATTTTCAATTTAAAATTTAAGACGATCATTTGTGATTTTTTTTCTTTTATATATTATTTAGTTTTCTTATTTTTACTTAACACTCAATGTAATATTTAAAATGATATTTGAATATTTATCAAATCATTAGCAAGTGATAAAAAATCAACCTGAAAAAATTGAGCAAAATTTTAAAATACAACAATCTCAACTTATAATTATACGAGGTTTAAAATGAACTTGAAAAATAGATACATTTGATAAGATCATATTTATTTATATCATATCTCATAACATAATTATTTACGATGAATGAATTACATAAAAAAATTGTGAATATTGTTATGATTATTTAGAAACTAAAACATCTCATACTCGAATATTGGAAAGTCATTATAATGACTTTGATTACAAATGAGAGCGAAAATATATGAAAGATAAATTTATTAGTAACTTTAAGCGAGTTTGGTAGAACATATTTAAACACGTTTTGGTCGTAATTAACTTTTAGATGTGAAGTAAAATTCATTTTTAGGTTTTTCATGTTGTATAAGCTTTTTTGGTTTTTAAAAAATTATTATTACATATTTTTCTTATTTTTAATTTATTGTCAACTAAAAATTAGTATAATGTTTTTATCTCATTTTTAATTTATTGTCAACTAAAAATTAGTATAATGTTTTATCTCATTTTTAATTTATTAATTATTATAATTTCAAATTATTTTTAATTTAAAATAACAAAATATGTGGAGTAACATCAAATTCAATTAATTTTCTTAAATAGTTTAACATGGTAGAAAAACAAATTAGATATAGTCCTTCATATGAATCCTACAAAAAGTTATAAAAGAGTTCTCCGTTATTAATCCTCTTACTATCAAAATGAGGAGAGATTAGATAGTTTTATAGGGTCATATATTTTAATCTTATTGTCGTTAGAGTAAAAAAAATCTTAAAATCCTTTACAAATCTATTAAATTACTTAAAAAAATCACATTTTTAAATTTAAATGATTTTCTTAAACATCCCCATTGAACTTTGGAGGAAAACAAAATACTTAACATTAAACTAGCTAGCCAGCTATTATATTTGTTGAATAAATTAATGTTTTCGTTAAACTAGATATTTCTCAATGAAAAAGGAAGAAGACAGATCAAGATTATTCCTTCTTTTTTTCTCTTTTTGTTCGTATTCCTGAACTAATAAGCCCAGTACATTTGCTTAAATTTTTATTTAGCTATTCTCTTTTTTTTTTCTTAATAATAATAATAATAGCTTTGTTGGTATCATTATTATTATTATTATTATTATTTATAAGCTTCTTCTTCAACTTAAAAAAAAGGAAAGAAATGTAAGTTATTTTTGTGTTACCCTACACATTTTACTTACATTTTTTTAAGAAACCGAACAAAAGGATGCATTCGCTCTGTACTCAACTACTATCATGCTGTTAAAAAAAACTAATTTATCACGGGTAACAAAAATTGTTCAATTTAATTGTTGATATTAAATATCTTCAATATTTTTCTCGTGTTTAGTTTATCTCTTAAAAAACACTCGTCATAAACAATATTTCTAGGAATAGTTTTTAAGTTTTCCATAAAAACATTTCCGGAGTTGTGAATCTAACTTTTTTAAATTAAATAGAAAATTTACTAAAAAAAATATATTACATTGTTTTTGTTAAATTTTAATGTAGTAATGATTAAAGATTTTACAATAAAAATATCATATAACTCTTATTTCTAAAAAAGCTTATATAAATATTTCTGAATAATCATGTTTTCCTAAAATTAAGATTCTGGAATATGAAAAAGAATTTATAATATAAAATTTTGTTCTAATGTATTCCACTAACCACTTTTTTGAACTAATAAATGACTTTTGTGAAAGATATACTACTGTAAGCCTATTGGTCCTATTCATGGTTATGACGAAAGGCCAATGGGAGGTTGCGGGACTGGACTCCTTCCTTGTAGCTGACTCCTATGTCTTCTCCATAGTCGTTGATTCGTCTAGGAAAAGGAAAGAAAATGCTATTTGATTAGAACGACACTTAGAATGATTAGCGGTTACTCAAAGTAACTTCCAGTCAAACATTTAAATTCAAGAAAACCAGGATTTAGCTTTCATTACAGGGATTCTCATATATCATTCATATTCCACATTAAATGGTGCTAAGTTGCTAGTAACATGCCACCTTATAAAAATATTGGAAATAATATTTTATTCCCCTGAAGGAGAAGCTTTCACCAATACAATAATGAAATTGCAATTGAAAACTAAACCATGCTAAATTCGATTCCACGGCAACAACCACATTTACTTCATGTAACAAATCAAATTGCTATTCAAAAGGAATAGTCCAACACGACCAATAATAGGGACTTAATAACAAATCATTCTCCGAGTACTCTTAGGATAGATGATAACCAGTAGTTAAGATATTATACAACTGAAGTGAAGTTGTACATTATGAAATGAAAGCAACATATTACGAAAGTAAAACAGAGCTCAATCATGTACATTCATTCACCTACGCATACAGCTCCAACTGCAACAAACTGGAATCATGAACCAAGAGGCTAACTTAAGAAGATTAGATCCTCAATCACTCCGAAGATTGTGAGGGGTGAGAGAAGGAAATGAAGGGATAGATTGTAAAATCAACTTCCTCCCACCTCTGCGAGTAGGAGATGATCCCACGTCACAATTAGGAGAGGAGATCCTCTTGCCATTTGGAGAAGAAGTTTTGATACAGGTGACAGGAGAGTCATCATCTGGAACAGTTTGCAAAGGCTTGTCAAATTTAGGTTGAGACCGCGGAGCACTTGATTTCCCGAGCTTTTGGCTGACAAACAATCCAGAACTGGAGATGGTAGTAACAAAAGATCTTGGTGGCTTACCCTTTGATGAAAAGGGTAATGGGAGCAATGATCTGTAACATAAAAATGTTCCAACATAAATAACGGGCAAAAATTTTATCATCATCAGCTGACAAAAACACAGCAGATCAAACCTGGAAAGACGTAATGGTGTTGTAGGAAGAGCATGGTCTGGATGGTCTTCAGTATTCTGTGTTTCAGTTTTATGTGAAGCATTTTCCATCACACCCTTTTCAAATGCTTCTGTTTCTTCTTCGGGCTTGGCTTCTATTCCAGAATGAACAGAACCTGAACATAAAGAAGTTGCCATAAAATATTACCACTAACAGAACAATTTTTAGAAGAGTAACATAGAGAATAGGGATTTAAAGAGGAAAGTTGATGGTTTTGATTGGTAATGTCTAACTCCAATTATTGCAACATACGAGACTTACCATCCTTTCTACCGTACGTGTTCTTGCATCCTTCACATCTGCAGCTTATGGAGCAACCAACACCACCCTTCAAAACAAAATAAGAGCTGTTTGTAATTCAAGTTCAAACTGCAACTGGTGGCATACATGATATAACAATGGAGAAAACCTGATAGCATTCACAGTATTTCTTTAGGCAGCTTGATTTCTTGCAATTACATCCCCTTTTGTGTCGGGCAGAAGCTGGAGTTTTGTTAGGGTCATCCTGCAAGGAAAAGAATTAATATAGGAGAAACGTGGTTTAAATTTGGTGAAAACTAAAGCTAAATTTTATTTTCTGACCCCAATTTCAGGTACAGAATCAGAACCCCGTATGACTTTAGGAGCAAAAGCAAGTGGATTTCGAGACTCAATCTGCTGGCGAGTTTGAAGAACGGTATCAACATGAATAGGCTTGTTGAAGCAATCACGACATGAACAGGGCTCTATGCAGTAGACTCCCGCAGCAAAGCACTCACAATAACTGGTAAAAAAATAAAATAAAAGCTTAATTAGAAAGACATCAAAGCCAGATTTCGTCCCAATCTTTCAGTCCCAATATTGTAACAGTACGAGAACACAGTATTCACAAAGCTCAAGGAAATTGAGAAGATTCATGTTCATCATAAGTCATAAGCAAAACCAATATAACATGGATAACTGGCACCCATTACTTGAAATAAGTAATTTTAAATTGAGGATACAAACCCTAGCTGACTTTGTTTTTGAAGTTTTATTCAAAGAGAGAGGGGGTCAAAGGATATTTTCCAAATTACATTATATGAGAATAGCATGAGATTACGCATTAAATCATTTTAAACTAAACATGGTAGAAATGGCAATGGAAAATTATAGCAGCACCAACATAAGTTCAAAGAAAAGAAGTTATTCACAAAACCATACTTCCTGGATGACAAAATTTAGAAAAGTACATTTTCAATTCAAAAGAGAACCTTTTTAAATCATTTTGACTAAGATGCCATCTGTCAGGACTTTTACTCCCTGAAACCAGATCCATTCTTGAGCTAAATGTTTAGCTGTTGCATTTCAGTTTTTTTTACCAGGTGAAGCCGAAATTAAAAACCAGACTGCTTACACAAAGGTAAGCATTATTTATACAAAACAACTAGGTCAATCCTTAAAAGTTCTACCAATCTTTTTAGGACAGAACTGAAAGGAGCTTCCATAATCTGATAACCAAGATTTTTATATTTACTAACCATTATATATAGCACCTCCTAGATCAATCATTGTATTTATGCAATGATATTGCTCTCTTTAACAACCTATTGTCCCTCTCCATATTTAGGCTGTCAATACTTCCTAAGAAGCCAAATGAGTGATTTCAGATAATACCTGGCTGTCAATACTTCCTAACAAGTCACTTGAGTAATTTCAGATAACATTTAATACGAGGAAAGGCCAAGTGGCAATATTAAGCAGCATGTCTTACAGTGGATTGAAATTTTGCACACTACATTTCTAGGTGTATATGCAACTTCGGCAAAGCCATTATCTAGCTGCCTCAATTAATTCAACGAATAAGTTCAGTGAAAGTCTACATCTAAGTCTTCAACATCCAGAACTCAATCAAGCCATAACTTCCATGAAAAAAGAAGTACACACAATAAACCCCTTATTTTCTTCTGGAAAAAGAAATTCAAACGACAATAAACCAGTTCATTAAAAGAAACTACAAAAATCAAAGATCGTTGCAGAATGAGATAGTATGCCAACCCAAAAGAAAAGGGGAGTGTTTCTTTGAACTTACAGCTTTAAACACTTCGATTTCTTACAATTACAACGCTTGCAAGACTCCCCTTCCCCATCTGGTTCTAACCTGCGCCTGTAAATCTAGCTTTACTACCAAAAAGGGAAAAGCTAAAATATAATGGAATTAAGGTAATAAAGCAGACCAGACAATCAGAAACTCTACTTGCCTTTTCTTTTTAGGACTATTCTGCTGGAAATCTTCACCAGCCATGTGAACCAAAGGCTGGGTACAATCTTCACCAGGCTGAACTTCATTCTCTGATGGCTCCAATTCTTTTTCGACTGATGCAGGCACCAATGATAGTTGATGTTCTTGGCTTGCAGAAAGTTGCAAGGATGAAGAGGAGCTGGGCATGTTAGGTTGCCTTCCAGATAGCAACTTCTCAATTTTTATGTTTTTGCAATCATTTAAGGTTGCAAGTGCATTCAAGTGCAAACCAATTCCAGGCAAAACACACTTCCGTGAATCCCCACTGTGTTTCATGGGGAGCAGTTGCTTTCCTTTACTAACATCCATCTCATCAGATTTTTCTGCACTGGAATTGGTGTTTGATTTACCATCTAGGTTCTTCCTTTGCACGCTGGCCATCTCAAAATCTAAACAGCGTCTCCGTATACCACGGTGTGTCACATAAACAAGCTAAATACAAAGACAAAAGTAATTTTAGATGGATTGATGTGTTCAACAGTTAAGATAATGACACAGAGAAAGAAAAATATTCAACTCTCATCATAATTTTGTAAACCGTAACAGAATATAAAAAATTGTGTATCACTCAATGGCAAATGTGCAAAAGGATCAAAATAATGATTCATTTTTATAGTATGTGCTTTAAAAGTAATGAGTGACTACAACCAACAGTCATACAACATTTTCCTAGAGTTATAAATTTCATATATAAACAATGCAGCAATTAAGCTACAAATATAATCAAGTGTGTGATAGTGTATAAGAACAATAATCAAGATTCAAGTCTTTATAACATGAACTGATGAAACATATAACTACGTGTAAGAAAAGCTCTCATACACAGTTCACTGCAAGTAAAGCCACTCCATTTTCCTACCTTATCATCCATTTTCTCAGTTGGAATGCTAGCCAGCAAAGCAAGATTGGTAAGATTGTCCTGTCTCTGAACTGTGTCTGTGGCTGCTCCTGATTCACAAGGATGATTTTCAATTTCATGTTCTGAACCAGAAGCAACTGCATCAACAATGTGCATACGTTGACCATCATTGGTGCCAGATTGCTGTAACAAAGTCCTAAAATTGGTAAGCTTTGGTGAAGGATTTAATTGTTTATTTATATCCTTTAAAGCTTCTGCCATATTTGGGGGACTAAACATTAACAGATCAGAGGCTTCAGTAATTAAATCATCCACACCACAATCTGGGCCTTCAATTTTTTCCTCATTTTGACATAAACCTGGAAGATGTATTTCACCCTCAATTGAATCCTTTTCAGAGTCATTTGACACATAGGCAACATCTGATCCTGGCTTGCCCGGAAGTTCCAAAAGAGAGTCAGCCTCATCAGCACAGATCACAGGATCATACCCTGGGCTAGTCAAATTATATTTCAGGCCTTGTGGAACCTCAATTGAGATATTTGGGTTTTCATTACGTGGCTCGATTGAGGCATCTCTTACGGAAATATTCGGATTGGTATTTTCCTGTGGCTCACTTGATTCGTGACATGGCTTAGTTGAATCTGCAGGAGTCTTTTCACATGAATAAACATTATTTATATCTTCAGATGAACCCTTAGCTTTGGATGCGTCCAAAAGGTTATGCCTACAAAATCAGAGAACAAACAAAATCATATCACTATAACACCCAAAGTTCTGTACAATCCAATGCGACTTGCATTGCAGTCATAAAAAAATCAAAAAACAAAACAAAAAAAAAACAAGAAAAAAAGTTAGTTACCTCCTGAGGAATCTGGATTCCCTGTGACAGGTGACATGGGGTGATGTGAAAACAGATGGAGGGGATGAAAAGCTAAGCGAATTCAAGGTCTGAGTAATGTGAACAGACTTAACTGGCTCTATAGGAGATAGATTACTGATGTAGTTAAATACAGGTGAATCCTGCATATCACCAAGCACAGAAATATGGTTAAACAGTGTGAAGCAAAGCAAAAAAAAATGCATGCAAATCACAAAAAGTTCATCCAATATTACATTAAGAAAGACCAGGACAAATCAGAAATAGCATACAAAACAATCGGTCAACAAACCGGATCACACACGGATTGCTTTCATAACAACTTGGAATTGTGCAGATTAGACAAAAAAACAAAAACCTACATTCTTCAAAGGCAAAACCCACAACAAAATGACCATTGACCACAAAACAGAAGATAGAAGAACCCTTAACATGCGATATTTGGAAAAAGAAAATCAATATAAACTCCAGTAAACATCGAATCTGGGATTATAAACTTAACTTCCCTCACAGGCATATACTCTGGGAAACAAGCAAAAAAAAAAAAAATTAAGCGAACACAAAAAATCCCAAATTGGTTATAGGCACACAAAGTGTTAAATTGGACATGGGGAGTGATCTAGAACACAGAAACTGAACCCTTCACCAGCACTTCAACATGAATTAACAGAAAAATAAATTTAACCTAAAAAAAAGTAAAACTGAGAGAAAATAAAAGCACGTGCGCAAAGAAGGAAGAAAGCGAGTGAGGAAGGTAAACCTCAAACTGAGAGAGAGGGGTGTTGATCTTGCTCCTATCAGGCGTGTCCATTTGCAGAGAGCAAGAGAAGAAGAATCAACATTCGATCTTCTCTCTCTGAGACTGAGAGAGGTGTGTGTGAAAAATGAAGGGTTTGCTTTGCTTACTTTACTGTTTCAGGGATTCAAGAATTCAATAGGCGGGAGAACCGAGTTTCTCTCCCCTACCCTACCACCCCACCTTCTCCTATTATTAATTCATCCTTCTACAGTTACTCTCTCTGCTAACACTATTATTATCTAGTCAAATTTTATATTTTCACTTTAATGCCAATACTTTTCATATTCTTTCTATTTATTTATAGTCTACACCAATTTTACCTGGAGAATCAATCAAAACTATCGTAACCTTTTTAAGGTAATTAATAAATAAACTTAACAAATCAATAAAATTTATTATTCAAGATCATATGTAATTAAATAGTAGTGTAAAACTGTAAAATATGCTATAAATTTATAGTATAGTTTCCCTTGTATTTAACATGTTAATGTATTATAGTATTTAAAATTGTTAAACTTATCTTAAAGAAATTAATATAAATAAAATCATCATACATAAAAATTGATAGGATAAAATATTTTACAAAATTATAGTGAAAAAATATATAATATTCCATTATAATTATATAGTTGACTGAAACTGTGTTAATAATGAGATTTTTTTTCTCTTGTTATGGATGGTGCACAATTTGTGTGACTACTTATTATACAAAGTAGTAGAAATGAAACCTCAAGTTGTGCTGTACTCCATTTACACCAGAGTAACTTATGGTTTCTTTTCTTTTTCTTGTGTTTTGAAACAGTTCTTTCTTATTTCTGACACTAGTCATTATATTTGTATTATTTTTCTTATTTTCACTGTTTGCTGAGTAGATTTTTGTGGTTTAGTGTGCAGTGATAAAAGCATCAAATTCCAATTATCACATGATACCTGTGGCCGCATTATATGATAATGACTTTTCTTCTCAAAAGAAAAAAAAAACAACTCGTTCATTTTATCATCACAGTTTTTTATTAGATTATTTTATAATTTTTTTCTTTTGTAACTTATTCTACTATATATATAAATATTTTTATCAAAAAGTTTTATTAATCATATAGGATTGGATCTGATTGTAATTATTCTATAATTCAGATAAAATAGTATTGTTTTAGGTTGAATCTGTATTAAATCCAACTAAAAAAAGCTTACATATGAACAAGTTGGACTGGTTAAGTGAATTGAGTCAGAATTTTAAAATTTTATAAATAAAATATTAAATTAAGAGTTTAAGATTTTAAGATAAATTAGATTTTAATATATTTTACATATGAATGTTTTAATTAAATTATATTTTATTAGTACAAATGCAAGTTTATGTAGTTTGCTTTAATGATAAAAAAAAGTAAAAGAAAATAAAATGAAAAAAATTACTATGATAATTGTTAAAAAATAAAAAAAAACATGTTTGAAATTTATATTGAAATTATAAAAATTGTACGTATACAAAATTCATAAAGATATATTTTTATTATTAATTTTTGCAATGTTGTAACTATATAATTAAAATGCTTGTAATTTGTATTAAAATAAAAGTAAATTTGTAATAAAATATGTAGGGAAAATAATTATAAAATAAATTATTATAATTGTATGATAATGACACTTTCAACCTTCCATTATAGAATTTTTTTTTAAATGATGAAAATTAGTAAGTTAACAAACATAAATATACAAAGTAGTAAAAGAGATGGACACTAAGGAAAATTACAAATTCAATTCACATTGTTAATTGAATTGTTATATGATCATACAGTAAGAATAGCACTTTCAAAATTTCATGACCAATGTTTATTATGGCTAGTATTTTTAACCATAAAAAAGAAAAAGTTGGTTAATGAAAAAATGAAAAAAATAAAAGAATTTATTTATTTTTTTTTAAAGAATTTTATATTTAATCTAAATAACAAAATCGTGTTCAATCTAACTCTCTAAGTAACCTTTAAATTTTGATAGTTGTGACAAATCATTGTTATTTAATATCACCTTAGTTGATTAAATAACAATCTTGATTTTTCAAGCTGTGACTTAAAATTTGAGAGAGATATCTCTTCTATGAAACACTAAGTGGCTAATCAAACAATAAATAATTAGATTTTATGAGTAAATTATGAAAATTTGTGATTTGATTTATTAAGTCACAGTGTTTAAGTAATTATAAGATACTTGAATTGTGAAAGCTAAGATTGATTCTCTCATCACTAAAAGGTAGACTTTTAAATATATATTAAATCTATTATCTTTTCTCCTAAGTTATGGTCATTATGTGATTTCATTCAAATCATCACAAAGTTCCTTAATAAACAAAAACTTTATTTATTATTGTTGACAATCTATTTTTTAAAAATTCAAAATATAAATATTAATAAATAATAATTTAATAATATGTTTAAAGGAAACTTTTAACATCTTAATTTTTTCATACATATTTTTAATATTTTTAATTTTATATTAAACTTCAATTTTTAAAGGGAATTAACAGTAATATATAATAACACTACATCATAACATTAATATATATATATATATATATATATATATATATATATATATATATATAAATTAATTTAATTTTTAAACATATTGTACATTATATATATAATAACACACATTATATATATCCATACTTGCGAATTCCATTGTTTTGTTAGTAATAAGATGAATATATTTTTTATCAACATTCCATGACTGTAGTTGAAGTTTCATAAAAAAAAAAAATTATCAAAATCTCTAGTCACATTCCAACATATGTCATAGAATGTCTTTTGGAATGTACATTGGTGTTAAATATTCCCTATCAAAGACTAGCAAATGTCTTAGTATATAGCAATTCATACATCTACTTGTTTGAGCCCAATGTATAAATCTTTTTTAACTTCTCATTTCTCACCACCTAATGTTTTAACATATATGATCATATTATCATTAATGAACAAAAATATATAATTTATTTAATGAGCTAACATGTGTTGGAGATTTCATATTAACTAGAGATAAGATCAATTCATAGTATATAATGAGTACAAACCTCACCTTACAAGTCGATTTGATAAGGTTTAGTTAGTCTTAAAGTCTACTTCTTAATATAGTATCAGAGTTATTTGGAGTCTATCCTAAAGAGGTTTGATGAGCTCATTGTGTCACCTGCTATCGGACTACCCATAAATATCTAATTCCACAAACGAGTTGGGACAATCTCGACGTGAGAGGTGTGTGTTGGAGATTCCACATTGACTAGAGATAAAGTCAATTCATAGTATATAAATGGGTGCAAACCTTACCTTACAAGCCGATTTTGTAAGGTTTAATTAGACTTAAAATCCACCTCTTAGGATGGTATCAGAGTCATTTGGAGCTTATTATAGTGAAGTTTCATGAGCTTATTGTGTCATCTGCTATCGGATCCTTATTGGACCACTAATAACGTTGAGTTAGACATAAAGTTCACTTCTTAAAAACATGCTAAAATATGAAAGTTTAGCAACATATAAGAAAGAAGACCCACAAATCCAATATCTTTATGTAAGTTTGACTCAGTTCTCATTCTTGTGTGGGTCTAACTACATAAATTAACTAGAGTGTTGCTTCACATCAAATTTTATACCCACAATATTTTCTCTTAAAAAATCATCACATAAAAGAATAAGAACAAAAATTGAATTCTTAATAGTCATTGATATATTTATCAAAACTCTGATTTGGTTCTCAAACTTATTTAATTTTCCAACTTCTTGACCATATAATATGATAATTCAACTACAATCAAAGTCTCCTTTTAATCTAGAAAGAGTTGTTTTATGGAGATAAATTTTAAAAATAAAATAATAAATAAATATTTAACTTTTATTTATAAAATTTTAAATTTTTGTTTATTTTAAATGTATCTTAATTAAAACCCAAATTTTTATATTAAAAGTGAAAAATTAAGTTATGAACATAATGTAGGTAAATTCAATATAAATGACTTCATTTCTAATCGATGTGGGATCTCCAACACACCTCCTCACGCCGATACTTCTCAACTCATGCGTGGGACTATATTGTTTAAGGGTGGTCCGACAATAGGTGGTCTAACAAACGTGTTAGGATAGGCTCCGATACCTATCAAGAAGTGAATTTTAAGCCTAACTCAACTTTATAAAACCAGCTTGCAAACCCACTTATAAACTATCGAAAGACCTAATCTCTAATCGATGTGGGATCTTCAACCATTGGTATGTTCCAATTTAAAATATTAAGTGTTACTTATACCTAATTTAAAAATATCAAATATTACTTATACCTTTGCCAAATTTTATGCGAAAATCAGGATAAGTGGAAGCAACTTTCATATATTACGAGTTTATTTATTATCAATACTTTTTTTTTTCAAAAAGCATTTCTTCATATTTCTTCATATTATTTAAATTTAATTAAAAAAAGAATATTAAATTATGATTAAACATAATAGTAAATTCATTGGGGGCGCTGCGAAATTGGAAAGGTTGTCCAGCAACCAACAAATAACGTTACTTGATATGATGTGTTCGTGTTTTGCGCTTTCTCTTCAATGTTATAGCAATCTGTTAGATCTAATAAGTAGGTACTTTAGGGTAACAAAATTGGGATATTAATGTCTGGTAAGCATAGGTTATTCATATTGTTAATTTCTGCTATGTTGAATTAAGATGTTCCATATGTGTGTATCTGTTTCAAGAATGTCACTTCCCTAATGTCACATTCCTTCCCTTTCAAAGATGGAGTACCCCTTCTTCAGGGCAAGTGGACCTTAAGCCAGTTTTAAAGTCATGTGACTTAATTTAATAGAAGGGGAAAAAAGTGAAAGAATGATGAAATCATAAAGGGTGAAGCATGGTGTGGGGTGTCCTTTAATTTTGTTTGTTTTCCAAGCTCCTATGAGAGGTGAATTTCGTGCAATCATGGTGTTTTCTACTCGAGTAACGTGGGTACTTTCAAGGTATAACAATTACATGCATTTATGAATTAAAATTAAATATTCTATAGCAAAAATTCAGATCAAATATTGAGTGGAATACGTTGGAATTTTTCTTATGTTGCGTGGACCAAGGCAAGTTGTTAAGGAGGTTTCATTTTGTTATTCTACTTTGGCACTTGTTTTGTCTTGTTTATTGTACGTTTCTCAAAGAAGTTTCGTGTATGTACATTTCCAAAGAGGATAGATGCCAAAATTTGTTACAATAGCTTCTACTAGTTATACATATATAATAATAACGTATCTATCCACAAATATATTTTTTATATTAAAAAAACAAATAGTTAACGTAAATTATCATGTTATATTTAAAATTATAAATACGAAAATAATAAATAAAGATGACTAGATAACGAAGTTTTATTCTATATAATGCTATAGCCAAACGGATTTAATACCAAAACGAAGTTTTGATTAGGATTTTTATCTTATCCTTTTTTTCTTTCATCTACTTCACTTTTAAGCCGAGCAAAGTTGTTAGAACCCTTATAGAGTCTTGGTTAAATTGTGTGCAGATAAGTAGGTGATTAGGTGAAAATTGTTCTCCGTATATAGTCTAAATTAATCTATAACAGATTTAGAGTAAAGTTGTTTCTAAGATTTGCTTTTGAATTTTTATATTCCGTAACTCAGAACACAAACTTAAGCTAACACTTTTAGGTGTACTGGTACATGCGTATTGGTAGCTCATAAGGAGTTATGAATCTTAAAAGATTATGGCTAGTAAGGGAAGGAATAGCTACTTATAACGACGCCTACCAGTGAAGCTTACATTTTATTTTTATTATGGAAGTGATATTTTGACATTTTAAAAAATTATTTTACAACATAATATATTAATATTTAAATTATATACTTTATAAATTAAAATTATAGTTTGTATTGTTATATTTTTTAAAATGGACTGTGAAATGAACATTTTTTGTTTAAAAATTTCAAATATTATTTTTGTTTTATCAAAGTCCGTGGCACTAGTTTTCTACGAGATAGAACACCTTCGGCTTGACAGGATTTCACACACAACAAACATACTTTTCTATAAGAAAAGAAGACAAAAAAATAAGAACCTAATACTTTTTTTAATCTTTACATTATAGAAACATTGTCGTACCGAAGACTTCTTTTTCTAAGAAACGTGGTAGAAACGATGTCAATGTTTTTTTATTCTTGACTTTTTATCTCTTAGTGTTTTAGCTTATGTAAATACTATTGTATTTCACTGTGACTTTTAGCTTTGTTTATGTTTGAAGTTGTTTTTCCCTTATACTCACTAAAAAAATGTCATATGTTATTAGACTCTCTTTTTTGGTATACTTAAGGATGTAAAGAACACTAAGCTAAGCTTTAAGTGTGTAACCTAAGGTAGTGCAAAGATCATCTCGTGGTTAGAGGTTTGATCATAATATTCAAAGTTTGGGATGCCTTTGTTGGTAATGTTTTAAGTTGATTTGACTTTTGACTTCTTGGATTATCTAGTAACTTTTTGGAGTATGTTTACTCAAAAATAAAAGTGATTTAGGATTAATTGGTGAAATAGATTAAGCAACAATATGAAGCCAAATCACTCTTCAGCGAGGACAATATCGTAAACACATGCATACTGCATCACATGGTTCATGCATGGAAGATTGTAGTTGTATTACACAATCTCCCATAGCTACAAATACAAACTGTCTTAACTTTTGTCATTTTATCACTAAATTTTGACTGGAATGCTTTTTTTTTTTTACTAAGAAATGGATTTTGTCGGTAGATTCGATGATGACAAAAGAGAACTGATCAAGTTTCGAGGTTAGCAATGCATGTGTGTTTTGTTTATTAATTATTCTAATCTTAAATCAGTCTGATAAGCATTACAAACCATTCTTTTCTGAAGGATGTGTATTTTTAAATGTGAAAGATGAGTTGACCATTTACTAGGAAACCAAAGTCTTCTTTTTAACTTTGTTATATGCGATCTATGAGCATGGTCTTGAAAACTTGGAAGGGGCCAAAAGGAAATGTCAATGTTAGTGGAGAAAATGTCAGAATTCAAGAAAATAATGGTACATGGTTGTAACATAACAGTTTCCTATGGACTATGATATGTGTGAACCTATATACATATATTTTTTCAGTCCTTTCCTTTCCCAGTATCACGTTACTAACGAACATTCCAAGATAGAGTTTGTCTACTTTTGTATTCAATTTTCTGATTCTTTAGGTTCCAATGTATTTAGAGAATAACTTTTCCAACACCAATGACATGTATTTCAATGCCCATACTTGATCCACACAAATTGATTTTCTTTCTTAGCTAATATCATTTGTTTAGATTTAGTTAAACGAATTCAACCCGATGGGTTCACTTAACATTTCTGCTAGCAGTTTGTCGCAATTTTATTTCTCGGGATATTTTTTTTTTTACGAGATATATATCTTTGATTTTACCATGAAGTGGTTTGAATAATTCGCAATGCACCAAGCTAAGCCATGCATGCATGAATCAATCTTCATGACATAGCACAAGTCAAAAACAACACCTAAGACATACCTCACTGAAAAATGACAGAGAAAAAAATAAATTATGAGGAAAGAAATAGAAAAAAAAATAGTAAACTGAAATCAAGGGTGGTGGATTATTGTGGAACCAGAGATAAGGAGTGAAGAGAAAATGGATGAGTAAGGAGGGATGCTTCAGAAGAAGGGAAAAAATAAGTTTATTTAAGTAATTTCACATAAAAAAAATAAAAAGGACTGTATTTAGAAAATGAGAAACTGTAAATAGCCGAAGCCATTATGTTATATGGGCTTAACTACGAAATTACTGGCCCAGTCAAAGTTTTTGTAATGTAATGGGCCGGTCCACTTTTTCTTCATAATCCGCATCAATAATGGATTAAATATAAAAACAATTTATATGTCTATATATCATGGTATCATAAATATTTTTTATAAATTTAGATATTTTCATTTATTTTATTGAGTATTTAAAATATTTTTTTTTTAGAGTTGTTACTCTGATTTTCTCATCTAGAACTTGTCAATTAACTTGTCTTTTCCTTTTTCCATTTCTTTTCATTAGGCAGTCAATTGGAAAGAAATAAATTAAAGTTAAATGACAAAATATTAAACAAAAATGTGTATATATATATATATATATATATATATATATATATATATATATATATATATATATATATATAATAAAAATAAAAAAAAAAAT
>Ga0099825_1002493_pt1 | contig 24446 bp, 15 predicted proteins | sample SiratroredBW_FD_76838 | JGI IMG/M metagenome (GOLD analysis project Ga0099825, IMG submission 76838) | Root nodule microbial communities of legume samples collected from California, USA - Siratro red BW | ecosystem: Host-associated > Plants > Roots > Nodule | place: USA: California | collected... | reverse complement strand
TTTTTTTCCTGTTTTACGAAATTTATTTTAACTTTATTCATAAAATAGAATAGAACCAAAACTCTTTTTTTATTTAAATAATAACACACATTTTTATTTTTATTTTATATTATTTTATATTTTGAAATAATTTTATTTGCCCGGACGAAATTGGGTGTTGACAGTATTTGAAGGGTTTCTACCCTAGGTTTAGATACTTCTCATATTGGGAAAGAAAAAGTCAGACCTGGAATGACGACTAGGGTTCAAGAAGTCGTCTTTGATCCTTTTGGTATAATCACCTTCTTCCATTGTTCAAATTGATGTTTGGTTTCTTTATGGAAATGAGGAACTAAACCCATTTGAAAATATGTTTGGGATGAGTTCAAGAGCGGGGTGAATTGAACTTTATAAAATTTTTAACTTTAAAAATAATGAAAACGTTTTTCGCAAAAAGAAAAGCTTTCACAAATCTCAATGATCAAGAATTGTAGTATAATGAGAAAAATAAATCAATTTAAGCTCGAATGAATTGATTTATGTTTCTTGTAGAAGGAACAAAAGTTAAGGTTCACACTAAGAAGCTCAATAAGCACAACAGGGATAAAAACACAACAATGTAACTATGCAGAATTATTGCAAGAATACTCAAGGTTCAATATAATATCCAGTTAAGAAATAAACCACACGAAGTTACTAGTTATGCACAAGTAAATTGAGGACTCTAAGACAAATATTAAAGGGTTATGTAAATTGACAAATACTTAGTTTAACCAAACTACAATAGTTAATTTTAGAGTAGCAAAGACAGAGTATAGACAACAAACACCAGATCTATATGAGACTAGAAGTTGTACTTGCAACCAATAAAAATACCAATTCAAGAACGAACAACTTTTAGTCTATTGAAATCAAGAACACAAGAAAAGAAAACAAAATTTCAAACCAAGACCAATTAATCCTTGAACCAAATCTGTTATTGACTTAAATTCTGTAGAAAATTACTCTGGTATATTGTGAATATTAAACCAAATGTACAACTGTAAAGCCAAAGAAATCTGTAGAGAAAGGTTTAGAAGAACAGCTCAGTAATTTGACAAAGGTTTTGTTCAAGAATTAAAGAAAACTTAGTTCTATAGAGCAGCTTTTTAGCAATACTGTAAAGACTCAATTAATCACATATTTTGCAATAATTGAATAATAGTTCTAGCTAAATTGATGACAGAACCAGAACAAGAAAACCAAGAGGAATGGATAGTAGACATGCTGATTTAATTTCTCAATAACAGTTCTCTTAAGGCAATCAAAACAATAGCTAAAAATTATGCAAAAGAATGAGTTAATCCAGTCCTTTTTAACAATAGACCAGATAACAATTTATAAGCAGTAAAGTGGTCAATTATACAACAAAATTTCTTGAACAAACCAAGTTAACAGAATCACACATCAAGGTTATAATTTGGTAGTGAAAAGAACATGTATTCTGCTTAAATGAATTACAGAATCAAGAGCAATTTTGCAACAACTATGAAACTCCAAAACAGATTACTATATCTCATTGCAGAATGAGTAAGAAACCAATCTGGGAAAAAATAATGGCAGTAGCTAGTGTATAACAAATCAAGAATGTGAGAGAAAGGTCTAGAAAGAAGAACATAAGCAATTATACTGGTTCACCCTTCATCAAGGGCAACATCTAGTCTTTCTTGTAACTCTAGCAAGAAAAATTTCACTAAACACTCTCAATTGTTCTCAATTACAATTAAGACACGTTCTTGCACCCTGCAAGATTACAATAGACCACCAAATTTAAGAACATGGACCCTGCAGTTCCCCCAATTCAGAAAAACCCAATGCTAAACCTTATAGTATTATCAATTACAAAAATTTAATCAAAATTTACAATGAAATTATCCCAAAACACAAAACTTGAATCAAAAATGGGTTTAAGAGATTGAGTTTAGAGTTCCCCTGATATCAATGAAGGCGAATCTACCCAATGCTTGAAGAGGACCAATGGAACAGTACATGTTCAAGTTTTTCTTTCTTTAAGAAAAGCCTCTTTGAATCTTTGTAAAATCAAGCAATCTTTTTCTCTCAAAGCAATAACACTTTTGATCATAGTTTTCCTCTCAATATTGCGTTTGTAATTCGTTCCTTAATCACTCAAAGAAGGTCTGGATATTTAAAGAAACATAAAAGCCTAAAACTGTTTTCGCAAAACAGTTTTACAGTTTTGGGTGCAGATCTCGAATAAATTGATTTTAATTTCCTGAAATCGATTTATTTTTTTCCTGAAAACTGGATTTTTAAAACTTGACTTTTCAAAATGCTTTTTCTTTGCTTAGTTACTTATGTTAATAAGTTTTTAAGTGTGTTAATGTGTTTCTTCCAAGCTTTGTACATGTTTACCTTCATCTTGATCACTCTCACTCACACCTACTAAGATAAGGCCTAAGACTCTATCTTAAGCTTCATGCTTTAGCTTTCCTTTTGTCCAAATGCTTGGCTTCATCAGATGTTGAATCCTTTGAGATGATTCTTAACACCATTTTTGTTGGGATTGGATATAACTAATATAACTCTCATGCAATCATTTTTGGTACTAATATGTGTCTTTCCTTTCAATATTAGTATTTTAATTATATGCTTAAATCCTGTCATGGTTAATTATCCATGGCCTGATATTGGATTCTTGGGGTATTGGAAAATATCATTTGTAGTCTAGAACTAAATCAAAATATCTAATGAAAGCTTGCATCTAGAAGTACAACATGATTCATTTGTTGTCTTAAGACCCACGTGTGGAAAGCAAGTTTTTTTTTTATTAATTGATCAAGGGATTGATTGTTAATAGGTAAGTTTAGGTTTATTCACCTAAGCTATCAAGGTTTGAGTATTCTATTGGTTTGACATTAATATTAGTTTGGAAAGATGATAAATGATTTTATGCATCAGAATGATGTTTGGTGAAGTCTAACCCCGACAAAAATACTAAAAGGTTAATATTCTTAATCTTTTCGCATTCTATGTGTTTGACAAAAATACTAAAATTTTAGTTTTTTTTATACATATTTATTTTACTACTCATCAAATCAATCATTGAAGTTATTATTTAGTCTAATTTAATTATAGATAATAATGATTGTCGTGTACTGCACAAGATCCTTGGAAAAGAACGACATGTTTATTACTTGTTAAATTTGCAACTAGTACACTTTCCATTTAAAGCAAACTACTAACAAGTTTGTGATAGTCTTGATTTCAATTTTTATTTTTTGGTTTTTATTTTATTTTTCATTATTTATTTATTTAGTTTTGTTTGGTTAATGAATTGTGTAACTTGGGTGATGTGACATATATGAGGCATTTGGTTGTATTACTTGGAGTGAGTTTTGCAAAATCTCGATGATAATTTTTTACTAATGAGAATTTATTATGTTGTTCTCTAGTAACAAATGTGAATTAAATGCGTTTTTATGTTGAGTTCACGTTTGTGCTTCTCTCATTTTTGTGATTGAAAGTGTATTCATATTATTTTATTTGTAATTAATAATATGGGTATATTATATGACAACTTTTGGTATCAAAATTCTACCCATGTGAGATTTTGGGATTCAAAGTTTAAATTCATTCTGTGCTATCGCTTTTGACTCATAATTGAATTTGCTAGAGTTTCTATGTTATTATTTCATTATAGTTTGAGCCAAATAGCCATTTTTTTTATGAATAAAACCTTTGTACACCCTTTTGTGTTTTGAAAGAAATTTTCCTTCATCCTTGAATTAAATGTTCTAACCTTGATTGCCTCACTATGAACTAAGAAAGTAAGGAGATCATGATTGTGACTCAAGCTTGGAGGAAATTAAAAGTATTACATGAGGAGTATAAGTAACATTTTAGAAAGGTTGTGGGTCAAGTTGTAAATATATAAAAAAAGAAAACATAGGAAAAAAAATTATTTTCAAAAAATAAAATAATGTGAGGGAAAAGTTGATTTTGGTTTAAGTGTAGATTACATATACAAGAGGGTAGAATGTGTTGAACTTATGAGTTGTTCTAATTGCTCTCTTTGCTTGCAGTGCTTTGATTATCTAGAAAAAACCATTTTTCTTCTTATAATCATCAAGTTCCTTTGGCTCTTGCTTTGATGGAGTAAAGCATCCATAAACTTTTTTCAGCTTAGTCTAGGTGCTCACTTTCTTCTTTACCACCAAAGAAGCTTCTCGTTTAGAAAGCATAGGATAAGGAAGCTTTATTACAAATAGGGCTCTATTCTCCTCTTTCTTTTTTCTCATTTTTTTTAATGTTTTGTTCTTTATTTTTCTCTATAAAAACAAGTTTAGGTCGAGTTCAAGAGGGATGGTGAATTGAACTTTTAAAAATTTTCGCAAAGAAAGAAAGTGAATTAGATTGGAGAATGAAATATCTTGATTAACTCAATCAATGCGCAATTCTGGAGTATCCAGTAAACAATTCAATTTACTGAAGCACAAATTCAATTAACAAAATGTATGTAGAAAGATTCTCCCATACCCTAACTTGGACTCCTTGATCACATCCAATATTATTTATGGGCCTCAAGGCCTAACACTTACACTACATAGCCCAAAAATACAAAGCCCAAATCAATTCTACTTGGCCCAAATTATTCTAAATTATTCTAAACAATTTATATAATTTAGAGGACTTCTCCTTGATACTCTATTTTCTACAAAGTGATTTTTTCAGTTTTTCATTTGGGTTTAATTGAAAGCCCAAATAGACTGATGGGCTTAATCTTCTAAAAAGCTCTTGATTCACCCTTTGGCTCTTTGTCCTTTTTATTCTTTGACTAAGGTGGATGAGGAGTATTCCATCACCCCCTCCCTCTTGAAAGGGATCTGTCCTTCAATGTGTTACAGACAACAACCTTATTATTGTTGATTTATTCGAATTTCCTCCAGGATCAAAAACCATCCTATAAAAGCATGAAACTAGTAAAACAAATGGCATTTTCTCATAACATTTAAAAATGAAAGTGAAAAGAACCCATCTTCCCAGGTTAATGTAGCTTTTACCTGATGGTAAACATCGATAGTTGATCTGAAGGGTACTTTTATTTTTAATTTTTAAATGTTTTTCTACCCTATGAGTTTGGCTAATATTTTGATCTTCCTGTTTAATTTCAAGCAATACACAAGGTTTTTCTATGAGTAAGGTTTTTGTGCTAATGTCTAGTTCAACCCTAGACAAAGATTGTTCTACCAATATATCCTCACTAGATTTTTCTGTGTAACAGGAGTTTGCGTCAATGTCCCTAGACAATGGTTTCTCTTCAACTAACTCCTAACAAGATTTTTCTATGGAAGAGGAGTCAACGTCTAGTTCAGCTCCAAACAAAGGTTCACTCAACTTCTCACAAGGTGGTTCTAAAGGAGAGGATTTTATATCAGTGTATGGTTCAACTCCAGACAAACATTTGTCTTGCCTTTCTTGTTCTTTCCTCTCTCTTCTTTGTTTCCTCTCTTTTTCTTTTCTCTTTTTTTCCTTATAAATCTTTCTATTTAATTTTTCTTCTCTAAGATCTATATCTTGAAGTTCATGATCTAAGTGAGCTAGATATTTTTCTTGTCTTTTTATTCTTTCTATCTTTTCATTCTCCACTTCTTTCTTTTTCAAATATGAAGGCAAAACTAATTTTCTTCTCATACACGCCTTTAACTCACTCCAATTCAAAATTTATAATTTTGTAACATTATTTTTCCTTTGTTTCCATCAAGACTTGCCATATTCTTGAAAACTTAACACAACCATGGAAAATTTGCTAAATTCATCTACTTGGTGCTAGTAAAAGAATTTCTCAACCTTCACCTCTCATTTTATATATTCCTCAACATTTTTATGTTCATAAAAAATAGGGATGTTTATCTCATGCTTTGTAGAATGAAAATGACTTCTTTGATTATATCTAGGGAATGGTTGATAGCAAGAATCAATACACGCCATTTCTTCTCTTAATTCTCTCTCACCTAAGAATTTGTCCTTTTTGATGTTCTTGAACTACTTGGTTTTGATTTTAACTTGTGATCCTTCTTCCTTAAGCTCTTTAATTCGTTCTCCACAATGGAAAATTGTACTTCAGTGTTAATTTTAGAAGAACGAATTTCATTCAAATTTTTCCTCAAATATGAAGCATTTTCACTAGACTTATTGCCACTGTGGTGAAGAGAATGTTTAGACATCTTAAGTTTTGTGAAATAGTTTCTCAAGGTAAGACAAACAAGTTTAGCACACCAGGGGGTCTCCCGGGAAAGTGAGGTGCGTCACTAGGACAACTTAAGTACCAAGACTTTCCTTTCTAGAGCCTGACCCAATACACCTCCCAAGTCTTTGTTACAATGAATTCACTAAGTAACAAATGAAGGAAACTCAATATTGTTGGATTGAGCGCTTACCACTAGGCCAAAAGCTATAATCATTAGTCAGGATGCAACTCTTTTTACTTAAGAACGTAGAAACCCAAGCACCACAATTCGATTGAGACTCGGCCCACCTGGCCTCTACCACAGGACAATTGATGCCACCTGCAACAAATATTAACAAAGTAAAAGAAGAACTAGTCAAGTTGATTTTATCAAAGTAAAATAGAATTGTAAAGGAAAGTAAAAGCAAAGCTTGAGAATTTTAAAGTAGACGGTTCCTAGTGGTGATGTTCTTTGGCACCAAAGACCATAGAAACACTTCACCGTCTATGGTGTTTAGAGTGATCCACTAATGAAAGTATTTTGCAATTACAACTCAAATGAATACAAAGAAAGATTTGCTACAAATTTAAATCCCTATACTATGCACTCTAAGTGTTTGTGAAAATGTCTCTCGAAGTGGATCACTCTAACTTTCCAAATATTTATCTCTCACTTCAGGTGCATTTGGGATGCTTCTTCCTTTGTGAGCTTCTCTAGAGATGCTAAACTTTGAAAAAAATTCACTTGGCAAATTAGTTCCAACTCATTCACAATTACTCTGTTCCAATGTCGAATTCACTCAAGAGGTCAAAGAATGTAAAGCAATAAAAGCTCAAAATTTTAGGAAGCTAAACTCAAATTGATTAATTGATAACAAACTCAAGGAATGTTGAAAAATTGGACAAAACAAGAAATTAAGGAACTGAATGAAAGTAGGCACTCAAACGGAATTCTTGATGAAAAACACTAGATTGGAGTACAAAATAGAAAACAAAAACTAGAGTTTCTCTGGTCTGACAGTGTCACTCGTATGATTTATTTCGAATGATTTACAACGTATTTTGCCATGAAATTTTAAATGTAAATGATTAACATCATACAGAAACTCCTATAAAAAAATTGGCTTAAAATGGAATTGGAATAATTCTAAAAAATGTTCAGAATCAAGAGCCTTTTGTTTCACGTTTTACTTGGTTTTCTGTGGCGCTTAAGCTCCTGGCAGGCTTGATTCAACAATTTATTGTGACTAATCGAGAGCGTATTTGAGCGCAAAATTTTTACCACACATTCTACATATATTTTAATAATATCACACAAAAATGGAGCACAAAATAGTCACTGGATAAGGTGCAGTAATTTGTTTTCAGAGAGCAAATCATCAGCGCCATCAGGATTTTTTTGGCACTAGCATTCAGGTTTTTGACATTTATCATTTTTTCTGTATTTGGTTTTTGAATGCGCCTTTTTAAAAGTAAATTATAGACATCTTAATCTATGTTCACACAATTTCAAGTCAATATATGGTCTCATTTGCTTCTAGTATTTTTGAATATCACAATGCATTTCAACAAACAGTTTCTGTGTAAGGAATGGAAACCTAAGACATAATGGAATTGTGGACTTTTAGAAACTTACTAATAATCTAATAGTAAGCATTGGAACTCAAAAACGAATATCTAGAAAGCAAACAAAAGCACAACTTCTTCTAGACTTTTCAACAAGTACTTAGTAGGCAGCAGTTTCACTTAGATATTTAACCAAACACCTAATCTACTAGCACATACCATGGAATTCGATGACATTTCGGAATCAAACATGACTTGGACAAATGTATACAAATTAATAAACAAAAATTACACACTAATACAAGCAATTGATCCAATTAAGTGGAAGAAAAACTCAATTATACAAAAACCGCAATTGTAGTAAACAGAAAAATCCTATGGCACTATTTTTGGATGGTTCAAGGTAAATGCAACTGTTTGAACCGATTAGAATATAGAAAAACAACAATTAAACTATAAAATTAGTTCTAGACATGTCAGATATTGAGGAACAACACGAAATCCAATTTAAAACAGTGAAAATAGCACAACACAACAACAATACAGTGTAGAACAACTTGTAAAATAGTAAGAATGACTTAGCTTGTGCAGAACCTATTCTTTGATACCAAATGATAGAAGAGATCCTCGGTGCTTTTGGCTTCTTGAATCTACACATGATGTTGTAGAGTATGGAGGAAGCTTGCACATGAGGAACTCTTCTTTAATGCGGAAGCAAGGAACAAATGAAGAAAATTGTGGAAAGATGAAGTGATGGAAGAAGCTATGGTGGAAGCTTCAATGCAATGGATGAACTAGAAGATGTAGGTGATATTGGAGGAGGTTGGGCCAACCTCCAAGTGTTCTTCAAGGCTTCTTGGAGAATGTTGCAACTGAGATCACGACGGGGACGACGAAGAAACATTACAAAATAATTTTTCAGAAAGAGGAGTCACTACCATAGTTTATTATGGAAAACTGTGAAAAAACTAAAGAAAAGAAAATGGTCTGCAAAACCGGATTAGGATCTGGAAGTCGGTTACGTGTAGGGAAGGTATTAACACTCTACAATGCCCGTCCTAAGAGAGTACCTTTAATTGAATGAGTAAAAAGAATGTGGTTTTTTAGAATGTTTATTTTCCTCAAGAAAATAAATAAAAATGGCAAGTAAAGAAAACAAAGAAAATATATTTTTTATTTATTTTTTAGGCCCGACAAGGATTCACCTTGCTCCTACGTTTTTTATTTATAATGGAAAATCAGGGATCACATAATTCTAAAGATAAAATTGTTTGTTGGATTGATATTTTTAATGTTTGAAATATTTAGTTTTGGAGATGTGACATGAAGATAGGGTGTGCAAATAATAGAGTTGTTAGGTTTAAACTCTAAGTTTTTTGTTGGGTTTAAACTCAAGGCTTTGGTGAAGTTGTTGGGTTTAACCCCAGGCTTTGGTGAAATGTTGGATTTAACGCCCAGACTTTGGTGAAAATGCTCGGTTTAACGTCCAGGCTTTGGTGATAGTGTTAAGTTTAACGCCCAGGCTTTGGTGACAATGTTGGGTTTAACGCCTAGACTTCGGTGAAATGCTAGGTTTAACGCCCGGGCTTTGTGTGAAATTGCTAGGTTTAACGCCTAGGTTTTGTGTGAAATTACTAGGTTTAACGCATAGGCTTTGTATGAAATTGTTAGGTTTAATGCCTAGGCTTTGTGTGAAATTGCTAGGTTTAATGCCTAGGCTTTGTTTTGTGCCAATAGAAAAGATGAGCCCAAAATTGAATGGCAGCCAACGGTTTAACCCTAATCTCTCACCACGTCTCCTTCCTATTTTCATTTTCAAATTCAAACCTCACGTGCCTTTCATCTATGTTTCACCCCCAAACCTCACATGTTTTTCATTTACTTTTCAAACCCAACAAGGCAAGCAAAGTGATGGTGAGACAAAAGTTTGGTTCAGCAGCGAAGATGAAGGCAACGATGGTTGCACGGAAACGAATTTGCAAGCAGTGGTTGTTTGGGATCTTGGTGGATGAAACGTCGTCAGCTATGAACACCTCGTACAAAACACTGGGTTCATATATATACAAACAGATACATCTTCCATACCTGAACGAAATCCAATATCAGTGCGAGCTCAAGAACGAAGTATTGAAGAGAAATTAGATTGACAATCTTCGTCGAGGATTAGATTGACAAGCTGGAATATGGACTCCCACTCTCCATCGGGATGTAGAGTCATGAGTGTTAGCATTGAGGCTCACTAAGTGATTTGATGAAGACGACATTGTGATGAAGTCAACATGGATCAAATATCGCCAAGTGAATTGCTTGAAACCATCATGGAGCTTGATGTGAGTTTTGGTCTAGAACTTAGGTTGGGTGAGTGTGAGTGTGATTTTGGTTCAAAACCATGAGTTGCATGGGATATCACTCAAAGTAAGCTCTAAAATTTATTTTCTTAACAAATTATTAAGGTTTTCTAAAATGAGGATTAATAGATTTTGAAAATCATATTTCAAAGAGTAAATCAGTAAACTATTTTTCAGAAATCAACTTACTGGATTTTCTTCTAAGTCACAGAAAAGTCAATCGATTGAATGGTTGAAACAATCGATTGAGTTTTTGATAAATTTAAAAACCAATTTTCTTATATAAAGGGGATCACGTATTTTCATAAGTATCTAAGACATTTGGCTGATCAAATGTGATTTTCTAGGAAAGAAAAACGTGCGTACACTTTGAGAACTTGTGACATTCAATTTACTTCAAGAAAAACCTCAAGAATCTTAATCTTGGAGCTTTGCATTGAGTAGGTTTCGTGCAAATTCTTAGTTTTACACCAAAGCTAAGTCTTCTATGCTATTCTTCATCCATTTGTAATCTATTGTGTGTAGAAGTACTACTGTTTTCATTCTAATTTGATATCACTTGTATTGTGAGCAGTTTGGTTACAAATTACATGGGTTTTGTGATTTGCAATTGTGGTTTTGATACCCATATTGCATAGGGTTTGTAATTGGGTTTGTGCAGTAGGGTTTTTCATTATATTCACAACTGTTGTGGGGTGTGATAGGTTATGTGCTATGGGGTGCAGTGTTGTCTTGGGGAGAGCATGTGTATTGTGTTGTATTGAACTGATCTTGGTGATCTTTTTAGTGGAACTCTTTGCTTGTTGGCAAAGGACTGGACGTAACCCTTGAGAAAGGGTGAACCAGTATAAATCCAGGTGTTCTTGATCTCTCTTTTTCTCTTCTTGAATGCTTTATCATATTTGTTGTAGCACGCTCAATTTATTGTTCATCACGCTCAATTGATGTTCATTCTGCTGGTGTTATATTGTGTTCTCTGGAATTGTTTTTACATCTGTTTAATTGACTGTACCATTTCTTAATTCTATTTGAGTGTTACCTGTTAATTGATTTCATCTCTGAAAACTTGTTTTCTTGAAACAATTGTTTCTTCTTGTTCAGTCTATTATATCTGAATTATCTTGCTGTGTGATTGACTTTCAGTTAACTGTTACTACTGTTTATCTGAATTTCTAGGTAGTTCTGAACTGTGTTTCTATTCAATTGATTGTTTCCGCATTTGACTCTGATGTTTTTACTAATTTGTGTGTTCTAGTACATATATTGATTGTGTGTGCCAATTAACTGTCTCTTGACTGAACTGGTTAACACTCTGATTTTAGTTAATTGCTTATACTATTTATTTTTTCTGGCTATGACTTGACTATCTCTGAATTGTTTTAGTTCATGCACTGTATTCAACTGATTGTGTCTGTGTTAAGTAAATAGTTTCTTGCTGTTTTTAGATTTGTGTATTATTTCATATGATTGATTTTGATATTGGAATAGATTGATTATTTGTTGTACACTTCAAAATCACACTTTTAATTGTTTCAATAAAGATCTTTCATTCTAAACTTTAATACTTTCCATGTTTTGTGAAAATTTTTGAAAGTTCAATTTACTCCCTCTTGAACTCGGTCTAAACTTGTTTTTCAATGAGCGCCAGGGCGATGTAGGTGCCTTGTTTGTGGGTGATCCCATCGGTGCGGGCTCCGTTCTCCTTCAGGATTCTGGCAAGCTATCCAACGAAGGTGGACTTGCCGCCGAGTCTCAAGATGGCAGTGGCGACATTAGTGGAGGCGTCACCGAGGCCTTTAGGAAGCTTAAGAACGACTTCATATCTTTTCGTGCATGCATTCTAACAGCTCCTCATACTCTCTCACCACTTCCAACACCTCCGTTGGTACTTCCTTCATGTAACCATGCACTTCATACTTCTTGGAGGATACCTACTCGCGCCTTGCTTCCATAATATACTTTGGCTTTGTGATTTCTTTTGTGCTTATGTTCACTAGATGCTCGTCTAGATGCTTAATGTTTTTTTGAAACCAACAGTGGCTTGAACCAGAATTATAGCTACAGTGGTGTGCAAGTCACCACCTTTTCTTTCGAAGAGATTATGTGGTGTCGTACGGATACGAAACCTTAAACCTTCATATTCTTCATCGCTTATGGGCTTACCATCCTAATAAAATAGTATCTCATGTCCACTCGCATGCCTTTCTTAATATTAACAGTGATGAAATACCTCTCACTTACATATTTGACATTGAGATGTTGCTCACATACTTGCTTTTCTTGTTGGCAGGAATGCCAAGGTCCACATATTTCATGGGCGTGTTAGTGTCACAGAAAGCAATGGTTGGAAGGTTTCCAAGAGGAGCTTCCTTAATGGGTGATGATATGTTCTTGGATCCTTAAGTATAAAGAGGCGAGGGACTTCTATATGGATGAAGCGGCGTCATTTGGGGTGGCCATGATGAGCGTGTTTTGGGTTTATAAAGGTTATTTGCTATTGGAGTGAGTGTGAGAAACTACAGTGGTGAGTGTGAGAAACTTGAGGAAAAGACTCTGGTGGGTTTGGTTGACATTTGGTGGCGGCAATTGGAGTGGAAGGTGGTGGGATGTTGGGTAGCATCAATTTCTAGGTTTGGCGACAGGGAGGTGCAAAATGGTGGAAACTCGGTGCGAAGATGATGGCCTTGGTTTCCAAGGCTTTAACGGAATTGAACGAGTCATAGAGAAAGGAGGCAATGATTTTTGGTGTTGAGGGTTGAATTCGGTTTTTATTTTCTTTTTATTTTTTTAACTTTTTGCATTATTTATGGGTAATATTGATCATAAAGAAATCAAATAAGAATCAAGAAAATAAAAATAAAAAAGAAAAAAAGTTTATAAATTATACTATGCTAATGTTTCAAATTTTTGGAATCCATACCTAGATTTGATTGGATTTGATTTTTCAAAAGTGATTGTGTTTCCAATTGCTCTTTCTCTTCCCTATTGCTCTTTTCTTTTTAGTTTTTCTGTGAGTGTGTAAAATCACGCTATTTTTCTCGTTCAATATCTTCTCTCTTATTTTTCTCTCCTCTCTCTTTCTCTCTTTCTCTCTGTCTCTAATCTTTCTTTTTAAATGCTCTCTCTCTTTTCTCGTATTTTTTCTTTCTCTTTCCACTATTTTTTTTTTCTATTCCTTCCTCATTATTTCTGTGTCTCTAATCTTGTATCTCTAATCTCTCTTTTTGAATGCTCTCTCTTTCATCGTATGTTTTCTTTTTCTTTCTCCTATTTTTTTTTCTTTTCCTTCCTCAGTTTTTTTGTGTGTGAAACTGAGTGATGTGTGACTGATTTATAGTGTGTGAGTGAGTGCAGTTACCAGAGGATTACAAGAAGATGAGAAAACATAGGTGTGGATGAATGGGGAAGAAACGACTATTTTTTGCTTGTTATTTTAATTTTTATTTTGTTTTGTTTTGTAGGGATTTAAGAGTGAGGAAAATTTTTATTTTTTATTTTGTTTTGTTTTGTAGGGATTTAAGAGTGAGGAAAAATACGTAACTGAGGACTTGTTCTAAAACGACTATTTTATTATTATCTTCTTTTTCTTTTTTTATATTTATTTATTTATTGCTTTTAATTTTTATTTTTTTATCTTTTGTTTTATTTTTTATTATTTTTTAAAAAAACATAATGGATTAAGTTAAACCGTTTTTTTTATATCGTTTAGAAAAACCTAAACTAATAAAGTATTATTTTTTTAGTTTATAATATTTATTGAAAAAAATTTTCTTCATTTTTTATTTTATTTTTAATTTCAAACATATAGAGTATTGATAAAGAAATATCTCTCATATTCTTAAAGTTTAAGAAGATGTTTAGAGGAGTAGAAAAAAAAAAACAAGAGGTTTCCTTACAAAATAAAGGTAGGCTTCATAAAAAAAGAAAGGATGAAAATTTATCGTGTGTCACAAATGTAAGTAACTTAGACACCTCACAAATGTAAGAAACTTGGACAGTGTGGTTGAATATCCCAAGAGAAAGAGAAAGGTCAAGTTCAAGAAAAGTCTAATCTATAGACTCAAGGTTAGACAAATATGCTAACTTAGGAAGGTGATATTTTGATATCACTATTCATCTTTGACATCATTTAATATTAATATATATTATTATTTTATTTATATATAATATTTTATTAATAAAATACAATGTCAAATAGAAGTATAATATGAACAGTGGTATTAAACTAGTATTTTTCGCTAACTTATATGATGGTAGACGTAGAAATATTCTCTAATCCTATCTCTATTTTTGAAACTACACTAAATTCATCTTATTAATAGTTAGATTATAAAGATGAAAATGATTTTACTTATAAGGATATTCTGAATAGTTGGAATTCTATCTTCTTAAAACTTAAGCAAAGATTTAAAATATTGCTTTTAGAAAATGAAAAGCTCAATAAAATTAATAATTAATATTTATACACAAAACTAAAAATAGATGGATTATGGAAAGCAACATATTCATATCATATGTCAACAAGTCTGTTACTAAAAGTCATCATGATCAATAGCATGAATAATCTCCAATACATGCAAACGCACTCTTATGATATAGATTTCGTTCTAATATCTAATTAACTAGGATAAACTCAACATGAATTTCACATCTTTATCTACAAGCTAGGGGAATCAACAGCAAACTTCACTACAGATCCAAGTTCGTCCCAGTTATCGAATGAGAAGAAATCGTTCGCAGGTGGGTTACTCCAAAGGTTAGTAGATGGTACAGTTAGTTGAGGTTGGTGCTGTGCCATCGTAGAACACAACTGACTCGTCACATTAAACTGATTCCTTTTATCACTGTTTGTATAGTTGATGACGGGTTTCTGCTCATTGTGATAGTGGCCACCAAAGTTTATAAACGATTCTTGATTAGCACTGGCAAACTCCACATTGCTCGTTCTGGAGCTCTTGTCATAAAATGCATGGCGCTTAGCCGATACTTGTTTCAAGTCCGGCACGTGCTTCTTCTGTGACACATTTCTCTTGAAAATTCTACACAACGTCCAAATTTCCTGCATATTGTATGCAAACAGTTGAGGAATTATGCTAAGGCTAAGTGAAAATTAATAATGTATGAAACGAAAATTGTGAAAATTGGAAATTTTTTATAGTTTGTTTATACTAAGGTTAAGTGATCAAGAAATAATGTAGTGAAAAGTCTCCCTTATGTTATGTCCTATGCTATGTGTATTTTAACTTGTTAAGGAACTACTTCCTGCTCTCTTTCATTTATTTTGGCCTTGACGACTCGTATATGTACACTATAAATCAAATTCATAAGAGGTTAAAATAAAAAATTGAAGTAGACAAAACAATACTAATTTTGAGAAACACTGTAGGAACGAAATATTTTTATTTATTTATGCTAAGGTGAGAAATAATGTATTAAAAATAAGGGTTTACTCTTCTTTATAATATCTATATATAAATAAATAAAATTTCTTACAGCTTCTTGGGGAACATCTACATAATTCCTGGAGTTGGGAGGGTTTGTGTTGGTGTCTGTGTTAGAAGGAAGTCGAAACTCGTGCATCATCCAATCGGTTTTGGTGCCTTTGCCTGCACTGCCACGGTAGTAGACTAGTGTTTTTTTGAGTCCAATGCAGTCATTGCCTTCTCCTCCATGTGAGTACACTGGCTTGTCTATGCCAGTTGCTTTCCAGAACCCAGACCCAGTTACTCTGTTAGGCCTTATGCTATTCCTATACTTCCTCCCTCTTCTGCAGAAGAAGTACCCCTCCTTCTCTCCTCCACTGACACTGGTTTCTGCATACACACAAATGGTTGAAACATGGAGGTAATTAACATTGACAATAATGAAAAAAAAAAAAAATAAGGGTAGAAGAAAAAAAAAACGAAAGAAAGTTTCACTAGGCTAAAAAGTAGGTTGCTTCATTAGAATATTTGAAGTTTTGATCTAGTATTCTAATGATTCATAAAATTGTGTAGTCCTGTTGATTCTACCATGCTGTGTGTTGTTAGGTCTGAAATCGAGAGTATTCACTTTATAATTCTTCTTCCTACAGAAGTATGCCGAATATTTAATTTGGTTTATATATATAATATAAGAAACTCCAAGGAAAGCCTCAAAAGTTTATAATTATATCAGCTGAACAAGTGACTGCACAGGTGACCTTGATATATAGATATATATAACAGAAACCAAAATATAGTGCATGGAAGGGGATGTTATGTATAACGACTCAAATATCAGTGATTTGATTTACCCCCCAATGAATCATAGTTGATCCTCTTTATAGTGAGGCCTATAAGTAACACACACGTTTATGCTTACCTATCTTAATCGAACTGTATGCATGCAAGTGCGATCATACATACTTATAGGAGTTCTATTGATTATGTTTTATGACCAAGCGAAACGTAATTTTATGGTTATCATTATATCTCGTTGGAGTGTGTTTTCGATGAAAACCCTAGTCTTATTTCCTTGATATTAATTTACTTTTGTAAGAAAAATTTGTAGAACAATGAAGTTTCAGAGAAACGGAAGAAGATCAAGAAATTAAAAGGGTAGATACAATTTAGAGCACAAAACATACTTGGAAGATCCCAAGGATCGTATTTGTAAATATCAATCTGTTTGATAAGCTCGATGCTGATGGGTTTCTTGTCAAGCTTCCTTCGTAGATAGAAACTAACAAGCTCTTCATCTGTGGGGTGGAATCGAAATCCAGGAAGTGGAATTTCATCATCATCCACACACTCATGATGATCATCCTTGTTGAAATTTTCGTTCACACCCATCTTATCCTCTCTCTTTGTGTGTGTGGGTGAGTTTGTGTTGCTTTTAGCTGTGAATAAAAAGGGAGAAAAAAGAGTGGTGAAACAATTTCAATGAAGTGGAGAACCTTCTTTCCATTATTATAGTGTGAAGAGAGTCTAAGGATAAATGAAGAGGTTTTTCATGCAGGTCAAGTCATGAACTTTGACTTGTGCCCTCATTATGTTTTTGGTGGAGACTCATTCTATAGTTTAATTTAAAGTCACCATTTAAGACTTATAAATATTCTTAAATAATTGATAAATTATTTAATGCATAGAATGGATCTCTTCCGTTCAAATACTTTTCTTCCGTCTGTCATAGAAGCTGCCAATAATTGCTCCTATTTCGTGGGTTGAATCATAAATGACACAGACCCGTTTATGAATCATTTGGCCTCTAAGGTGACCATTCCACGCTCAAGAAAAGGATAATTATTATCATTATATTACTTTAATTATTTTCTGCTTCATTTGTTTTAATGTGGTTTTCCACGTGGTTTTGATAAACTTTAATGGTACTACTTATATTTATAAGGATGATTCTCATAATATGTAAGTATAAGATACAAATCAGTACTGAATTCATTATGTTTATTTTCTTCTTTTACGATTCTTTTTTGTTTCGAACGCAAATTAGGAATAATGTTGGTCAGTTTCTGTAACTATATTTTTTTTCTATTACTTATATTTATGTAAAAAAATACCATTAATTAATATCAATGAGAAATTCGACGGTAGAAGAGATCGACATATATATGACAATCATAATTTTAGAAAAAAATTATAAATCTAAACTAGACCACTATTATTAACTAAATTAGTCACTTTTTTATCTTGTTAAATTAGATGATTGAATCATATAAATATAAACGGAAGAAAACTTATTATTTATTATAATATTGTTTAGGGTTTATTGCACACAAAAAAATGAGACGTAGCTTTAACATTTTCCAAAATAAATAAAACAATCTCATTAATTTGCTTTTGTAATCCATCATTATGAAACTGGTGCAGTTATAATTCAGTTAAAGAAAATATCAAATTAGAAAATATTGTTGTCTCTTAAATTACAACGTTAACTATATTTTTTATGGATAGTAAAATTATTTTTAAATGATTTAGCTGATAATAAAGTCGACTTAGTTAACTCTAAGTAAATATTAATTATTTTTAATCGATGTTAATGAAGTCCACTTAATATTGAAAGCTAATAGAGTTGGTTAGCCAACTCTAAGATGACACTAATTATTTTAAACTATTTTTAATAAGTAAAAATATTTATATTAGTGTCACACGAATAGTAACTTAGTTGACGTTAACTAAAATAAATAAGGTTAATGTCAACTTAATTGAAATTAGTCTTATTTATTTATAGTATTTATATTTATTTAAGTTAATCTTGATTAAGTTGATACTAATTTTATTTATCTTATTATTTATTTAAGGTAGTATTGATTAAGCTGATAATAATATAATATATTCTTAATATTTATTTAAGTTAGTGTCAATTACGTCAATCAATACTATGGAATCATTAGATAGTTTTGTTGGTCTCGTTCAAGCATTAAACTATCTCACTAAAGCATTTGATAGTATCATATTTAACATCAATTAGACAGTCTATTAGTAGTATGTGTTTTGATGATAACAAAATCTTGTCTAAGTAATCATTTTTTTAAATAATGTTTTGAAAAAGTTGTAGAAAAAATTAGATAATTTGTGCAAGATCAGGCTGTCAAAATTTGTAGGATATGGTCAAATTTAGACTAGAAGGCCAGAGTCATACTAGATAGTTAAGCTACTCAAAGACATAATAGACGATCTTAAGGTAAGCATCTAATGCCAAGGATTGGGAATGTAGACGGTCAAAGTAGACAGTCTCAACGTTTATTGGAATGCTTCATGTTAGAGGTTCTCATATTAGATTTTAATTAAATTTAATGTTGAAGATAAAATAAAGTTTTAAAGAAAGGATTATTTATAAATAAACTTAATTGGATTTTCATTGAAAGATAAAACATGTTTTGTGAATAAAAAGTGTAAAAACAAAAGATTATTATATTTCCTTAAATAAACCTTCTAATTTAATTTTTACTGTGGATTACTTATTATCTGTTGCGAATCGAGCTTGTAGGCTCTATTCAATCCTCCCCTTTTGGAGCCTGCTGCACCTTCAGACACTAATATAATACATCTTTAATATTAATTTAAGTTATCATCAATTATTTGAAGTTAATTTATATGATATGAATCTATGTGCCTTCATGATAACAAATAAGAATAGTAGATTATTTTAATCCCAAGACCCATACTAAAGATGACATATGTCCTTACTCATAATTTTCCTCTCTTACTATCTATATAAATATCTTCACATTCATCTCCTTAATTCACACGTATTTCCTTTAGACACAATCATCTCCTTCATCCACACTCACCTCCTTCAACCACACACATTTTCTTCACTCACATCTTTTTCATCCACTAGTTCAATTTTTTTAACCACTTTCCTATTGCATAATGATAACAACAATGATGAACCAATTAGTAATTAATATGTTTTGGACCATTTTTCTGTATTTAGGCTAATTGGGTTTTATTTAAATGTTTGATTCAATTGGATGTAATTTTTGGAATTTTTTCCAAACTTGAGTATGTTTCTCATTTTGTCCCTAACTTTTGCTATGGACCTCAGATTAACTTAATCTTTTATGTCGTTTTGCGTGTAACTCAAACATCCATACATGTTATTAGAGGCTTCAAGATCAAATTCGGACGAAAAAGTGAACAAAATCAGTCTTGAAGTTGGCAAACAAAATCTGGACAGTATTTTGAGCGAAAATTATTAATGTTGGATCAAACTAGGGCAACATAAAATGGGTCTGGGCCTTAGGTCATGCAAAAGAATTAGGGTTGGATCAAACTAGGGCAACATAAAATGGGTCTGGGCCTTAGTTCGTGCAAAAGAATTAGGGTGAGGGTTCTTCTTTGGTAGGATAGATTGTAAAGGAGGTGAGGCGGAAATACATTTTTATGATATTTTGACGGGCAGATGCACTGCACATTTTTTTAGGAATACAATTCGTTCATCTTTCTTTTGTTCATGTTTGCATTTTCTTCTTCTCTCAATTCGTGTTCTTTGTGCTTCAATTTGGGGATACCAACCATGATGATGAGTGACTAAGCTCTTTGTTCAATCTAGTTCCTGGAGGTTCTCCTGTTTCCGTTATTTCTTTTCTCAAATTACATGTACACTTGTTGTTTTAATTTGATTATTAGATTTAATAGTTGGATTACTCGTGTAATTGAATCAATACAGTCCGATTGGAATGTCTTGTGGAATTTTCTTATTGGAATCAAGTCAAATCGACAATGTTGCTCACGATGCGATTGTATTGGTTCGGCACACTAGGTGTTCGATTAAATGCTTCACAATTGTGGATTATTCGGTATGTTAAATAGATGCATGGATTCTGGTCTATTTAACCCACGGATGTAAATTGGATTGTGTGAAGGAGCCGGTGAGGGATTTGGGGGAACCGAAGGAAGACTTGGTTGATTTTTCGTTATTTGAATTCTTCTATTTTGTTTCATTTTCATTTTTTTTATTGAATTTAAATAATTTGTTAAAACCTCCTACATTTTAAGAGAACTTTTGAGTGGTCCTTGTAAAGAATGACCTAGGTTAGTTATACTGCAAATTTAGGCTCCAAGTTTAATTCGAGGTATGTTCAACAGCGTGAATCACCAACTACACCTTCAGACACTAATATAATATATCTTTGATATCTATTTAAGTTATCATAGACTAGTTGAAGTTAATTTATATCTTATGAATCCGTGTGCCTTTATGATAGCAAATAGGAATCGTAGATTATTTTTTATCCAAAGACATACTTAAAGATGACAAATGTCCTTGATCATAATTTTCCTCTCTCACTATCTATATAAATATTTTCACATTCATCTCCTTCATTCACACACTTTTCCTTCACCCACAATCATCTCTTTCATCCTCATCTTCTTCATCCACACTCATCTCCTTCATCCACAGACACCTCCTTCACTCACATTTGTCTTTTTCATCAACACTCATCTCCTTCATTGATTACTTTAATTTTTTACGTTTCTTTTTTATTTTATTGAAGATTGGGTCTTGTATTAAAAACCTTTTCAAATTATTACCCTTAGCATTGATCAAATCAATGGAAATTAAATAATTTAAAAAAAAATACATTAGCATTAACTTGACTAGCATCGAACTGCTTTAACTAAAAATTAATTTAAAATTTTCATATATTGGAGAAACATAAGAGAGAGTGTAACATCCCATATTTTTCACATAATAGGAACTCTATGGCATAGAAATTATATAATAAGCCTAAATATAAATCTCCGTAATTCGTCAGGGTATTTCAAAATATACTTCTTTACATGATATTTAATAAAAATATCTTCATACAAGCACTAAATAAAATTAAATTAAATAAACTAAAAGTTCTCCATAAGCTCAATGTGGAGACACACTACCTGCCAAATCCTCTGCTCATGTGTAACACACGATCATTGTAGATTTAAAAATAAAACAAACACCACACAAAAGTAAAGGTAAGCTAGAGTTTAAAAAAAAGGTATATTCATAAATTAAACTCCTATCTCAAGCAAACTACAAGCATCAGACTTTCATGATTCATCTCATACATTACATTGTCATTATCACATATCTACAATAACTCATATGATACATATATTGACTCACATACAAAGACATTTGACTCTCTACTTCCAAAAGACTTGTGCATTGAGTTAGACTTAGAGGATAGTACCTGTCAGATGACCCTTTCAACTATGAATCCATACAGTCCCAAATGAACAGAACCTCGTTTGACAGGATAAATCCATATATTTGTCTTGGCTAGCTCTTTCAAATTGCAGTTTCAGTTAAATGGACCTCCTTCAACTCTCACCACCTAGTACCCTTCATCAATGTAATTCTAAGATACCAGTGGAGTCAGGATACCTCATTCTCGACAAATTCTCAAACAATGCACATTCTAACAATCTCAACACGAGTATCTTCTTTCTTGAAGATACTATGTGTCGATCACCATTCTATATCATTCACAAAGATTTATACCACATCGTATGATACATAAACATTCATTTAATTTAATTCAAATTCATCGAATTCATACTTAATAAAACAAGTAATTACAATATCTACTAAAAACATTGAAACTAGCTTCCCTTACTTGTATAAAGTAGAGATCCTCGAAGGAGTTCCAAAAAGATAAAATTACGGGCAACCTAATCTGCAACAAGAACTTTCTGATCAATGATCAAACTACACTATTAGAACAGTGGACCAATAGAGACTCATTATGATACCTCAGAGGATATAGGAAAAATACCCCTATCAAGAATGAAATTGAACTAAAATTGACTCTGAAAAGATTAGAAGAAAATAAACTTACTTTATTCAAGAATCTAATTGGACACTCTTACTCTACTTGACATTAGGAATCTAAGGGTGGTCTCTGATCGTCAGTCTGATAAGGAAGGAAGATGGAGTTTTAGAGCGAAGACAGAGAAAAGAGGAAAAATTGCTTTTGAGAGAGATGGTGTTTTTATAAAAATGAAACCTAAATATTGATTTTCCTATTTATATAAACTTTTCTCCTTTTAAAAAATATTTAGGTGTTATCTTATTTATATTTAAAGCTAAATTATAGTTTCTATTACATTTATATTCTAAACTGAAATGGTCATATCACCTAATTAACTGTAGGGACTCAATTGAAAAATACAAACATTTTGGGGCTCAATGAGCTTCAAAAAAACAAGTTTGTGTCACGGGTTGTTGGGTTAAACGAGTCAGCTCAATTTAAAATGCCCACACTCACGCGCGCGCACACACACACACACACAACTTGTATAAATTGTATAGAGTAGTGTAGAATTTATTTGGGCCTTGTATTTTGGGTCAAGGTACTAGAGGATTTTAAATTTTGGGTCTTGTATTTGGGTCAAAGAGTAGAATAGGTTGTCTTGATTTTTTTAGCCTTGTATTTGGGTCAATCCCTAACCCTAAGAGAGAGGGGGAGAGAGTTAGAGCCTAGGGTGTGAGCTAGGGCTAAGTTGGCACCTACACATGCTTCACGTACTCCTTGCCACATGTCACCTTGCCAATGGAGAGGATCCTCTCCAGTCATGGTTTGACATGCGTCATTCTCTAATTAGAGATTTTTTAAGAAGCTTGTCATACAAGCTAGGGTTAGGGTTAGAGTTAGTCTTTATGTTTTCCTATAAATAGAGGTGCTCATCTGATAGAAGGCTCCTTGATGTGTTTTTCTTCTTGCGGTTTCTACAAGTTGATGAAGCTTGGAAGAGAAGCTTGGTATCGAATCAAATGGAAGAAATGAGCTCTTCTTGGAAGCGGAAGCAAGAACAAATGTGAACAAGTGAATGGAAGCTATGAAAGATGAAGGCAAAGAGAAGCTACAATGGAGCTTCAATGGAATTAATAGATCAATGGATGAAGGAAAGTATAAAGGAGGTTGGGCCAACTTTCAATGGTTCTTCAAGATCTTCTTGGAGAAGAGACTCAAAGGGGAAACTTGAGACAATGAGTTGAATTCAATTTGGAAGCATATCATTATCAAAATCAAGTTGTAAATACATGAGCCCTATGCATCTATTTATAGAACAAGAAGCTTCCCATGCAAGCCGTATCAAGGGTAGCGTGCTAAACTAGGAGAAACCCTAGCTTGCATCACACGCTAGGGTTAGGGTTACTTAGCTTGTGCAGCAAGCCTCATAAACCTTAAGCTATCCCCCTTTTCGTCCAATGAAGAGGCACTATGTGTCCTCATTACCTAACCTTAACCCAGGTGTCTTTCTAACCCTAAGGCATCTAGGGTTTATTTTTACAAAGAAGAAATTTCCTACACTATTTACAATTTTAGAAATGATTCTCAAAACTTAGAGTTGTCAGCATCTTGATCTATGTAGGTGATTTTGACTCCTCCTGAGCTTCAAGGTATCTGGCCATGGACCTTGTGATTAGGCCTTGCTTGGGCCTTTTTCCATCTTTTCCTTTTGTAAAATAACTTTGATGAATATATTGAATTGCTGTCAAAATATTTTCAACACATCTACTCTTGTCAAGGTTCTCTCTAGATGAGTCTTACACAAGACCTTTTGAAGACTATCTCCTAAGTGTTGGCTTAACCTCACTTTGAAAAATTCACCTCCAAACCTCCATCTCATACAGCAAGAATAACAATTTTTCCGCTGCATCAACTCCAATTCACGTTCAAACATCAAATGCTCTAAGAAGAATCACATTGAAGCATGCAATTGAAACTAGAATTGCATCACACACACACATACACACACACACACACACACACACACACACACACATATATATATATATATATATATATATATATATATATATATATATATATATATATATATATATATATATATATA
>Ga0099825_1002487_pt1 | contig 24495 bp, 10 predicted proteins | sample SiratroredBW_FD_76838 | JGI IMG/M metagenome (GOLD analysis project Ga0099825, IMG submission 76838) | Root nodule microbial communities of legume samples collected from California, USA - Siratro red BW | ecosystem: Host-associated > Plants > Roots > Nodule | place: USA: California | collected... | reverse complement strand
TTCTCTTATGTCTCCCTCTGACTCTATGACTGGCTTCCTTTTCAATAAGAAATTAAGAGTTTTCTTTTTATAAAAGAAAATATAAAGAATAATTAAATATTAAGTGAATCCTTTCTTTGGCGTCGATGTGTATTTATAGAGAGAGAAGAGGCTGATGTCAGATACATACCGATACTATTACAAGACAATAATAAATAATATGTAAAAAAATGAGTGGAACAACATTCATCTACTCAGCCACTCTAGCTGCACAATACACAAGTGGAAGTGGAAGTGGAAGTGAAAGTGGCATGCATGCAAGAACGTTGACATCCTCCTTTTGACCACGTTCATTATCACCATTTTCTACTCCCATACCATCATACCATACCAACACTTATCTCATATACAACAACTAGGACGTGCTGGGAATTTTATGACTTCTAGCAACTGGGTCCCACAGTAGATGACTGTTCCTCGGTACTGAAAGTCCTATTTTCATTCAATGGAAGTCCTATTTTCTGGGAAAGCTTCTTCACCTCCTCTGCCGTGTAGATGAAAATTTTCCTCACAACACTACAGAACTCACTGCAACAAAGTATCCACAAGTTAGTTTCATATAACACAAGCACACAAAAATAACATCCACTGTTAATCAAACTATCCTTTCTTTTCATGTGCATCATCACAACCACACAACACAGAAACATGAAAATGCACAAATTAAATGAACTTACTCCCATGAGTTGTCTCCAACCATCATTGTATCATCTTCATCATCAGTGTAGACAACCTGCCATTTTTTTGTGGACCCACACAGCTCAGCCTTGATATCAAACATCTCTTCCAATTTTCTGAGCAGATCCTCATATCCATAAAATCGTGTTAAATCCACAGCCCTCCCAACAGCCATTCCTTGCATGTGAACCTACAAAAACATTAAATTACATCAGAAACAAATAATCTCAAAACAGTAGCACACTTTTCAGGCACGATGAAGAGAAATGCTAAGCCACCTAAGCCATACTACCTTCGTACAACTCCTTATTTGCCTGCTTTGTGACTCCTGGGGAGACAGGCATGATTTTTCAGCATCACAAATTACTGAAGGAATATCATATCCATTGGCATTTGATGGCTCTGAATGTTGATCGGATTCAGCATCTAAAGATGGAACAAACCTATCATCACCCAGCCTTCCAGACAAAGTGACTGTTTGTAGACTTTCTTCTGCATTAGAATTCTCAAGTAGCTGAATCCCAAAGAGTCTGCAGCCATTTCCAGTGCCTTGTCTCTTCTCTCCAGCTTCTTTAGGGAATATAGCTGACATTGATTCCAAGGAATTTTCTATCCTATTAGACCAATGTATTGATTTGTTGGAAGGAGGTCCCACAAAGCTATTTCCACTAAAACCAAGAAAGTTAGTTGCAGAAGGATTGAACTTGGGTGATGGATAGAGGCCACGTGCATGTTGAGGATCACAATAAGAGAAAGATGTAGATTCAACCGGAGATTTCCTCATGCCTGGTGTACAAAGAAAGTGGATAATGTATAAAACCAGAATAAACAGCATAATTTACAAAATGAAATTGTGTAACACCAACCCAACAAACTCACCTTGCAAAGATGAATCAGGCATTGTAGGAGGTAGAACAAGAGGTCGTGCCCTCTTGTTTCTTTGTATTGGCTGTGGGTTCGCAGGAGTTGTAGAGACATGTGGCTCCAATTCCCATGAAGAAACTCTATCAGGGTGCAAAATTGACAACTGTTCATCCCATTGTACCTGTAATAGGATTAAAATAGGTCATAAAATTATAGAACCAAAAGCTAATGTTTAATGCTTCACTTCTAGCCATTGCAGGTCCTGCAGTATTCATCTTTTATACAAAACTTTTAGCAACTCTTTGACAGTTAAATGAATGCTATGCAACATTATTACAAAGAATGTTTAACGAGCTTCATTTCAACTTGATCTGTCTGAATCATATAACTCAACAATATAAAAAGTAGAAAAATAATCAGCCAAGGTTGTGGTAGTAAAATGTTTCTTACACTCATTGGATAGTCTGCCAAAGCTCAAAGCACATATAACAAGGGTGAAGAAAAAAAATATAAAATAGGCAAAAAATGTTCAAAATCACACAAGGCATCTTGTATATTTTACTTTTAATGATCGCCACTCAGAATCAGGCCACACTGATGATTTATTATCTCCAACACCCACAATTGTGCCACTTAACCTGCATTTAGAGGGAGAGGAAAATTATTAGATAGCATAATCTGATACTATCCAAATATCAAATACAAGCTAGTCAGGTCATGCACCTTCTTTCGGGAATTTCATCACCCTCAAATCTCATTTTGAATCTCATCCCAACAGAGAGTTTATGACTCTGAGCTTCCAGATACTTGTTGACACTCACAATAAACTCTGATCGGCTTGTTCTAAGACAAATATTGACAAATCAGCAGAAAGACTTAACTCAGAAAAAAAAAGATAGAGAGAATCCAAGTATTCCAGCCAAAAAGAAGTTCATTAATTGTAGAAAGCAGGCAAGCACATACGAAAATGTAATGTTAAGGTGGAAAAGAGCAATATATGACAACAATAACAACTAAAACTAACAACTTAATACTGTTAAATACAAAACCTGGGCTTGTAAAACACAGAGAACAGTGTTCCAGTGGCAATGGCATGAGATGCAGTGGCCAGAACACCTAAATGCATACTGTGACTAGATATGACAGAAGAAGGCACATTGCTCTGCTGTCTCATCACCCTCCTAACCCCAACTCGCATCTCTCCATTTTCACCCCTGGAATATAGCATAGCCAGACAAAATCACAAACAACAATAAGAAACAAAAACAAGAAGGGAAAAGAAATTACTATTTCTTGCCCACACTGGAATTGAGGCATAGTAGCTTCTGCTGTTAATCACTTGCCTTAAGAATATAAAGGCATCACCAGCCACTAATTTTTTGGAACTGACAAAGACACTCCACCCAGTGGTAAGTAAGTGGCGCTTGGGTTGCCCTGAAAATTACTCAGTTCACTCAGAAACTTACTGACAGTATAAATAAACATCAAATCTAATCTTATATAGAAATCACAATAAAAATTATTATACTGGCAAGCTGTACCTTCAGCTATTAATGAGGATGATCACCTTAGCACAGAAAACATAACAGCCCACATGGCCACAAGTTAAAATGGATGCTTAAACTATCCTTAAAGGTTAAAATACATGGATATTATTTTTGTTGTATAAGGAAGAAAACTTTGAGAAATTAAATAGTTAATCACCATAGATTCCTAAGAGCTACAGAAGAACAGACACAATATTTTTTCACTTTTGAAACCATTATCACATCTTCCTTACACAATGTGAATAGTTCTTATCAGAGTATATGTACAATTTATCATGGAATAAATTAGTCAAATAATTGAGTAAATAATCTAATCTAAGAAATTATTTCTTATATTGCAAAATTTATTATGTCTCCCTATTTATTTTTGTCAAAAAGCCCCACATTAGCTAGGAATATGGTCAGAATACTCCTCACAAGAGTTAGAGAATTCTCTCCCATTGAGTAACCCCAATCCATTTCTAATATATCAAATCCTGATCAATCTTAATGTTGGGTCATTCAATAGATGTCCCCAAACCTATAACTTCCTGCTCACAATGTCCAATCTTAGGAATGAGATGGGGTGTGTTAGGATTTCCATCCCTCACTGGATAGAAAGACTTACAGAGTATTCCTTAACTAGACCTGAGCAATCCTCCTTACTTGAACTACCTTTTGAGCATGTGTTGGACCCAGTTCATTTCTAATAATTTTCTTCTACCATAAATAACACTATTGTATGAGTGTGAGTAATATGTATCACATCATTGCAGCGTATAAATCCACCCACTCTCACATTATTTATTTCAGAGAACTATTTCTCTCCTTTCCTACTTCTCACCCTAAGTCTAACAATTTCAACGCTAATAATAAATAAATATACCTGTATTATCCTATATCTTGACTGCAGCATATTAATATACAATGCTCGAAATTGAGTTGTAGCTAACAGATCAATTAAATCTTCATCAATACAATTTTTTTTCTTCAAGCAGACACTAGAAGTCAAATTATCACACTCTATAACAGGTTCATGGGACAACAGGTTGAAAGAAAAAGGGAAAAAGAAACGAATTAACCAAGCTACTCACCTCGAAAAATATGTCTAAAATGCCATTCATTCCCATGTAAATCAGTTGCAACCAATTCTTGCCATGGTGGTTGCTGTGACATATCCTGAACATATACCCAAATTACAGGAGAAGGACAGCTGAAACAAAGGACGACAAAGTTTATCTATTGGCATTTCAAAAGGGGAAGTCTAACCAATGGAGGCAGACAATCATCAGCATGTCTTCGAAGAACAGAGAAACCTCCATGGGTACTGGTATCAGAAGCGGTAAGTGTCTTGCAGAATGAATGGATCTTGACCCTTGGAGATTCAGTCAGAGGATCATCAGGGCTGGTCACCTCACTTTGCTAAACCAACAAGGCAGGGTAAAATAAGACGTACACAACTAGAGAAAAGAGAACTCAAATGTGGCAAAAACCAGTTATGACTTATGACTAGAAAAAGGATTTGAGAAACAACTTGAGCGTAGATATATAACTAATGTAAAACCAAGAATAAGACTACACTCACATCAAATTCAGGAAGCAAAGTTATTTGTGCATATACTTCATCTGTTTCGGATTCGGCCTACACAACCAGATCAATCAATAATTAAGTCACTGTCAACGTAAATCATGACAAATTTCTATACAAGTCATTGACAAACAGAAGCATATCAAGTAAAATTATTCAGAAAAATCAAAAACTCACCCGAAGATCAACATTAACCACTTTACATAATATTTTAGAAGGCAGATTGAAGGAAGGCATCTGCTGCTCCAATACCTCATACATCGATGCTTCAAGCTATAAAATAGGAAAACACAAGACAAAAGAGAACATAAACCTTAAAAGTACAACAACAAAATTCTGTCGAAATACAAATTGTAAGGAATTCTGGATCAAAATTACTATATTATAATAAAGTTAGAGCGATACCGTCAATGATGCTAATTAGCTACAACATAAGAAAACGAAAAAGGTGGTGCACCATTTCACAAACCAAAATAGGAGGTGAATTGTGGAAAATGATAATGTTTTTCTTTATATCAAGAAATCTCTCCAAACAAAGATCAAAGGTCTCTTATCCCTCACATTCCTTTTTCTTCCTTTCATTCATCTCTTTTGCCAGTTCATTTTGGAAAAGAATTTCAAGTTAGGATTCTGCTATGAGAATAGGCTATCTTAATATTATGTAAAGTGAACTTAAGTTTTACTGAACCTCACAAAACCGACTTTTAAGTAAGATTTGTACTCCACTTATATATTATAATTTGGTCGGATCTCTAGTCAACATGAAATCTCTAACAATAACGAAACTCTAATTCAACATTGAACACTTTCAGTGAAAATACACAATTGGAGATCTATCTTTAACATTGGCCTTGGATCAAATAGATTAATGTCAGGTATAAAATGATAATTTTCTGCTAGTTTTGGTATTAGTTACTGAGATTATTGGAAAGGCCAATGACAGTATTTTTTAGAGGCAATTATTATACTCGTTAAAAGAAAATCTGAAAGTAAGGGAAAATGTTCTCCCTGAATGATTCAACAAAAAAAGATCCTTAAATTATTTCATTTTAATAAATCAATTTATACAAATTCGTCTGAAATTGAGAAAACACTTTATCAAAGCACTCCATCAAACAGCTGTAAGCTGTAATTGTTTAAGCTTAGTGCACCTATAATTTGATTAGGCCCAAACTGGCAAGGTGTATGTCAACTCCAAATATAGTACGACAAACATTAGGTACTTATGGTTTCCAGCTTCATGCTTGTCAATAAAAAGCTTTGGGTTAGTCAATCAAATGTGTGTTTACTCACCGGTTGTGTGCTCACTCTGCTTTAGTTCTATCCAGTGAATTCTCCCGTGTGGAATGTTTTACAGATTCAATTATACTTCGAATAATTTTAACAGTTTCAAACAATCAGATACTTTGGGTTAAATTTCTAATGATTTGATTAGAACTGGTTCATTAGAAGAAATGAAACACAGTTGTGTTGCTATTCTCTTTTTTTCTATTATTATATTAGGTAATTATTTTCAGTAAATCAAGGTTATTGATTTTAAATAAAGCTTTCAAGAAAGTTTTTGGTTTTAGTCCTCCAGCATATTTAAGCATTATTTTATGATCTTATAAACACTCATTTTGACGCTTTTTTGACTAATATTCTCGTAATTAAAACATTATTTCTGCAATTAGGACTTTACATAGGACATATTTTGTAGTTTATCATTTGTTAGTTATCAACATCAGCATAGATTATTTATGAAATGAAATTTCACAGTACGAGAGATTTGAAAATTGAAATTCCATTTTGCGGCATTGTGGTGATTACTCTAGTTATTTTGGAATATGAATTAAAGGTTTAGGAGGCTTGAGTGGTTTGGGCTAGGATATAGGTCGCCCTTGTTAGACACCAATCATGAACCCTAGGTTTGAGTTCTGAAAGAAACATTAGTCAACGGGCCACAAACAAACATTAAGGGAACACACTAACAACAAACATTATGCATAGTTTTGAAAACGAACAACCAATTAAGTGGAAATGCTGTCTCTTCCACAACAAGAGACCAAACCAATTCAACACTAGCTAACAATTACTTCTAAGGAAAAACTGTTATGAGAATACTGGTAAGGTGAATCCATGCCAATTGCCAACAGGATCTTAAATCATTGAAGAATAGAACAATTAAATCAAACCATCAAAAAACCAAGGAATAGAATGATTCAAAAGTAGGAGCACATGCATCTCACTGCAATTAATGTTCAAAATTAATATCCCATGCCCATGAAACTTGCACCCAAATCATCTTGAAAATTGCAATGCTGCATGCAGTAAAGATAAAGATAATATGGGTATACAACCAAAACTCAAGGTACATGATTCAAAACTAGGAACACAGGCATCTCACTGCAGTTCAAGATCAAAATTAAGATCCCGTGCCACGCAGCTTGTCCTGCAAATTGAAATGCCATATGCATTAACAATGATATACGTATACATGTCAAATGTCCCGGGTGTCATTCAGAATCAATGTTGTGACAAATAACAACCATGTCATAGTATATCATCAAAAATTAGTAGTTTTACATCATAACAAAATCTAGAGATGATAATTTATACCACAAGCAAGAGTCCCATTAAATGTCTTATAAAGGATAAACATCTTAAACTTTTTCAGGCTTACAAATACATTTTACGTGTTAAGTTCAGATGAGGAATTTCTAGAAGTAAAAATCTTATATACTAAACCAAAATACCTGTTCCATGTGACCTTGTGGAAAGTAATAAACTCGCTCCCCTTCACGAGGGAGAGTTACAAGGGGACCAGCACTGGCATGCCACAACTCCTTGTACAAATCATCATTGATTGCCCCTACAACAAATCATCATTGTATATTTTTTACAGGATCTGTAATATTAAACAGGTACAAGAAGGTGCAATTGGTTCTGAATTGGAGACTTAAGGAGAATCTAGAGCAGTGTAAAACAAGTAAAAAATTACTAGAACAATAATTAAGTATGATTTGAGTCAAAAACAGACAAAGCATAAATGATCGGTCGGGTAAGTTATTACAATAAAAGTAAATAATTTTATCCGATAAAAGAAATAAAGCAGCAGAGGATTTATTGGAGATAAAGGATGAAGTCAAATGCGAGAAAAAATTGTATGAAACCTCCGGCAGATGACATTATAAGCTGAAATTGAAGTGTTTTGGAGAGAAAAAGCGGAGGATGAAGGGTTGAGTTGTTGGTTGCTACTATTTAACTGAGAGAGTGTGAGTGGGCCAAACTATAACTGACACAGTGGAACCCCTGCAGCTTCTCCCATTCTCAATTAAATGACATTAAACTGACATAGATATGTATATTATTATATAGAAAGAATTTGATAAATATTTTTTAATGTCATCTTTTAATTAAGTAATTTTATCCTTTAATTATTTACCTAAGTAACAACTAATATTCTTAGGTAATTGAATAACATACATAATTAATGACATACAGAGTTACTTTCACGGTCATTTTATTATCCTCCAATACGAGGATTCTTTATTAGGGAGCATATCTAGAAGGTCAAATGTGAAAATTTAAGAGGCAATAAAATTTACGAAACTTCACAAATTTTGTTGTTATAAGGTTTTCTTTAAAGAACAATGCAATTATTACAATATTATGGATAAATATCTAATATATTATTAACTCAAGGCTAATGTTTCTTCATCTCACTTACCATTGTTCATTGTTGTCTAATTGAAATTGACATGCTAATTCAAAAGTAATAGTCTTCCTTTTTACAACTTAAATGCAACATCTATATGCAAAATAAATAATTAAAAACAATTAATAATTTATGTCTGTGCCTAGCATACATAATTAATTAACAATTAATAATCATAGAGGTAATTGATTGAGAAAATATGTTTTGAATATCAATATATTATGAGTAATTCTAATAGTATATTATGAATGACTATGACACCATTTAAAATTTAAGGTTAACTTAATCTTCAAAAAAAAGTAATTTGAAGTTTTTGTAAAATTGAATTAGATTTAAATTTAATTACTTTAACACTCTTAATATATTAGAATTATTAAAAATAAAAATTAATTAGATTTATCGTCAAACTTGATATTGAATCTCCGTCTATAATCACGCTCAATTATATTATATGTCTGATGACTTGAATGTAAATATTCAATTCAATTCCTCTACCGTATATTAATTTTTACAAATGTTTTTACCAGATTATTTTTCATTTTTATAATCATGAGTTTGGAGAAACAAGTTGATGGAAAGAAGATTGTGGTAATTTTGTTTCTTTTCTATCTTCTTCATTATAACCATACCTTTTCACATTATTTTATGTGGAGAGATTCATGTTTATTGGTTCTTTAGTCAATTATCAATATTTATTTCGTGTTCTTCTTGATATTTAACAATTTTAATACAAAAAAGAAAGTATGTATTTAACTTTCATACTTGCCGTTAAAAGTACATTTTTCTATCTATTTTTATTATAATAATTAACACAAAAGCAGTAAAAATATAAAAAGTCTTACAAAAAATAACTAAAACAATATTGCTAAGAATTCTAGCATAAACATGGTAAATTATTTCATTAATTTGTCGTTAATATCATAACATGTTTTATTTATTTACCAAACAAATGCAAAATATTATATTCCAACTTATTAAAATATAATAATACCTTGATATATAGTAAGGGAATGACAAAACCATTAAAACTAGAGAAAACAATTTTTTATTTAACTGCAAATATATTTGTTCGTCATAATACATGTCTTTCACAAGTGACTAATTGACTGGAATAAAATAATTATACACTAATAATTTACTCTAAAGTTTGATGCTTAAATGATTTACAAATTTCCTCTGATTTCCTAATAATTTTTTCTTCAATTTGGATCCCAAACTTTTTCAATTTTATGTGTGGTCCCTAAAAATTCATTATCAATATATATTGGCTCGGAAAACATATAAATTGTTATAGTAAAAATATTTCAGAAATAAAAAATCTAACTATTTTGAAAAATCTTTAAATAATAAGAACAAAATAGAAATAAATACTACTTCAATGATATAATACAAAAAAAAAAAATTCAGTGATAAAAAGTAAGAAAAATTACCAGAGTCTAAATACAAAATTCATAAATTACACAGAAATTAAACAATTTTACCAAATGTTTAGTGAAATTATATGTTTAAAACCTTATATTCAAATCCAGTAGTTAAACTAAAACAATTTCAGTGTAAGATAATCTTAGTCAAATAAGAAGACAACTCCCATTAAATACCATTGTATATCAAAAACTAAAATTCAAAACTACAAATTAAGCTAAACCTCAACACAAGTTGAAAGTCAGAATATGAAAACTTGCATAATTTCAAATATCTTCAAATTAGCTATGCTGTTCAAACTATGATTTCAAATATCTTCAAATTTACATGATTTAATATTCAAAACTACAAATTAAACTAAACCTTGAACACAATTTGAAAGTCAGAATATGAATATGTTTAACTTGCTTGATTTGAAATATATAATAAACGTTATGCCGTTCAAACTGCATGATTTCAAATATCTTCAAATTTGCTCGACTTAAAATAGAAGTTAAGATTATTTACATACTTACATTAAGGTCGATCGTCGCTAATCTCACCTGGGACTACTCCTTATTCTCTATTAAAATTGAGACTTTATTTCAATAATTATTTTCTTCAATTCGACAACTTAAAAAGCACTTTCAGATTGACTAATGAACACATATATAATTTTCTATGGAAAGCCTCTCATGGGATCTCCAATACCAACAAACCATGAGCTCAGTTCAAGAAGGGCAACACAATAATATAACATAATGATAAGGCCATAAAATTGCACCATGATCAAGTAAAGTGAGTTAAAAGAAAAAAAAATATGTATTAGAGGCTAATACCAAAATCTAGAACAGTCTAAACACATTTCACAAGATTGGTTTGTTTGAGCATGTTATACATACACTTGAAAGTATCAGAACCCTAATCATCAGTTTCAGTTGTGCCATCTTTGAGGTGAAAATGTTTTTCTCTCTTCTGGAACTCTGTCAAACCTTTCCCACTTCCTGTCACACCAACCTTTCCATGAGGATCATCAGGAGATTTGAATATACTCTCCCGTTTTCTTCCAGAGAAGAAACCAATCTGCATATGCAAAGCCAAAGTATCACATACAAGAACAGAAAAGATCATTGTTACAACTCAATTTAAGCATGTAAACAGCCAAGTCGTATACAAAAATTGATATCAAGAGACACTTAAATTTTTTAATGTTCGATAAAAACATTTCTCCAAGATATATGTTGAATACAAGTGTGTACACTATGACAAACGTCATATATACACGTTCATAGTGTCAAATAGATAAAGATATGTCATGCTTCAAAAAACGACTTTTAACAGCTATGCAGTGCTCCGTGTAGATGTATAATGTTGAAGCAATTACAAATAATTTTTTTAATGACTTTTAAGATAATTATTATAAAAAATAACAAATTGACCATAGATAATGGTTTGTGAATGAATGACAATGTAAAACAATTGCAATATGGAGTGTTATTATTATTAAAAAAACATAGAAACACATATATAGATTACAAAAAGGAAATAGGAACCACTACGTCCATAACACTTGTACTCTCTTCAAATTATCTCATGCAATATAGTAATTCAATATAAATTTTGTTAGGAAGACAAGCCGGACTAGAATGAAACTTTGTAGACAATTTAATCCTAACCAAGCATAAATGTACCCTAACGGACCAAATGGCTTAGTTAATTTCCTATATTTAGTAAGGAAATGCATGTAGAAAAGTAAATTACTGCAATTCTAACATGAAAACTACCATTGGTTCCGTAAAAGATAACCTAAAACAAAAGATAGCAAAAGGGTGTTACATCATATCCAATCAAGCCTTGTTGTATCCAAGTGAACCAATCGGCATAGTTCATATTTACTACTTACTAGAAAATGTATATACAGATAAAAATAAAAATTCAATACAATTACAAGAAAACTATTATTGGTCACAGAACCTAAAATAAGGTGCACAAACTTATCTAATGTGAGAATAAAAATAGTTGCAAAAATTGAGAAAAGTACCTTCTTTGCCTTTCCTTTGGTTGACTGAAATTGCTGCCAAGCATTTTGCCGCTTATTTTGTGTGACTTCAAGTTGCTCCATCCTCATCTTTGACTTAAAGGCATGTATTTTCTTGCGTTTAGACGCTTTCTGTGATTGAGTTTGAAAACATGCTATCAATATCATCAAAGCTAAGTGGCAGATAAACCACAAACAAAAACAAGTCCAGAACCCACTAGCAAACATTTTTGTTCTTGGAAGAACATACAAAATAAAAAAAAAAAAACATCCAATGATATCAAGAATCTCATATATATATATAAAACACATCAACATTGAAAACAAGTAGTTTTAATTCAAAAGATATAGATATAAAATTTGCTGAAAACATCTCACCACATCCTCAGGATCATCAGCCTCTATACGAAGTTTGGCAGGTAGACTGCGAGACTGTAGGTCAATCGATGCAGCTTGTGCAATTTTTCGTTTGATAGCCTGTTTCGTGGCTTCTGCAACTCGCTCAGCTTCTAACAAAGCATCAACAGACCCTTCTTGAATGGGCCTTACATTGGCAGGATCGACCTGTGATAAACAACCACCATCTACACATGAATCATCTATTGGTTCTTTTAAGAGGGGATAAACAATAAAGATTTAATATTAACGAGTCAAAAGTCAACCCACATACGAGAGTATGATACCATATCCAACCTAGCCTCAAGACTATGGGTTTCTGGATCTTTCTCCCTATATATTACTCTTAAACTTTTCTATTTTTACTCAATGTAAGACTCAAACTCACTTGGAAGTTGCACAGGTGGTCCGTGGGCTTTTGCCAAAATACCTAGCTCTAGTTGAAAGGGAGCTAGTGGATGAAAACAAAAGGACTAGACACCAAACAAAACAAAAAGAAGATATGGATATTCTTAAAAACTGGATTTATGCTAAACTCAACCTCGCAAAATAGTCTTATAAGGTGAGGATTACACCTCACTTATATATTATATATCTCCAATACATCCCTAACACCAAAAATGAATATATTGAACGTGTGATGAGATATTTGTGAGTGGTCTAACAAGAGCACCCGATAGTGATGACACAACAGTCCCAATGAACTTGACTAAGATAGTTTTTAAATGACTCTAATACCATCTTAGTAAGTTGGTTTGTGCCTAACTCAACCTCCAAAACTGGATTGTAAGATGAAGTTTACTCCCACTTTTATATATTATAAATTGATCTTATCTCTAGTCGACGTGAGATTAGCAACAAATATCACCAACAAAAAATCACATGCAAAGGAAATCCCCCGGATTCCACTTCGATGACAAGGTTGAATTACAGGTGTAGTGTGGACAGTTGTTACTTATCAATTGCAGATTGACCCATTCACTATTTGTGAAAGAAGACATTAGTCACTTTTCAATTGTAGGTTGACCATGCTCTCTTTGTGAAAGGAGAAATCCTTTGGAAAAGGAAAACCCTTTGTGATCTTTCTACTATTCTCTTGGTCCTTATTTAAAGTCTTGAACTTCAATTTGGTAGTGTTTTTCTTTGATTTTATGGTTATTTGAATTCCCAAACTTGTTATTAGTTTAATAGATATTTTAATATTAAGTTTATATTAGGTAAACTCTTACACGTTGAATCTATGAATTGATTTTACGAAAGCTTCATGAGTTAGTGTAAATTCTGAAGTTTGATCACACCTTACAACAAATAGCAATGAAGAATTATGCATGACCACATATGACACCTCATGACTATCAATGGGATCATCTGGTGTGCATAGTAGTTTTTACAAGCCTTACCTCTTCTTTATTACCCCAATTGTCATAGGATACATAATAACCATTTGGTGTATAAGCCTCGATTGTAGCATCATACCTGGAAATTCATAACACAAAGTGAAAACACAATAAACATGGGCAAATGAAATGGAAAAGAAATACAATGACAGACAACAATACCACTCCCCGTCTTCACTCCAAACCGCCTGAACTTTGCTGCCAATAGGAAGTTTCTCTTGAAGATCAGAATGGCTATCTAACTGTTACAAGTTATTGAAAGGATTAGTGATAAAACAAGTCCCGGATTGGTAAGATATTTCCCTATTAAATCATATCTCCTTTTTTAATGTAATCAAATCATATCTCTAACATAATCAAATGTCTCCAACAAAAGTGAAACAGCACAACAACCACAATCACCAGAAAAGTATTGAGTATAGAAATATAATTAGGGTAATAGTGACAAAACAAATCATCAGATTCAGAGATAATTTCACTTGTTGCCTCCACAATTGCTGCCAGTTTGTAATTTCATCAATAATCAATCACCAAAAAAGTATTGCATACAGGTTATGATGTAAGTATCTGCTATACAGCGATTCGTCTAATCTTAAAAAATATAGGATATAATGCATTCATATACGTTTAAAGTATATATTTATGCATATATATCTCACAAAATAAATAAATGTTGTTGTAATTTCTCTAAAAATACATGTTAAAATTGAAAATCATTATTAAATATTATCCAAATGTATATACAAACATTGAGTTGCTTCTATCAACATTTGTTGTCACGGAACTTGTTTTTTAATTAAGTGGTACTCAAATATCAAATCTGGAAATGATTTCATGGAATATATATATATATATATATATATATATATATATATATATTAGTGGTATGTTATATATAGAGGTTATTTTAGCAAAAGGGGATTACAGTGTGGGGTCCTTGGGACGTGTTGTCTTATAAATAAGTTGTGGACCCTCACCGGTAAATTCTTGAGGTGGAGTAAGGTTTAACCTAGAGGACAACGAGAATTCATAAAACGTTATTGGTTGTATCAATAAGCAACAGTTCTAACTTATAAGCACTCTTTCTATGTATGTTAAGCACTCTTCTATTTGTAATTAATTGCTGACACTTTACATATACGTATCTTAAAGTAACCGTGTCAGATATGTATTTTAAACATAACCGTGTCAGATATGTACTTTAAACGTAATCATGTCAGATATGTATTTTAAACGTAACTGTGTCAGATATGTCCTTGACATGTCCTTGAAGGTTGCAACACAGCATTCAAGTCATCAGATTCAGATATTATTTCAATTACTTCCTCCCCTACTTCTACTAGTTTTAATTTCATCAATTATCAAACGAAAGCAATTAAATGAATCATGAACAGGCAATTCTATCCATGCAAGGTTGTCAAACTTGAAAGTCAACTTGCATTGTTTTCACAGTAACAAGTTTACGTATAGTGAGAATTAATATTAAAAACGTACATGAATTACATAATACTATTAACACAACAATAATTCTACATTTTATCTCCATAAGAGAAGTAAAGTAGCAACCACAATAATAAAGTGTGATAATACATTAGGGCATCACCAATGGGAGTTTCTTACAACAGTTCCGTATCAATTAAAAACATTACTTTAATAAGCATCCCACAAACATGGACTCCTTAAAAGTTACAAAAAGCTCTTATATAAGCAAGTATCTTCAATTTTAAGGAAAGTCGTGGGATCCACATTCAAATAAAGTTTTTACTGATAAGGAATCCTTTTAAGAAATTCCCATTGAATATGCTCATAGTACTAAATAGAATCACATCCATAAATTCTCAAATCATACAATATTCATAAAAAAAACATAAGTTCTTAAGGTGAAAAAACATTTCAAAACGGAATTAAATTCTTCAAATCATTTGGGCCATAAGAAAACACTAACACTGTGAGATCAATGGGAAGCAAGGATTAGGTTGGATTTAAAAGTCGCAAACTTGTTTATTAACTCAAGCTTGTGAGAGTTTACCAAAGTTTATACAGAAAAGAGTCAGACCATGGGTAAACTTGTTTTCTTTACCTAGAATTAAACTTGCAAGAGTCTGACTAGTTAACTCAAGAGTTAGACAACCTTGATTCTATTTTGGCATATAACAATGCAATGTGTTGCCTATACATATCAATGCAGATAAAACAACTGTTCATCTGCATAGCTAGAGACCTGGCATATGCCAATTCATATTTTGATTCATACTTAAAATACCAAAATAACCCACCAGCAGGCCAGCAATCATAATATAGGCAGAAGGTACTACCAAACAATGCACAAACAACTCAATACATGTAAGTGACCGGCACCACCCAACAATAATTCCTTTCCTCTTCAGAATTGGACTGCAGGAAGTTGGAGGGAGGAGAGGAGGCGATATGACATGATCCTTATCATGCACACAAGAAAAATCAGCTTGGTCAGCATTAAAATTCATCTGGCTATATCTATACTAAGGGGCTTTGTAAAGGAAACCATGAGCAAAGGGCCAAAATGAGGACATGGAAAATCCAACAATCCTACTACAACAAAACAAAGGAAACCATGAGCAAAGGAGCAAACTGAGGACATAACGCACCCCAATAAAACCTGATCTTCATGTTCCGGTCAAAATTTCCCTCTACTTTTTTCTTTATTGTAATAGAAAGACTCTAGCAAGAAAACTGATCCACGTTCCGAAGGAAACAATAATCCACCAAAGTCAAAATTAATGACAATACTAATGCACCAACGGAAAAACAGACCTCAAGAATGAAACATACAATTGAAATGAGCAATTGCTTGTACAGTCCCAAAATCAGAAAAGGGTTGTTATATATATGGGGAAAATAAGAGTATGGAAATAGGCAAATGTCGTATGAAAAAAACTAGGCAATATTAGTCCTATCTTCCCTAATCATTATTTCCAATTTCCTTGAAAGTAATGGTGCAAGTAAACTCAAAAATCAAATGAGAATGCAGATAACATACCATTTGATTCTCCTTATGTATTGACAAACTTGGAGATGTACCAGCATTAGGAACAGCTGTTGAAGCAGAGATTTCATTTTGCTTTGCAGTTGCAAGGAGTTCCTCAGTCAAAGCAATGACCTGTGTAACACAATTTTAGGGCACATATTTGGAGTTCAGTAAAACAAGTAGTTTTCAGAAAATGTTTACATGATAAACCAAAATTAATGTCAAAATTCTAACTTAGAAGAATCTCAGTGTGAACATCTCATATCAGGTGAGAGGGAGAAAGCATGCTGGACATCACGACAGAGAGCACACCTGCACAAGAACCAAGATAGACGTGATGTGCATTTTGACGAGGTTGTCTTTGGTTTTTTGTTTTGTTATGTATGTAAGATTCACTTATTTATTTGATCATGGACCTCAGGTTGAGCAATTTGAATCATGTTACAAATTGCCGCAGTGCAGTTCCAAATAAAAAGTAGTACGCTCAGCACCTTTTAGAACCAATAAAATTCAATAAATGAATTTGATTGGCAATATAAAATACGGTGCATGGGAAGGGCAGACATGTTAGCCTACAAGGATCCTCTGATGTCTTTATGGTAGGAATCTGCTTTCTCGAGAAAGAAGGGTATTGAGATTGAGATGATGAAGAAGTAGGAGAAGTGGCGCATTAATTGTTAGCATGAGACGAAAAGAAGGAGCCATACCTCGGAAAGTTCCCTCTCCATGTCAACGTATTCCGAATTGGAAGGGTCATCGTTGAGGAGCTGTCTGACCTGAGGATTGATTGAAAGAGGAACGAAAGGTGAGAGGAGAAGGGAGGAGAGTGAGTGAAGAGTTGAATTGAGCTTACCTGGTGGAGTTGATCTTTGTAGAGGGAAAGATTGGAGGCCAACTCTTCTATACTCACTTCGTCACCGCCTTGCATCTTCTCTCCACAACCGCAAGTACAACCCTAACCCTAAGAATCCTTCTTCCTCTGTCAATCTTTCACCGCTGCCACTGCACTGCCACGCCTCCCCTTCCGCAAAAACAAAATCATCAATATCGAATCTTCACCATGGGCTTAACCACGGGCCTTATAAAGCCCCAATTCTTTTCGGGCCTAATTAAGCCCCGATTCTTTTCGGGCCCATTCTCTCTATGGACAGCGTACTGTTTACACCTATATCACTTTTTTTTTTTTATATAATGATAATATCTATGAATAATATATATTCAAAGTTTGAGATATATATTCACTAATAACAGTATCTATGAATATTGATAAAGAGAATTCTTCTTTAAAACCGATTTTCAATTACTAATTTTACTGTTTATGAATATAATGTATTTATCATTTATGAAACTATCTATAATAAATGATATTCATCTTGAAGTATGTCACCCCAGCTTTTAACTGTGTCACCCCAACGATTATAATTAGGACAAATCAAAACTAGTCATTAGAATTTAATTAAGTTTTAATCAAACCATTCAAATAGAATGATGGATGAAATTACATAGTAGGCTATAAACACAAGGGATGAGTTACATAATTAATATAAACAAAATAGTGAGAGAAAGTAAAATTAGTGAGAAGAAAGAGAGAAGAAAAAAAAAAGAATACAAAGCTAAAATATGTTTTCAATTCAAAGGTAAAGAAAAGAGAAGATATATATATATATATGTTATATGTTTTCATTTTCCAAGTAAGGTAGCCCTAAGTTTAATTCCTTTTAATTATTTCACTGAATTTTACTGAATTTTATGGCTGGTTTTTATTGATTTTTCACTGCAAAATTTATTGATTTTTGTTACAATTTTATAGCATTAAAATATTGTTTTTGTTAAATTAATTATTGTTTTTTATTGAATAAATTTACTGATTTTTCACTATTGGCTTTTATCTGGAAATATATTGATTTTTGTTAGTTTTGATCAGTTTTTGCAGGATTAATTTATTGATTTGATTTTTTTATATATTGGCTTTGTTGTTGGTTTTTTGTATTGCATTGTTTATGACACAAAACTTTTTTGTACTATTTTTTTATTATATTGGTTATATATGTATGGGTCACAGGATCATGATATTTAATTGGAAACTTGCAATGAACAATTAAATCTTTTGGGATTAAATGAGTAGAATTTATTATCTTGTATAAGTGAGATTGTCCATTTATTATGATTATTCAAAAAAATTATTGTAATATTATCTCAATGTTATCTCTAATATTATTCTTAATGTCTTCTTTTAATATCTATTCAAACAATTGCTTCTAATTGAATGAAAATCAATTTTCTTTTAATATTTCAATGTAATTTTATCTTTATATATATATATATATATATATATATATATATGACTCTCTCATTCTATTTTTTAAAGCATATGAATCTAATTAAAAAATATATTATTACTAGAAAAATGTTCCAATCAACTTTAATTTCCTCACAACAATTATTTTGTCATCTTTCTCGGAATTTGCTTTGAACAAAGATATAGTAAATAACTTAATTATGTTTAGAGGAACATGTTGTTCAATGTTAATTTTCACCTCACATTTGGATGCCTTTTTGGTATCAAAGAGTCCTATCAAGTGTGTAGACGAATCCATTAACCACTTTGTTGTCTCTTCAATAGAACAAAATAATAGTATTACTATAAATAAATATAACATGTAAATAAACGTTAGAATAGTACTAAATATTGTATAGTATTATGTAAATAAGTATAGAGTGTAAAATTTGTAAAAATTTTCATTCCATTTAGTCTTCAATATGAATTGTGTGTGCGTGAAAGAAATAAATTGAAGTTTAGAACATCTTTAAATATTATTACCCTTCTTCCTTGACAGTATTTCCCTTTTCCTTAAGTCCTAAAATTTGTTTCTTTTCTTCTTCATGTTTCTCCCATTTGTAAGGTAAATTAAATGTATATCCTGTCCTAATCCTAATAAACCTTTCAATCTCTAATATTGAGTAGAAAAATCATAAGTAACAAGGACATTTCTTGAGGTGACTCTAGACTTATTCTTTAGAGGTCTAAATCTCTATTGTGATTATCCTTTAAGATTTGTAAAACTGGACATTATAAAATTACAAGCCATTAGTTTAATTTGATTGAGCTATTTTTTGTCTTGAAAATGTTATTCGGTATAGGTTGTGAATATTTTTATTAGATTGATTAGCAGAACTCATATGTTACCGTTTATCATTAATATCATTATTCATGCTACCATACCGGCACCATATTGAAAAAAATATATTTTTTTATTTTTATTTTATTACATTTAGTATGAACTAAGAAGACACTACACTGAATATATTTAAATATTTTACCTTCTCATCGAGTGGGTTAGACCAACACTAATAACATCCCAATATCATGTATTACCCAAAGTTAAATTATATAGCTTTCACTATGACAATATCAGTCTTTTGACCTATACAATATCAACCCTAACGATTTTTCTCCATCTGTATTTTTAACCAACACTAAAAACATGTGGAGAAATACTCATTTCGATAAGATCAATTAATCGGTTCTTATAGTTTTAATTGTTCAATCTGCTTAAATTTTAGTGAGCTATTAACTCTTATCATACAATTTTGTATACATGATGACGCACGAAGACATTTATCTGGCATTAACTATTTATTTTTAAAATTTAAATCACTTATTATTATATATTAATAAATTCAATGTTAATAAATTTTGAAATATACTAAAAAGATAAAATTAGGAAGTCACAGTCTAACTCGAATCAAACTAGTTAATTACACTGTTGATTGTATTAAAATCATTAAAATTTTGACCATAAGTTAATACTGGGATTAAAATTGTGTATTTTTCATATATATATATTAAAATTGAGCAATTAAAATCTTGAAAATCAAAATGGCCTACTAAAAGCTTAGCTTTATGAGATGAAAAAAAGTAAAAAGAAGGAAGTAGAAGGAAAGGATACGAAAGCAACAACTTTCACGGAAAGGATGATGGAGAAAACAATCATAAATTTGGAGACCAAAGTGGGCTCGGTGGCATGACCAGCCATTTTTGTTGGGAGTAAGTGGGGAATCTGTTCATCTTTTAGCCAACAATATTTTCATCTAACTATTGTCCTACGAGGATGCCATTTTAAATGCTTATGCCCTTCACAGTAAACATGTTTCAGACATGTCTCAATACACAACCCTACATCATTGTAAAATAGAACAACAACAACCACAACCTCCCCTCAACTATAATATTGCCTACAAAACCGATAAATCTCTTATGCCATATTTTTTAATATCTTTAACTTTTAATAAAGTCTACAATAAATTTAATTATTGAATGGAAAAAGAAATCGACATCGATATTTCTGATGTTCTCAGAATCCTAAAGTCTTCATATGTCTTTTGGACTCTACCAAACTACAGTTCACTGTCTTTATTTTTTTCAATGTTTTTTTTTTTTGTCAAAATAAACACATAAGCTTCATTAATTACGTACTCGCAATATAAAATAATTTCTTAATTGAATCGTCTATCTAAACTACAATTTATACATACTTAAATTTATTTCTTTGTTCCTTGAATTATTCATTAGCATTATAATTAATTATCTTCTTATACTTTGTAATCTGCAAGTAAAATTATATGCTTCTTTGCTACATAATTTCAAGAGTAATAATAAGCTTGTGAAATAAGACACTATTTTCTGGATAGGATATTTTCCTATACATATAATTTTTACAGTAACTGTAAATTTGAAGAGAGATTTATGTATACATATATAAATTAAGTTTCTAGGGAATATTGTCATCTCCTACATATGGATTGATTTCCATGGCATTAGGTTGGCACAGGGAAGGAGGATGAGAATAGCGTTTGGACCAAAATAGATAGTTGAGGAAGTTGAGGAGACTCAAGACAGCGAGTAGCCAGTAGAAAAGATCAAGCTTGTCCTGGTTAAGGTTGTTGTAGTGAAGCCAACCACCAGTTGAAGAGGTTGAAGTGATCTTGTTCACCAAGGAAACCAAAACTGTGCTCAGATAAAAGCCAAATGAGTAGGAGCAATATGTGATGGCTGTCAAGAATGCCTGCATCCCTTTCAAAGACTGTTTGTAAAAGAACTCAAGGAGACCAACGGCTGTGAACATCTCTGACAATCCAAATATTAAGAATTGTGGGGTTATCCAAAAAATGGACAAGGTCTGGTTATGGTTCACAGCTGCATCCCTTCTCTTTTTCTCCATCAGAGCCGCTGCAACCATAGAAAAGGTAGCTAGAAAAAGACCAAAACCTATTCGGCGCAAAGGTGAGATTCCAGACTCGTGACCAGTGAATTTTCTGGCAAATGGGACAAAGAAGGTGTCGTAGAGAGGGACTAAAACGATGAGCAGAATGTAGGGAATGGCCTGAAGCGATGCAGGAGGGATATTAAAGGATTTGGTGAGATGGGTGTCCATGGCCCTCCCTTGTTGGACTGAGAATGTCTGCAGTTGTGCTAAGATTGTGTTGAAAACGATGGTGCACGAGAAAATGGGAATAACCGAGAGCAATATCTTCACTTGCTCAACTTGCTCCACACTGCATAATCTCCACGCGCTTTCCTTTGTGTTTTCTTCCCCCTCTTGGACTCTGATACAAGCCTTGTCCAAGAACCTAACGTAGTACGTGTACAAAATTTCCATCAGCACAAATGCATGTATTCGCAGAAATTTAGGAAATCGGTTCGAAGTTTATAAAGTTTTTGTGTGCGAAAAAATAGAGTTCAGAAGACGATGAGAAATGAAAAAGACAAGAAAAGAAAACCAACATTAAAAGTACCTGAGTTTATCAGAGAGAACAAGACCAGTATTGTTTTGGCTTCCATGAAGCATCTGAGGGTTTGATGGTCGAACCAGCTTTCTTTTCGAAATTGCAGCCACAATAACCTAAGACGAGATCAAGGTAACTTTGTTGTTTTAGTTTAAGAACCAGACTAGCACAACCGACATTATAACTTAACACTTTCCCAGTACATGCACATCTCAGCAAGCATAAATTACTATGGTCAACCCAAGAATATAATAAACAACTGTACATGTCTGAAAGATTTTCAGAAAATCAAAATGGTGACTTTTGGGTTCATATATTTAAATGACCATGCTTAGTGATGAGACTATTTTTAGTTCCCTGTATATTGAGAGAAATTTAGACAAATAAAATAATGAGGAAGAAAACATTATCATATTTTATAGATAACTAGCAATAAGTAAACCTCTATAGTGTTCCTTACAGTAAAATCCCTCAATAAAGGTAAGCATTGAATTAATAAAAAAATGAAGCCCTCCGAAAGAATATGATAAAAGAGGGAGAAACGGATGTTATAATATTGAAAAAAGAGGAATGGTTGAAGATGGGTACTTGAGCAATAGGGGTTAAAATACTGCCTTGTGGGGGCTTGTTCCTGTAATAGAGAGTGCCACATATCAAGCTTATCAATCCCATTGCCATCACAGCCGCGGATACCCCAAAGCCCACGTCCATTCCGGAATGAGTTTGAACCCAAACAAGAATGGTTAGACTGATGAGTTCTCCCAGAGAGAATGCAAAATATGCAGCATTGAAGTAAGTTGAGAGCTTCTTTAACTGCTTGGGGTTGTCTTGGTCGAACTGGTCTCCACCGTAGGCAACCATGTTGGGCTTCACACACCCACTCCCTAAAGCCACCAAGTACAGCGCCACAAAGAATATCACGGCCTTGAAGCCCTTTGCTTCTACGCAGTGTTCTCCGTCAGTCAACACATTGCACGGCGCCGGCTTCAACTGAGGAACATGAGCTTGGACTGACAGCAATATGAAACCCTGTAAGCAAAATCAGGCGAATAATATTAAATTATAAAATTATATGCTGAATGAACAAGACAAGTACACATGGGCCAGACAAGAGTCCAAAACTAATAAATAGTTAGAAAGAAAAAAGAAATGAAAATGAGTAGGTGAAGATTCCGTGTGAAGGATGGGTTATAATTTGGTATTTGAAAGGCGAGAAACGCCATAGATGGCCAGCTGTGATGGTGGGGTTAGAGGCAACATATAGAGTAGAGAGTACAGAGAGAGAGAAAAAGCAGATGATAAAGCGGTGAGAGAGGAGAAGAGGAGAAGAGGGGAGGAAGGAAGCTTACAGAAAGTTCTAGAAAGCCAAAGACGAGCAAGGTCCAGAAGCTGCCGAGGTAGGAGTCGGAGAGATAGCCTCCGAGGAGAGCGAGGAGAAAGATGGTTCCGACAAAGTTGGTGACAACGTTGGCGGCCTTGGAGAGAGGGAAGTGCATGTCGTTGGTGACATAAGTTATGAGATTGTTTCCGACTGCGGCTATTGCCATTATCTCAAATGCTTGCAAGCCTGACGTAACGTAAATACATTTTCACACTTAAACCATGCATAGAGGAGAAGAAGCCTTAGAAAAGCAAAGAGAAAGAGAGAGAGAGAAAGAACCGAGAATAAAAGCCGCAGGAAGGATTCCACCGTGTTTGGCAGGATTAGAGGGTCTGCCTCTCCAATCGAGAGTGGAAGATTGTGGCTGAGCATGATGAGGTTGAGGTTCATTCTCACCAACTTTACCTCTCTCCATTGTTGTTCTAACTCAGTCTCTGCTCTACACAGCTGTTATATAGTGGTTGAGGTGAGAGGAAGATACTGAGAGACCCAAAAAGCAAGATCCATCCACTAACCTACCCACACGCACATCCTTCATTCCCCTATGTCCGGATCCCAACCCATGATGTTTTTTTTTTTTTTTTTTTTTTTTTTTTTTTTTTTTTTTTTTTTTTTTTTTTTTTTTTTCTTCTTCTATTTTATATTTTTTTTTTTTTTTTTTTTCTCCCCCTCCACTTTTTCACTTTTATATTATCT